>Ga0193743_1003038_pt1 | contig 11417 bp, 8 predicted proteins | sample L2c2metaG_FD_143038 | JGI IMG/M metagenome (GOLD analysis project Ga0193743, IMG submission 143038) | Soil microbial communities from a riparian zone of the East river system, Colorado, United States - L2c2 | ecosystem: Environmental > Terrestrial > Soil > Riparian zone | place: USA: East River...
CTGCAGAAGTACAAATACAAAGCGCTGCGGGATACGCTCAGCGATGCGGTATATGCGCCGTTCCGTGCCGTGACATCATTGTTCAACGGCCACCGACCCACTGTTTCCAGTCCTTTGTCAACCAATCACATTTGGGCTCTGAAGGATGTTTCATTCGAGATTAAGAAGGGCGAAGTCGTTGGTGTTATTGGCGGTAACGGGGCAGGGAAAAGCACGCTGCTTAAAATTCTTTCGCGCATCACCAAACCAACCGAAGGCTACGTAAGAATTCATGGCCGGGTTGGATCCCTTTTAGAAGTAGGCACGGGCTTTCATCCCGAGCTGACCGGACGGGAAAACATCTATCTGAACGGCGCTATCCTCGGGATGAGGAACAAAGAGATCGACCGAAAGTTCGACGAAATGGTTGCCTTTGCCGAGATCGAGAAGTTTATCGATACGGCAGTCAAGTTATACTCCAGCGGGATGTACGTGCGCCTGGCCTTTTCTGTGGCTGCCCACCTGGAGCCGGACATCCTGCTGGTGGATGAGGTGCTGGCCGTCGGGGATGCGGCTTTCCAGAAGAAGTGTCTGGGAAAGATGGAAGCCGTGGCGCATCAGGGCCGAACCGTACTTTTTGTCAGTCATGCAATGGCCACTGTCCAGAATCTTTGTTCTCGCGCCGTGCTGTTGTACGGCGGCACATTGCGCGCGGATGGCCCGACGGAGCCGGTGATCCAGCGTTATCTCGAAATGGTTCAAAGCGACACCGTGCTTTCGCTGGACGACCGGACCGATCGGCAAGGTAGCGGCTCTCTCCGATTCGCTAACTTTTACGCAGTCTCGCCTTCTCGAGGTATAACCGATACGGTGTGCACCGGCGAAGACGTGACGATCGTCGCCGAGTATCGTGCCAACGGTTCCTTACTGAGAAACGTTTCCGTTTCGATCCCCTTCTACAATCACATGGGCCAGCACATGTTCATGTGCTGGACTCGCATGACCGGTCAGGACTGGGCGCAAGTCGGACGGCGTGGTGAATTTCGAGTCCACATCGACAAGTTCCCTCTCATGCCCGGTCGTTACAGTCTGAACCTTTGGTCCGAGGTCAATGGCACTATCGCGGACTGGGTCCGGAACGCCGCAACACTCCAAGTCATCGCCGGCGATTTCTTTGGCACCGGCTATCTGGCGCCGAGCAGGCACGGCGGGGTGGCGGTTGATCACCGATGGGAACACGTGGCTCGTGATGACCAGTGCCTTGCGTCGGAAGATCATAGTTCACGACTATGAGATTCCTTATCCTTAATAGAGACTACCCCGAGTTCCTCTCCTGGTTCTACGCCCAGCACCCGGGATTACAAAAGGGCCTCTACGAGCAACAATTGCAGGCGCGCTTGGAAAGTCTATTTGGATGGGTCGACTTTTACTCAAGTAACCTTGGCCGACTTGGACACGAGGCCTGGAGCGTGCACGTCAACAACGAGTTCATGCAGAAGGCATGGGCGAGAGAGCACGGGCTGCAGGTTAGTGAAGGGCCCTCCGTAAGAGAACGGATGTGGGCGCTTCGGCAGTTGGCAGGTCGGACTCCTGTCCGGCATCTAAGGCCGCTTTGCTGGCCCTTATTGGGCTCCGGGTACGGCGCTCCTCCATGGTTCTACGATATCTTAGCATCTCAGATTAAGAGATATAAGCCTGACATCTTGCTTAATCAGTGCATGTACTGCATCAGCAACCGCTTTCTCCACGAGATGAAGAGCTATATACCACTCCTCATCGGGCAACATGCGGCGGCCCCACTGTCCGATTCGGACGGCTGGAATTGCTATGACCTTGTCATTTCCTCGTTTCCGCCGACCGTTGAATACTTTCGCCAGAGGGGCCTCAGAGCAGAGTTGCATCGATTGGGTTTTGACCCAAAGGTGTTATCCTGCTTGGTCGCTGAGGAGAGAACGACCGACATTACGTTTATTGGCAGTTTTCATAAGGTGCATCGCACTAGGACAAGGTTTTTGGAAACCGTATGTGTTCGGTTCCCCCAGCTAAGAATTTGGGGAAACCCAATTAACTCACTGTCTCCTGCCTCACCTCTCCGAAAGTGCTATGTGGGTCAGGCGTGGGGGCGCCAAATGTATCAGATATTTCGCAAGTCGAAAATTGCGCTTAATCACCACGGCGACATAGGGCCCTATGCAAATAATTTGCGGCTTTATGAAGCTACCGGTGTGGGTTGCCTGCTCATCACGGACTGGAAAGAGAACCTGCACGAGATGTTCGAGCTGGGCAAAGAGGTTGTCGCTTACCGAACACCCGAGGAGTGCATGGAACTCCTGAGCTACTATCTGGATCACGACGAAGAACGGGAATCTATCGCCAAAGCCGGGCAGCAGCGCACGTTGCGCGACCATAACTACGATCAAAGGATGGGAGAGCTCCTTGAGATCGTCCGCAGATACGCCTAGGCCACTGATGATAACTATCGTCCGCAAGGTTACGCCTCGTGTACGGCAGGAACCAATCGAAGTATCTTCGAGGAAGAAAGATGTGAACATCAAGTGAAGTCGCTGCCAGCGAGCCAAGACAAGAATTCGATCGTAAGGAGACGCCAAATCCGCTTTGTGCTGCTTCTTATAGGTGTGTCCCTAGGCCTGTGGATCGCCTTTGCTAAATTGGTTGTGCCACCAATGATTGAGAGCGCTTACCACGGCGAAGCCCTGTCTGTCCTCAACGGCCTCATTCAGAGACAGGACATATATCCGGTCGATCATTACCTAAAGGTCTGGGACAGGAGGGCTGCAGAGTTCTTGCTGGCTTTGCTCGGGTTATGGCTGGGCGTACTGTTAGTCCTCTGGCAAAAAAGAGCGGTCGATTCCTTTGTCGGGCAAACGACGCCCGGGTCAGTGGGCGCGATAAGAATGTGGACGTGCATGATCCTCTTCCTGTTGATGGGTATTGAAGATTTGCCCAGTATCGCCCTGCTCCCCGCGGAAATGCGCCAACTCAACGGCATGATGCGTTATTTCTATAGCCTTCCAGGTTTCGAGGAACTTGTGACTAGTGAGACCGGTCTGCGAGTTTTCCAACTGCTGACAGAGTTTGTGCTGTTCCTTGGAATAATTGGTTTGTGGACCCGCCTTGTCATCTCCCTAGGAGCGTTATGTGTCTTTGTATTCCTTGGCCTGCTGATAGACTACAGCTTTTTCTGGCACCAGAACCTGGTACCGCTGTATTTGATGGCAGTCCTATCGTTTACCCCCTGCGGCGACGGATGGTCGGTCGACCGCTTGAGGAAGGTTTATCAAGGCCGTGCTGGTCCTGAAGCCGACCGTGCGTCGACCGTCTATGGCTGGTCACGGTATGCTTGTTGGGTAGTGATCGCGCTGCCCTATGCACAGACTGGCTGGGCTAAGGTACGAGACGGGGGACTCTTCTGGTGGAATTCAACGAATATGAGGTCCATCCTCTACTTGGACACTCTCACTCCACGGGAGTTCGACTGGGCCGTTTCCCTGTACCTCGCCCCCGCTCCGGACATCCTGTTTGCTTTACTGGGCCTAGCGGCGCTTCTAGCCGAATTGTCCTATGCCGTGGTTCTCTTTTCCCGTGCGGCTCGCAGGATACTACCCCTCGTTGCGATCATGATGCATACGGGTATTTTCCTTTTACAGCGGGTCTTGTTTATCGATCTCATCCTCCTTCAGTTTGTTTTTTTTGACTTCACCGTAATTCGGAGGGCAATTGGGCAACGGCTTGCGGTCAGCCGCGGTCGGCTTCAGGTACTCTATGATGGTCTTTGTCCTTTTTGCCGTCGGACTGTTCAGATCCTGGTACGTTTCGATCTGCTCGCCCGGCTCGAATTCCTTGACTTCCGTCAGTTGGACCTAAGCACTTACCAGCGCGACCATACCGTAAATCTAACGCCAGAGGGCCTAGAAAAACAAATGCATGTCGTTTTACGAGGGCGGGTCTATTGCGGCTTTTACAGCTTCCGCGCTATTGCTGTCGCACTTCCAGTATTCTGGCTGCTTGTCCCCTTGCTTTTTTTGCCGGGCATCTCGTCTCTGGGCACGTGGGTTTATGGTCATATCGCCCGTAAACGCATGAAGCTGCATATGTGCGATTTTCAATGTCCGACCGACTCTTCACAAGAAAGTGCGAAGACGAAAGACGATGCCGGCTGGGCCTTCTGCTACGCTCTTGGTGTTTTCGGTATAACTATCGTTTCACTTCTCTGTTGGTTCAACCGTGTCGAATTTTATCCGCTTACTTCGTGGCGCTTATACGTAGATGCAGATAACTCAGGAAAGGTTACGTACTTGAAAGTATTAGCCCGGTACGAGTCTGGTATGACCTCTAGGGCTCGCCTTGAAGATGCCGTGGGCGCCATGCGTTTCGACGCTCGTTACTCGCGGGTCATTAACAAGTGTTTTAGGTCGGAGATCGAGGTCGCGGTCTGCAAGAAGTTCCTTACTGTCGCAGGTTTTGGCTACAACAGGAAGGCGCGCCCGGGTGGCAAGATAACCCAATATCAAATCGAGAAATGGGCCTGGGATTTCCGTTCCCATCCTTCGGACTCATACTACGGTAATCCGGTAGACCGCTTTATTCATGAAATTAAACCAGGGGGAGACTTTAAGGAAAGGGACCTAAAAGTCGCTGTGGGGCGGACCGTAAGATAGTAAAACCGCTGTGGACTTCAAATCACAAATTAGGGACTCGAGTTTGGGATTTAGAGGGGCGTCGCCGGTGTTCTCACGACCCGGTAGGGGAAAGGACTTCGGGGGTTTAATTAATTAATGGAGGTCGAATAGTGCTGACTTTGTTTGCGATTCCCAAAGCTTTTGCCGGGCCCATTTCACCGCGCTATGCCGTCGTGGCTGCTACTGATGAGGTTATGATGACTCATCAAAACTACACCTATACCCATTGTGGCATTCAAGGTGAGAATTATTCTTTGAACGAAGCTCTCAAACTCGACGAATGTAAACGGTACTACGACTTGCTTGGAGGTGAGTTTCGTCGCTTTGGCGCCAGCGATGCAAGCCATGTCTTAACGGCAACAGGGGAGTGTAGACGGAATATCTTTGTGGCGATTTGAAATTCTGAAGAAGCAAGTAAAACGCAAGATCACACACGAAGTGTTAGAGAGAACGCGGCCGATACGACACCGGTTGGGGCTGCGCCAATCGAACCTGCATGCCCTTAAGACCGCGTTGACGTTCACTAGGCCAAATCGGAACTAACCGTTGTCAGTTGAGTTAGAAATCGATGTCCGCGGGGATTTCCATCTTCATGTCAACCTAGACCAGAGCGCCGGAGCGATTCCTCACAAAGATTACAACCCATGGGCTCCGCAGTTTTACTCCCAGCACGCCTACTTCGTAAGGATACCCAACTCCCTCATTCTTGCAAGCAGAGAGAAATCTAACAATGACGCGTAATAGCAAAGCTATTTGTTTTACACTGTGGTTTCCGCAACATGCGAATCCTCGTTATGCGGACTTATTTCCAAGGCTCACACCCGTGGTTGATTTTTGCAAAGTGACTTTGAGTCGCCAGCGAGTGATCCGCGGTGTGCAATTTCGGGTGTGGAATTTGCTCAGCCGACGCCTGATTTATCCTGGCGCGATTAAATACTTAGCCCGCAAGTACGACACTTTCTTTACCGTTAGTTACGATCAGATTGTGGCGTGGCCGAAGGATCGAAGCGTGGTGGTCGATATCGACGATCCGGTATTTTCGCGCGCGGAAGTCGAAGCACTCAACCTGCCGCAGGTTAAAGCAATCGTTGTCACCACCGAAAAAGCAAAAAGCATCTTCGAACAAATGGGTGTGGTGCACCCCATCCACGTTGTGCCGCAGGGAGTGCCTGTCGGCCAAACGGACCCGCAAAAAGTAGCGGCGGTCCGGAGCGAGTTCAAAAACGAAAATGATGTAATCCTTGGGTATCATGCTCCCACATTGACCATGGTTGCCGACGGATCGAATCGACGGCGAAGCGACCAGGACGATCTGGATTTTCTTTTCCGCGCCTTCGACAACGCGCGAAAATCGGAGCCGCGGCTCAAGCTTTGGCTCTTCGGTAACCCCAGTGCAGCGTTAAAAGAACACGTCGATCGGGGACACCAGTCTTCGGTCAAATTATTCGGTTATGTTCCTTTTTCAGAGATGCTGAACTATCTCGCGAACGTCGACATCGGCGTGTATCCCAGGACCTGGATTCCGCCACCGGCGCGGTTCAGCGTGAAAATCGCTCAATTCATGGGGTGTGGGATTCCCGTAGTCTCAAGAGAGCTGGACGAGAGTTTCATTATCAGTGAAACGCGCTGTGGGGTTGTGTGTAAGACGCAGGGAGATTTTACCGAGGCGTTGGTGGAGCTCGCAAGGAATAAGGAAAAACGCGCGGCACTTGGGGAAGCCGGTCGAAGCTATGCGGAGAGGAATCTTGATTGGTCGGTTTTAGTGCCGATCTACAAAGAAGTTCTGATGAGCTGACGCATGGGCATTAAAGTTTGTTTTCTCGGCGGTGGCCGTTACACCCGGCCGCTCAACGAGACTGCGGAGAAGAAGTTCCGCGCGATCAGCTCACTTGGAGAAGTGTTTGTTGTTGGTTTTTCCTCGGATCTTCGGCCTCGAATGTTCACCGAACACGCTCACTTTTATTTGCTGCCCCAACTACCATTTCCGATTTTGCGCCATCTGGAGATATTTGTTTTGGGACAGCTCCTTACTCTTTGGCTCGTTTTTCGGCATCGCGTTCAAGTGGTCGTCGCACAAAGCCCCTATGAAGGCTTTGTCGCGGCGTTGGCCATCAAGATCGCAGCTTGGTTTGAATATAAAGTCGGACTGGTAGTCGAAGTGCACGGCGATTTTGAAGAAAGTCTTTTCTTGTATCGCAGAATCCGGTTCCGAGCCCTCCACCGTTTCGTAATGAAACAAGCCGCGCTCTATTCATTGACGCAAGCCGATGTCTCGCGGACGGTTTCCAATTCTACGACAGAGCAGGTGAGGCGTTGGGCTCCGCAGAAGACGATTATTAGTTTTCCCACGTGGACCGATATCGAAACTTTCTTTCGGAGCGGCGCCAACCGGGGAAATGATTTTCCAAACGCGATCCTATTTGTGGGTATCGTGACACCGCTTAAAGGAATTCATTATCTGATCAATGCGTTCTCATTCATCGCTGAGGAGTTTCGGCAGTCTCGACTAATAATTATCGGCAAAGAAGAAAACGTCGGCTATGCCGACGATCTGAGGCAACAAATCGGCAAGCTCGGGTTGGAAAATCGCGTACGGTTCATAGGACATCAGTCGCAGGCAGAATTGGCGTTTCGGATGTCCGAGGCGGCAGTTTTGGTATTGCCATCGAAATCGGAAGGCTTGCCCCGAGTCATTATCGAAGCAATGGCAACCGGTACTCCGGTTATAGCCAGTCGGGTAGGCGGGATTCCGGAGCTAATCAAAGACGGTGTCAACGGCTTTTTAATTCCGCCCGGAGACGAGCAAGCACTGGCCGAAAAACTCCGCTGGGTGCTCAGCAATCCCGATAAGGCTCGTGCGATGGGACATGCCGGGCGCAGCTTTGCGCAACAAGGGTTTTCCATGGAGAGCTACGTCAACGGTTATCGCGATATCTGTAAAATGTGTGTGCCGATGGTCGAGCAGAGGAAGCATGCGCCTTCTCCTCTTTAATCTTGCAACCGACGAGGACGATCCAATTCTTGGTTTTACCACGCGGTGGATCGGCGCCCTGGCTGCTCGGGTCGACTTCATTCACGTCATTACGATGAGGATGGGGAAGCTCGATTTGCCCGACAATGTGCGGGTGTACTCCGTGGGAAAGGAGAGAGGTTACAACAAGCCGCGCCGCGTATTAGAATTTTATAAAATTCTCGGCCGTATCTTGCGCGAAGACAATATCGACGTCTGTTTCTCGCATATGATTCCGATATTCGCCGTACTTGCGGCGCCCGTGCTAAAAATCAAGGGCATTCCGATCATCACCTGGTATGCTCATCCAAAAGTCACGATGGTTTTGAAGGTTGCTCATCGACTGTCTGATCAAATGGTTTCAAGTCTTTCGGCCGCCTATCCGTACAAGCACGATAAACTGATTCAGATTGGACAAGGGATCGACACAAGCTTGTTTTTTCCAGACGCTGCATTAACCCGCGAGGATCGACCTGTCATTCTTTGTGTGGGGCGGCTTTCCCCCGTTAAAGATCACCCAACGCTCATCAGGGCGGCCGGCTTGTTGCGAAAAGTATGGGCTGAGCCTTTTCGAGTAGTCATTCTTGGTAGCGCGGCCACCAGCCGCGATGATGAGTATGTGCGCTCACTTCATCAACAGGTTAGAGATCTGGACTTGGATGACATCGTTAGCTTTGAGCCTGCAGTGACATTGAAACAGCTCCCGGCTTGGTACCGCCGGGCCAACGTGTACGTAAACATGACACCGACTGGCTCAGCCGACAAGGTTGCCTGGGAAGCGATGGGTTGCGGTGTTTTGTGTATCGTTGCCAACGAAGGATTTAAGGACACGTTGGGGATCTACGCGGATCGCTGTGTCTACGATTACGGCAACGCGGGACAATTGACGGAACGACTCCAGTGGGCGCTCTCGCTCCCACAAAGTGAAAGATCGTCGATGGGTGCGTATCTTGGGAAACATATGGAGACCATGCATGGTCTCGATCGGCTTGCGGAAAATCTTGTCACTATTTTTCAGGCAGCGGCATCCCGCAACGATCCCCGTCGCGATACCGGGCTAACCCCGATCAGCTAAGACCGAAGGATGCATAGAATCGCCCACGAGGATATTCGGGGATATCTCTTGCCGGATTCAATGAGCCGCCCCAGTGGCACGTTGTGTGTCTGGAGCGTTGCATTGGCATTGCTATTAGGCATTCTTGCGTTCCGGTCGCAGCAGGATTGGCTTCTGGCATATTTTGCACCGGTCGCTTATCTCGCAATTTTTTGTTCGTTCATCCTGACCCTGCGCACCTGGAGGGACCCCTTTAACCCCCTTTGCCTAGTCATCGCGGCTGCGGTCGTGCGCTTTTTCATTCCGGATTTATTACTCTCTTCGGGTGTCGAACCCGAAGGGGAAGTTGCTGCGTTTTTTAGTTTGATGCGGTTGTCGGACCACGACTGGCAGTGGGGGAACGCGCTTGCGCTCACGGGACTTTGCGGCGTTGTGCTGGGGTGGCTCTTGGTTCAGGGGGAAAGCGTGCTTGACCAGGCCGTGAAACTCCAACTTAGCGGCGGCGTTTTGGTTGCCGGCATCGTGGGCTGTCTCATCGGCTGTTTAGCGCTCTTCGCATTCGTGCTTATGAACGGATCCATTGGCATGATACTGACCGGTGGATTTCGTGGAACGGTCGTCCAGGAGGGAACGGGAAAATTTTTCTTCCTTGCTTATCTATTAATAGGCGGCAGCGCGCTTCTCACTTGCTATCTTCTGGTCACGGGACGCGGCTGGTATTCATTGGGTCCTGTGTTGATAGCAGCGGTTTTTTACTCGGTGCTCGGCGGGAGAGCTCGGGCAATGACCCCTATTGCAGCCGGCCTTCTTCTACTCTGGTATTTTAAGCGAGAGCAGAGCTCCTGGCGAAAATTATCCGTCAACCTTCTCTACATCTTGTTCGCGCCCGTCATCGTCGCCTGCGCGGTTTGGCTCTCCTGGGTTGGACTTCTTTATCGCGGTGAATCCGGCGCCAATGCTTTTGCTGAAGCGATGTCGCTCACTGGATTCTGGCAGCATATTCAGGGAAGTGTCTTCATCGACCTGGGGCAGCTGCACAGTCTTGCGGCAGCGGTTGCCATCGGACCGGGCGTGCTCAATGGCTATACCTTCTATGGCGCGCTGAGCTGGCCTCTCAGCTCAGTGTTGCCAATCCCTGGGCGAAGCGGCGGCATCTTTATCATCGAGGAGCTCGTAGGCTTTGGCAAAAATCAGCAAAGATGGGGGGTCAATGCGTCTTTGATCGGCGACGCTTACTTGAATTTCGGACTCGGTGGCGTGGCCATCGTAACGCTACTACTGGGAGTCCTGCTTAAGGTACTTTATCTGAAATTTCGCGACGGCAGCTTACACGGTGCGATCTATTGCGTTGCGTTGCTCAGCGCCGTGCAAGCGTTTTGGGTGTCTATTGAGGTTTGGCCTCAAGCGCTCACCACTGTAAGTTTTACGGTCTTCTTGATCTGGTTTGGAAACACGCTATTGCACGTGCGCCGCGCGCCGACCGGATAGTGAGCGGAAAGACATTTCTTCCCCATTCTCCATCTAGGAGATCCCGTTCACCTTTTCGATTTAGTTTGTTGCTTATTTTACCCGCCTTGAAAACAATCGCACGATTGGCTGGATGACCTGAAAGGGTGACGCCTGTGATTGATGTGCGCATAGTTCAAGACAGCGGCTTGCCGACTTCCACCACGCTGGCGTTCCATGCTGAAAGACTTCACGACCAACGTGTTTGGAGGAAGGTCGAGCGGGTTGCCGGGTGGATGGCGGAACATGATATGAAGGCGACGTTCTTTGTTTACCCTTTTCCCGCGGCGGTGGCCGGCAAAAGCATATCCGAGCGCGTGCAATGGCTTGGCTCTTTGGGCCACGAGATTGCGCAGCATACGCATTTCTATGCGGGAACGAAAATTACAAAACACGAGAAGCGCGATGACTTGAGCCAAGCGAATGTCATCCATTGCCTGCGCAGAGACTTTGAGACCTTAAAAGAGTTCGGGTTCCCGCCTAAAGGCTTTACCGCCGGTTCATGGTTTGTCAACGATGTGGTTCTAGACGCTCTGGTGGAATTGGGCTTCGTCTATGACTGTTCGGCTCAGTTTCCTGGGCCGAAGACCTTGAGCTCGAGTCCTAATAACCGTTGGCTTAGAGCACCGCAATATTATTCCAACACTCACGGACGGCTCCTTTGCCTCCCCACGACCTGTAGCCTGGGCGAATGGTTCAAATGGGGCCGCAAATCGAGGAGCGAGACCGATCAGTCTCCGCAGATCGTTTACCTGCATGATTATGATCTATTGTCGCTGAAGCGCAGCCTTTTGTTCTTTTACTTTCTCAAGATGGTCAAATGGACGGCTCTTGAGCAATCGGCGAGCGTCGCTGAGCGCTGTCGTTTTTTAGGAGGATCGCTATCGTGAATGTAGGGGCTGCTGAGAAATACAATGACTTGGCTGAAGGATTTGCCGAGCGAACCTGGGCGAATTTGGCATTTGATATGCGCCGGCGGTTATTTCTTACAACCAACTGGGGAAAAGCCCTTCACGCGGGAAATTCCGTGGTGGAGTTGGGGTGCGGTGACGGCTATTTGGCTCAGCTTTTCGTTCAAGAGGGGTTTCGCTACCGCGGACTGGATATATCTCCAAGGATGGTCACTGAGGCGGAACGGCGACTCGCGGCGGCGGAACTGACGGCGAGC
>Ga0193743_1003039_pt1 | contig 11413 bp, 9 predicted proteins | sample L2c2metaG_FD_143038 | JGI IMG/M metagenome (GOLD analysis project Ga0193743, IMG submission 143038) | Soil microbial communities from a riparian zone of the East river system, Colorado, United States - L2c2 | ecosystem: Environmental > Terrestrial > Soil > Riparian zone | place: USA: East River...
GATTCCGCATGACCGCCACATGATCCTGTCTCCTTGCTGTCGGCCAATGCTACGTCGATGCTTCGGATGCGCCAACCTTCGGGCGCGCGCCAATGACCAGGAGCCAGAGAAGGAAGGCGATCTCGCCAAACAGGAAGGGGAAGGCCCAGTTGGATAGCAGATCGCCCACCGTTGGCCACAGCAATCCCGTCATGCTCAGCACGATATAGGCCACGCCGTTGAGTGCCAGCCACACGCCAAGGAACCTGGGCAGGAAGCCTGAGCGGAATACAAGGATGGCCAGGGGCAGCAGCCACAGGCCCCAGAAGGTTTCTGCAGCCTTCACCGACAGCCCATGCATGCGGATGAACATCGACACCAGGGCATCGCGCTCCGGTGCGCTGAAGGCGGATAGCACGTCGTTGCCCGTCACCGCCACCAGGGCGCCGATATCGTTGGCCAGGGTCGCCATGTAGAGCGGGGTAGCCATCAGCCCGAGCACGAGCAAGTACAGCGCGATGCCCTTGTCCACGCGCTTGAACAGGCGATACAGCGCCAGGATGACGAAAACGTTGATCGCGGCCACGAGTACATCGGCGGTGATGCCCCATCGGAACAGTGACTCGTGCGCCGCCACATTGGCAGCCGTGGCGGCGGCATTGCCTTGCACGAACAGTTTTTCGGGGATGTACATCAGCCGGAATGGGCCAGTTAGCGCAAGCAGCAAATAGATGAAGCCTGCCACCCGTGCATCCCGCTTGATCGAAGTCATGGACCGCCCCTTCCATTGATGCCCCACCATCGTTATAGGACGCAAACGATCGCTCGGCAAGCCACGCGCCCGTTGAACACGCCGCCAGGCAGCACGGTTGTCGCGAACGATTCCGTCCGCATTGTTATGATCGAGGCAGCCTGGTCAGGAAAAATCCGATGGATCGCAAAAGCAATGCTTCGTGGCGCGGTCTTGCCGTCGCTGCCCTGATGGTGGTGGTGCCATCGGTCGCCGCCGCCGCGTTGCCCGTGCCGCCGCCGCGCGACCTCCCCGATAACGGCCTGGCTCGCACGCCGCCGATGGGCTGGAACAGCTGGAATCATTTCGCTGGCCGCATCACCGATGCCGACGTAAGGGGCATGGCCGATGCCATGGTTGCCACGGGCATGCGCGATGCAGGCTACGTGTTCGTGAACATCGACGACACCTGGGAGGGTAACCGCGACGCCCTGGGAAATATCCAGCCGAACGGGAAATTCCCCGACATGAAGGCACTGGCCGACTACGTGCACGGCAAGGGTCTGAAACTCGGCATCTACTCCTCGCCGGGGCCCACAACGTGCGCGAAGTTCGAGGGTAGCTACGGCCACGAACTGCAGGACGCGAAAACCTATGCATCCTGGGGCGTCGACTTCCTGAAATACGACTATTGCGGTGCCAACGACGTCTACCCGCTTACCTTGGCCAACCAGCGAGGCACGTTCCAGAAAATGGGCGAAGCGCTGGCGAAGGCCGGCCGACCCATTGTGTATAGCCTTTCCCTGGGCGGCGACTTCAATCCCTGGACCTGGGGCCAGGCCACCGGCGCCAACCTCTGGCGCACCACGCAGGACATCCAGGACAACTGGACCTCGATGGAGCGCATCGGCTTCGCGCAGCTTGCCATCGTCGATGCCAGCAAGCCCGGCCACTGGAACGACCCGGACATGCTCGAGGTGGGCAACGGCGGCATGAGCGCGGATGAGTACCGGACGCACATGAGCCTGTGGGCGATGCTGTCGGCGCCGCTATTGGCAGGCAACGACCTGCGCGGCATGACGGACGAGACGAAATCGATCCTGCTTAACCGCGAGGTGATCGCCATCGACCAGGAATCGAGCCCTAAGCACCCGTATCGTGTCGATGCCATCGGCGACATGGACGTGATCGCCCGGCCGATGAACGACGGCTCGATGGTGGTCGGTTTCTTCAACCGTAGCGACGGCGAGGTGCGCACGACGTTCGACCTGGCCACGCTGCCTGGCATGGGTAAGGAACCGCGCGAGATTCGCGATCTCTGGTCGCACGAGGCGGTTGCCGCCAGGGCAGGGGCGGTCGCCGTCAATGTCCCGAGGCACGGCGTGTACCTGCTTCGCGTCGCTCCCCGAAGCGCGGCTCAGCGTCCCCACTCGGGATAGGCGTCCATCGCATCGACGAAGTTGTGCATCACGTCGGTGTGGGCATCTTCCTGCCAGCCGCCGATGGCCTGGTTCTTCGGCAGGTCCATCGGGCGGCCATGGTCGTCGATGGCGTATTCGGTGAAAGTCAGCGCGTCGCGGGCCTCGGCAGCCAGCGATGGCGAATGGGTCGCCTTCGCGTACATCGCCAACACCGCGCCATAGGTCGAGTTGATACCGCCCCAGGCGTCGTGGTCCTCGTCCTGCTCATGGCATACGCGCACGCCGCCCTCGACATGCGTGAATTCACGGCGCACGAACGCCAGGAGGATTCCGGCATCGGCCAGCCAGTCGGGGTCGAGCGCATTCTTCTTTTCCAGCAGGTAGCGCGCCAGGTTCAAGGGCCCCCACGCCGTCCGGTTGGCGGGGTTGTCGTGGTCCTCGAAGAATTGAGCGAAGGCCATACCGTCGCCCCGTGCGTCAGGTATCTGGACAGACTTGATCCACCGCCACAGCGCATCGCGCGGCGCCTTAAATTCGCCGTGGCCACGCTCGATGAGGCCATCGTAGAGGCGTAGCGGGTAGGTCATGTCGCCCGACATATCGCCGCGCGCAACGCCCGTGCGGTGATCGGCGCGGAACGGCCAGGGCGAATGCGTGGTATCGCCGGGCCTCTGGTTGGCGGCAAGGACCCCGGCGATGTGCAGGGCGCCATCGGTGTACCGCGCATTGCCCGTGGCGTCACCAAGCAGCATCAGTGCGTAACCGGCGATGGCGCCCTTGTCTGGCTGGATCTCATACGGGTGGTCCGATTGCGCTCCGCTATCGGCAGGTTGCGGGAACTGGCCACGATGGCCGGTGGAATGTGGGAACTTCGGATACTTCCCTTCATCCGGTGTGAGGTCCTGGTCGAGGATGTAGTCGCCCATCGAACGTGCGGTCGACAGTAGGCCAGCGTCACGGTTACCGCGGAACCGGCGCCATTTCAGGTACGAGATGATGCCCATGCCGTCCTGGGTCGCCGGGATGGTGTCCTGTCGTGCGGCGATGGGATGCCAGTGGCCATCCAGGAAGGTGGTGGTGACGAACACCGGATAGCCGTGTTCCCGGGGCGCCGTGGCGTAGAAGCGCATCTCCAGGTCCAATGCCCGGCTCCATGGCGTCCACGGCAGCAGATGCCCCGTGGCGTCGTACTTGGCCACATGCGCACCGAGCGTCACGGAGGGCGCGGGCGAGGCACCGACTGGATGGGCCGCTGCCATCGCCGCCGCCGCGATCGGCAGCAAGGCTCGTGGGAACCACGCCATCCACGCGGCACCCCTCATCATCCGGCGGCCTCGACCGCGCGCGGCATCACTCGCTTCGCCGTGATGGTGCTGCCGATCGAGGCCATGACGATGCAGCCGATGGCCAGCCATTGCATGCCATGCAGCAGCTCTCCCAGCAGGAACATTCCCAGCAGGGAGGCCACCGCGGGCTCCAGGCTGACCAGGATGCCGAAGGTCTCGCTCGGCAGGCGCTTCAACGCCATCATTTCCAGCGACATCGGGATGGCGCTGGAAACGACGGCCACGCCAAGACCCGCGGCGAGGATCTTCCAGTCCAGCAAGGCGGCACCGGCGTGCGCCACGCCGAAGGGCACCACCACGAGGCTTGCCGCCACCAGTCCCAGCGACACCGAGTGCCCGGCGTGCAGGTGACCGGCCTGCTTGCCGAAAAGGATGTAAAGCGCCCAGCACACGGCCGCACCGATGGCGAACATCACGCCGGTGCTATCCAGGGTTGCGTCGTGGGCCAGCGGCAGCAGCATGGCAAGGCCAGTGATGGCCAGGGCCAGCCAGAGGAAATCGATCGGGCGACGCGATGCGTACATCGCCACGGCCAGGGGTCCGCTGAACTCGATCGCCACCGCGATGCCGAACGGTATCGTTCGCAATGCCATGTAGAACAGCAGGTTCATCACGCCCAGCGTGAGGCCGTAGCGGACCACGGCGCCTGCATCGCGCCGGCTGAGGGGCCAGCGCCAGGGGCGCCAGAACAGCAGCAGCACGAGGGCCGAGAAGCCCACGCGCAGGGCCGAGGTACCCTCGGCACCGACCAGCGGGAACAGCTTCTTGGCGAACGAGGTGCCGATGCACAGCGAGGTGATCGAGCCGAGCACGGCGGCGGCGGGAAGGAAGGGGTGGGAGCGGGACTGGGTCATCGATCGCACTTTAACCATTACTACCCTTTGCGACATCACTTCTTGCAAGGCCTGCTGACAGCGAGCGTCAGCAGACTTTCGGGGCATGGGTCATCCAGGCTGCTTCCGGTGCGGCTTTGCCGGCGAAAGCGTATAACGCTATACCCACGTATCCAGCAGAAGGGAGTATCCATGTATAGCTTTCGATCGATGTTCGCTTCGGCCTGCCTCCTGGCGATGTCCATCTCGCCAGTGTTTGCGGCAGATGGCGTAGAGCAGGTCACCCTCAAGGCGGCCGACGGCGTGGTTGTCCACGGTGTGTACTACCAGGCATCTCACCCCAAGGCATTGATCCTTCTTTTCCATCAGGCCGGTTCAAGCAAGGGTGAGTACGCCGCCATCGCGCCACGGCTGGTGTCGGCCGGCTACAGTGCGATGGCGATCGACCAGCGATCCGGCGGAGAGCTCTTCGGTACCAATGAAACGGTGGCTGGCCTCCCCAAATCCGCCGGGTACCTGGAAGCCAAGCCCGATCTCGAAGCGGCGCTGGCGTGGGGTGAGGCACAGAAGCTTCCCATCGCCATCTGGGGCAGCAGTTATTCCTCGTCGCTGGTATTCGTCGTGGCCAGCGAACATCCCGGCCAGGTGAAGGCCGTGCTGGCGTTCTCGCCGGGGGAGTATTTCGACGATAAGACGATGATCGGCGAGGCGGCAAAAAAGGTCACCGTGCCGGTGTTCGTGACCTCGGCGAACTCGCCCGACGAAATCAACGCCGCCCGCGGAATCCTCGCCGCGTCACCATCGACGATGAAGGTGCAGTACATCCCGAAATCGGGCGGTGTGCATGGTTCGTCCACGTTGCTTCCCGGCCGCAACCAGGCAGGTGCCGAAGCCAACTGGGCTGCCGTTCTGCAATTCCTGGGGAAGGTATTCTGACGCGGATATCAGAAGCAGCTTCGCGCAGGGTCAGCGGGTGCTGACATTCGATTACAGCCAATGCGTTCATCGGTTCTGATCGTGTAGTGGTGTCATGGCATTTGCTGCATTGGGCAGCGAATGCCATGAAGGATCCATGCATGTCTTCCCGAATCATTACCCGGCGCGATCTGTTGCGCTATTCAGTCGCCGCCGGCAGTTCCCTCATCGCCGGCGTTGCTGCCGCGGCTTCGCCGACCGTCGAACAGGTGATGGGGCCGTTCTATCCGGTCGCGCGCCCGTTTGACGAAGACGCCGACCTGACCTTCGTGCGGGGTCGCCGTGGACGCGCAGCCGGCCAGGTGATCAATCTTTCAGGCCGTGTCCTGGATGCAAAGGGCGGGCCCGTGCGTGGGGCTGTCGTGGAAATCTGGCAGGCCAATACGCACGGCCGCTACGACCACAAAAGCGATACCAATACCAGCGTCCCCACCGATCCCGCTTTCCAGGGTTACAGCCAGCTCCGGACCGACGTGCTGGGGCGTTTTGCCTTCAAGACCATCAAGCCTGGAGCTTATCCCGCGTCGCCGAAGTGGACGCGCACGCCGCACATCCACTTCGATGTTCGCGGCAAGGTTGATCGCCTGGTTACACAGCTGTATTTCGCCGATGAACCGCTCAACGAGACGGACCTGATCTACCAGGCATTGACAGTCGAGGAACAGGCAGGCTGCACCGTGGAGCTCACGCCCTCGTTCAAGGACGCGTCTTCGCTTGATGCGGTGTTCGATATCGTGTTGGCGACCGGCTAGCCTGCCATCAGCCAGCTTTCTTCTTCGCCAGCCGCAACCAGGTATCGACCACCGTATCGGGGTTCAGCGACACGCTCTCGATGCCCTGGTCCATCAGCCATTCGGCAAGATCCGGGTGGTCGGACGGGCCCTGGCCGCAGATGCCGATGTACTTGCCCTTGGCCTTCGCCGTGGAGATCGCCATGGCCAGCAGTTTCTTCACCGCCGGGTCGCGTTCGTCGAAGAGGTTGGCCACGATGCTCGAGTCGCGGTCCAGGCCCAGGGTGAGCTGGGTCAGGTCGTTCGAGCCGATCGAGAAGCCGTCGAAGATGTCGAGGAATTCGTCGGCCAACAGCGCGTTGGACGGCACCTCGCACATCATGATCACCTTCAGCCCGTGCTCGCCCTGCACCAGGCCGTTCTTGCGCAGCACCTCGATCACCTTGCGGCCTTCGTCCAGCGTGCGCACGAAGGGAATCATCACCCAGACATTGTCCATGCCCATCGTTTCGCGCACGTATTTGACGGCCTGGCATTCCAGCGCGAAGGACGCTGCGAAGCCCTCGTCGACATAACGACTGGCGCCGCGGTAGCCGATCATGGGGTTCTCTTCATGCGGCTCGTAGCGCGCGCCACCGAGGAGGCCTGCGTACTCGTTGGATTTGAAATCCGACAACCGCGTGATCACGGGCTTGGGATACACCGAGGCCGCGATGGTTGAAATGCCTTCGGCGAGGCGGTCGACGTAGAAGCTGACCGGATCCTTGTACCCAGCGATGCGCTCGTCGATCTTTGCCTTGATGTCCTTGTCCTGCTTTGCATATTCCAGCAGGGCCTTCGGATGCACGCCGATGTGGCTGGCGATGATCATCTCAAGGCGCGCCAGCCCGATGCCGGCGTTCGGCAGCATGCCGAAGTCGAAGGCACGCTCGGGGTTGGCCACGTTCATCATGATCTTCAGCGGGGCCTCGGGCATGGCGCCGAGGTCGGCGGTGATCTTCTCGAACTTCAGGATGCCCTCGTAGATGCTGCCGGTGTCGCCTTCGGCGCAGGACACGGTAACCTCCGCGCCGTCGGGAATGGATTCCAGCGCGTTGCCGCAACCCACCACCGCCGGTACGCCCAGTTCGCGGGCAATGATGGCCGCGTGGCAGGTACGGCCGCCGCGGTTGGTGACGATCGCCGCAGCGCGCTTCATCACCGGCTCCCAGTCGGGGTCGGTCATGTCGGCCACCAGCACGTCGCCAGCCTGCACCTTGTTCATGTCGGCCAGGGAACGGATCACGCGCGCCTTGCCGGCGCCGATCTTCTGGCCGATGGCGCGGCCCTCCACCAGCACCTTGCCGCGCTCACCCAGCTGGAAACGTTCGAGCGTGGTGGCGGTGGAGCGGGACTTCACCGTCTCCGGACGCGCCTGCACGATATACAGCTTGCCGGTGTTGCCGTCCTTCGCCCATTCGATGTCCATCGGGCGCTGGTAGTGCTTTTCGATGGTGAGCGCCTGGCGCGAGAGTTCCTGCAGTTCGTCATCACTGATGCAGAAGCGGTTGCGATCGGCGGCCGGGGTTTCCTCGATGCGCACGCGCTCGCCGGGCTTGTCGGAATACACCATGCGCTGCTGCTTGGCACCGAGGTTCCGGCGCAGCACCGCGGGTTTGCCCTGGTTGAGCGTGGGCTTGAACACGTAGAACTCGTCGGGGTTCACCGCACCCTGCACGACCATCTCGCCCAGGCCGTAGCTGCCGGTGACGAACACCACGTCGCGGAAACCCGATTCGGTGTCGAGGGTGAACAGCACGCCCGAGGCACCCACATCCGAGCGCACCATCAGCTGCACGCCGGCGGACAGGAATACTTCTTCGTGCTTGAAGCCCTGGTGTACGCGATAGGCGATGGCGCGGTCGTTGTACAGCGAGGCGAAGACTTCCTTCACCTTGTGCAGCACGTCGTCGATGCCGACCACATTCAGGAAGGTTTCCTGCTGGCCGGCGAAGGAGGCGTCCGGAAGGTCTTCGGCGGTAGCCGACGAACGCACGGCCACGGCGATATCGGCGGCACCGGCATCCTTGCAAAGCTTGATGTAGGCGTCGCGGATGGCCTGCTCGAGCTCGGCGGGCAGGGCGGTATCGACGATCCAGCCGCGGATTTCCTTGCCGCCCTTGACCAGCTCATCGACGTTGTCGACGTCCAGGTGTTCCAGGCGGTCCTGGATGCGGCGGGCCAAGCCGCTTTTTTCCAGGTAAGCCTGGAAAGCGTCCGCGGTGGTCGCGAAGCCGCCGGGCACCGAAACCCCCAGCTTCGACAGGTTGCCGATCATTTCCCCAAGGGAGGCATTCTTTCCGCCCACCTTGCCAAGGTCGCTCATGCGCAGGGCATCGAGCCAAAGCACCAGATCGCTCAATGGAACATCCTCGAGTTTTGGAAACGGTGGGACGCGAAGGCGCCGCAGGTTAGCTCGCTATTGTGGGTGGCCGTGGGCCCATGAGACAAGGATGCGCCGAAGGCACCGTTCACGTAAACGCTTACGTCCGGGTTTGCGGGGTGTCGCAGCATGCCGGTGGCTGCGCTATCGTGCAGCCAAAGCCGCCCGAAGGACGTCAAGCACCGCCATGCGCCGAACTGTCTTCTTCATTTCCGATTCCACCGGCATTACCGCCGAGACCATCGGGAACAGCATCCTGGCCCAGTTCGAAGGGGTGCACTTCGACACCCATCGATTGCCGTTCGTGGACGATGCGGGCAAGGCGGAAGCGGCGGCGCTGCGCATCAAGACCAAATATGCCCAGGAAGGGCAGCGGCCGATCGTGGTCAATACCATGGCCGACCGGCGGCTTTGCGACATCGTGGCCGAAAGCGGAGCACTGATGATGGACGTGTTCGCGCCCTTCATGGAGCCGCTGGAGGACGAACTGGGCGCCAAGCGATCGGGCGCGGTGAACCGCTCGCACGGCCTGGTGGATTTCGACCGTTACGAAGCGCGCATCAATGCGACCAACTATGCCCTGGCCCACGACGACGGGCTGGACGTCAACTACAACGAATCGGACGTGGTGCTGGTGGGCGTGTCCCGTTCGGGCAAAACCCCCACCTGCCTGTACATGGCCTTGCATTACGGCGTGTGCGCCGCCAATTATCCCCTTACCGACGACGACCTGGACAAGCTGGAACTGCCTTCGCGGCTGAAGCCGTACCGCAGCCGCCTGTTCGGCCTCAACATCGACCCGATGCGCCTGGCGCAGATCCGCGAGCAGCGCCGCCCGGGAAGCAAATACGCGACACTCAAGCAGTGCCAATGGGAACTGGCCCAGGCCGACAAACTGATGCGCCGGGAAAACATCCCGGTGCTCAACACCACGCATACCTCGATCGAGGAGATCTCCAGCAAGATCTTCGAACACCTGGGTATCGAACGACACATGTACTAGGAGAACTTAGGCTTTCCATGAGCGCCGTCCTCGACCGCCCCGAATCCCTCCTGCCAGGTCGCTTCGAGTACCTGATGGGCCTGTATGCCGAGAATTATCATCGGCTGGTGCGACTGTTCGCCCCGCACAAGCTGGCGGCGGGGGAATACGTGTCGAGCGTGGACGATGGCCTGGACGTGCGCCTGAAAATCCAGGAAAAACACCCTTACACGGTTGAGCTGGAGCTCACCTACGCCTTCGTCGACGCCGAAACGGGCCAGCCGTCGCCGTCGGCCCAATTGCGCATGTATACCGATGCCCATGTCGCCGAGGCGCTGCATTGCCACCCAGGCCGTCGCCTCTGGCAGGTGTTGGGTCCGTTTCCGCCGGCCCACACGGTTTTGCAGCACCGGCTGACGATGAACGGGTTCCTTACCCGCTGGCTGGAATATCTGGCCGAGCAGGGCCATTCCATCGGTACCCTGGAGCGGGTTGCCGATGAGGACGCCGAGGCCTGAAGGCCGCCGTCCACGAAGTTCGCGATAGCGATCAAGTACTTAACGCGGGCAATAAAAAACCCGCCGAGGGCGGGTCCTTTAGTACAACAAGTGGCGGAGCGGACGGGACTCGAACCCGCGACCTCCGGCGTGACAGGCCAGCATTCTAACCGACTGAACTACCGCTCCGCATTGTGTTGCCTTACTTCCAGCGAACGTCCAACTTGTATCCACTTCCGGTGGCCTGGAAAGTGGCGTCCCCACGGGGATTCGAACCCCGGTCGCAACCGTGAAAGGGTTGTGTCCTAGGCCTCTAGACGATGGGGACGTATAGAGTTGGTGGAGCCAGGCGGGATCGAACCGCCGACCTCCTGCATGCCATGCAGGCGCTCTCCCAGCTGAGCTATGGCCCCGCCGCTGGAAGCCGCAAAGAATAGGGCCGGGTCCCGATTCCGTCAAGCTTTTGTAAACAAAATTTTCCCACCGGTTAGGCTGTGCCCATGCACGCCCTTCAATTCATCCAGGATCTCGCCACGGTGATGCTGGTCGCCGGGCTCACCACGGTGATCTTCCAGCGCCTGCGACAGCCCGTGGTGCTTGGTTACATCATCGCCGGCGTGGTGATCGGGCCGTACACGCTGCCGGTGATCTTCATCCACGACGAGAACACCATCCGCACCCTCGCCGAGCTCGGCATGATCATGCTGATGTTTGCCCTGGGCCTGGAATTCAGCCTGCGCAAGCTGCGCAAGGTGGGGGCTACGGCACTGGTTGCAGCGGCGGGTGAGATCGCGCTGATGGTGTGGCTGGGCTACGAGATCGGCCGGCTGTTCGGCTGGCGGGCGATGGACTCGTTGTTCCTGGGCGCGATGCTGTCCATTTCTTCCACCACCATCATCATGAAGGCGCTGGAAGAGCAGAACTTCAAGCGCGAGCGTTTCGCCCAGTTGATGTTCGGCATCCTCATCATCGAGGACGTGCTGGCCGTGGTGCTGATGGCGATTCTTTCAGGCATTGCCAACACCGGGGACCTGGAGCCCGGCCAGGCATTCGGCGCGATCGGCAAGCTCACCCTGTTCCTGGTGGTGTCGCTGGTGGTGGGCCTGCTGCTGGTGCCGCGGGTAGTGGATTACATCGCACGGGTGAGCCGTAACGACGTCTTGCTGGTGGCGGTGCTGGGCATCTGTTTCGGTTTTTGCCTGCTGGCCAGCGAAATGGGTTACAGCGTGGCCCTGGGGGCCTTCATGGTGGGCGCCCTGGTGGCCGAATCGCGCAGCGTGGCTCGCATCGAGCGCATCGTGATGCCGGTGCGCGATATGTTCAGCGCATTGTTCTTCGTCGCCATCGGCATGTTGATCGACCCCGCGCTGTTGCTGAAATACGCCTTGCCCATCGGCGTGTTGACGGTGGTAGTGGTGCTTGGGAAGGTGATCACCTGCAGTTTCGGCGCTTTTGTCGGCGGCAATGGCGGGCGCACGTCGCTGCGCGTGGGCATGG
>Ga0193743_1003040_pt1 | contig 11409 bp, 16 predicted proteins | sample L2c2metaG_FD_143038 | JGI IMG/M metagenome (GOLD analysis project Ga0193743, IMG submission 143038) | Soil microbial communities from a riparian zone of the East river system, Colorado, United States - L2c2 | ecosystem: Environmental > Terrestrial > Soil > Riparian zone | place: USA: East River...
ATAAGGGTAGGATTATCTTTTTCATATAGGTTTGATTTACAAACAGCCAAATGGTTTAAGCCCCTAACCCCTAAAGGGGGAACTCCCTGATTTGCTTGCAGTAAAAATAAAAAGCCCGATCCCATTGGAATCGGGCTTTAAAATATGCTTATCAAAAACTCTCCCTTCAGGGGGCCGGAAGGCTATTTTTTCACCCACCCATCTTTCAACGTCACCGTTCTATTAAACACCAGCTTATCTTCGGTTGAATATTTATCAAGTGTGAAATATCCTTTGCGCATAAACTGAACCGGTTTGCCTGGAGTGGCATTGATCAGCTCGGGTTCAATATAGGCGGTTGGCAGTACGTGCAGGCTGTTAGGATTTAGGTAATCTTTAAAATCACCATCCTCATTCTGCGGGTTTTCTACCTGGAAAAGGCGGTCGTACAACCTTACTTCGGCAGTTTTAGCGTGCGGTACGCTTACCCAATGAATAGTTCCTTTTACATTAATTCCGCTGGTATCATGGCCTGATTTGGATTCGGACAGGTAAGTACAGTGGATCTCGGTTACGTTGCCATCGGCGTCTTTCACAAAATCATCGCAGCGGATGATATAGGCACTTTTTAAACGCACCATCAGCCCAACACCCAGGCGGAAAAACTTCTTCGGCGGAACTTCCATAAAGTCCTCACGCTCAATCCATAGCTCACGGCTAAATGGGATATCCCTGCCGCCATCACCGCCTTCAACCTCAGGGTTGTTTTCGCCGTGCATGGTTTCGGTTTCACCTTCGGGATAGTTGGTCAGGATACATTTGATCGGGTCGAGCACGGCCATACGACGCCAGGCTGTTTTGTTCAGATCCTCGCGGATACAGAACTCCAGCAAGCCAACATCTATCATGTTTTCACGTTTGGCTACGCCGATGCGTTCGCAAAACTCGCGGATAGATGCAGGCGTATAACCACGACGGCGCAAACCACTAATGGTTGGCATCCGCGGATCATCCCAACTTTCTACATGACCTTCGTCAACCAATTGCAGCAACTTGCGCTTGCTCATTACGGTATAGTTCAGGTTAAGGCGGGCAAACTCATATTGCTTGGACGGGAAAATACCCAGTTCCTCAATAAACCAATCATATAAAGGTCTGTGCGGAATAAACTCCAGCGTACAGATGGAATGAGTGATCTCCTCAATAGCATCCGATTGACCATGAGCAAAATCATACATCGGGTAAATGCACCAGGCATCGCCAGTACGGTGATGGTGGGCATGTTTAATGCGGTACATCAACGGGTCGCGCAGGTGCATGTTTGGTGATGCAAGGTCAACCTTGGCACGCAGTACTTTTGCGCCATCAGGATATTTGCCGGCTTTCATATCAGCAAACAGCTGCAGGTTTTCTTCCACGGATCTGCTGCGGTACTGATTGGGTGTACCTGGTTCGGTAGGCGTACCCTTTTGCGCGGCTATTTCCTCGGCAGAGCTATCGTCAACATAAGCCAGTCCCTTTTTGATCAGGGCAACGGCAAATTCATATATCTTATCGAAATAATCGGAAGCGTATAGTTCTTTTTCCCACTCAAAGCCAAGCCATTTAACATCTTCTTTAATGCTGTCAACATATTCAATGTCCTCTTTAACGGGATTGGTATCGTCAAAACGGAGGTTGGTTTTGCCGTTATATTTTTGTGCCAGTCCAAAGTTTAAGCAAATGGATTTGGCGTGTCCAATATGCAGGTATCCATTAGGCTCGGGCGGGAAACGGGTTAATACCCTGCCGCCGTTTTTTCCGGCAGCTATATCTTCTTCAACAATTTCCTCTAAAAAGTTCAGTGATCTTTCTTCGCTCATAAATAAAGTAGCAATAACAAGTGCAAAAGTAACAAAAAAGATTTTGGTAGAGGATAAAGGACAAGAGGATAAAAGATGAAGGACTTTTTAGCTTTTTTTACTTTAAATGACCACTTTTTTAGTCTTTTTGTCCTTGCTCTTTTGTCAAAAAGGCCCTTTAAGGCGCAGGTGGAATATCGCCCTCTTTAATAATATTATGGTTGATCAGAATGTGCATCAGCAGGTCCACAGAGGTATTGCGGTCAATGTCTAAACATAGATTTAACCGCCGGCCAATTTTTACCTGACAAATGTTGTAGTGGAACTCCAGTATCAATCCGCTCAGGCTGCCTGAGTTAATAATGATGGTTTCATCGTCCACCACCTCGCAGGTATTGCTGGTGCGGTTAAAGTAGCTGCACAAGTTTTTAATAAGGCGATATATGGGTAATGACAGGATCATAAATTCAAGACTCTAAAATAGTGTTTAATCTTCGTTTGATGATAATATCTTTTACATAAGCAGGCAGCAAACTGTTTAATAAAACCAGCAACCTGTTCACCATGCCGGGGATGATCTCTTTTTTACCTTTCATCAATCCGTCAATGGCGATACGGGCAACCTGCTCTGGTTCCAGTATGGTGGCTTTTGATATACCTTTCAGGGTATTGTTCATCACCAGTAGTTCGGGCTTGGTATTGATGCCTCCCGGACTTAGCAAACTGAGCTTTACATTTGATCCATACAATTCCAACTGCAGGCATTTGGTAAAATAGCGGATGAAAGATTTGGTAGCACCATATACTTGCTTTTTAGGCACTACAAATAAACCACCCAGACTGCCCACGTTTAAAATGTACGAGGTAACGGTTGCGTCGGCCTGCGTCAGGAACAGCCGGGTGAGTATTACCGGGGTAATTACATTCAATTCTATCTGCATTTTATAAAAAGCAATATTTTTATCCTCAAACCACGACCAATTACCCAGCCCCGCGTTATTGATCAGCAGGTGCGCTGTAATGCGCCGCTCTTGTAAATAGCAAAAAATTTCAGGATAACTTTCGGTGCGCGTCAGGTCGGTTTCGACGAAGTTAACCTTAACCGAGAAGTTTTTGCGGATGAACGTGGCCAGCTCTGGCAAACCTGATCCGGGCAGCGCAACCAGCACCAGGTTGATATTCCTGCCTGCCAGCTCAATGGCGAATGATTTTCCCAGACCCTCGCTGGCACCTGTTACAATGGCGGTTAACTGCTGCATAAATGTGTTTCTTTAATTATTGTCCGGGTCAAGTTTGGCGTAAAAAATGCCCTTATCCTTAACCTTTATTCTTTTATCATTTTGATTTGTCCTTACGCTTTTATCCCCTTAATGTAATCAACGGTTTTGTGTAAACCATCGGCAAATGGGGTTATATTATAGTCCAAATGGGTTACAGCCTTGTTACTGCAATATTTTTGGTCGTATTTAAGACGCTCAGCAAATTCAGGTAAAAATACCGGGGGCAAACCGGTGAGGCGGGTTTTTAGCCATTGCAACCGGCTGTACAATTTAATCGCTTTCAGTGGTATCCTGATTAAACCCAGTTGTTTGCCTGATACCTGCTGCAGGGTTTTAAAAAAATCATTGAAGCTGATGTCGTGGCCGCCTAAAATGTAACGTTCGCCGGAGATGCCCTTGTCCATGGCTGCTATATGTCCCGCAACAACATCATCTAAAAAAGCATAGTTGGCCACCTGCTCGCCGCTACCAGGTATAATGCGCCATTTGCCTCTTAAATAGCCTGATATCATTTTACCTACGGTATTGCTATCCGTTACCGGCCCCTGGCCATACACCCGCGATGGATTTACGGTTACCACCCGCATGCCCTGCTTTATAAAATTTTGCACCTCCAGTTCGGCCAGATATTTGGTGCGCTCATAGGCAATCGGGAAGCCGGTTACGCGTGGGTCAGTTTCAGTCATGGGGTGTTTTATAGTTGGTCCCCATACGCCACAGGTGGAGGTGTACACCACTTTTTTTACACCGGTAAGGCCCGCTGTTTCCAACACAATATGAGTACCGTTAACATTGGTTTCATGATAATCGTCAGGGTTACGGCACCACATTTTGGCTATGGCAGCGGTATGGTAAACCTGACTGCAACCCTGCATGGCCCTTGCCAGGCTTTGTTTGTACAGGATATTGCCCAACACCGGTTCAATATTTTTATGTTTTATTAAGTAAGGATGATCGGTATTGCGGCATAAGGCCTTTACGTCATAGCCGGCTGTGGCCAGCGCCAAAGTGAGCTGTCTGCCAATAAAACCTGTTGCTCCGGTAACTAATACTTTCATACAGGTATTACAACCTATTATGCATTTACCCCTATGGATTATAAATATTTTTTAATATTGATTTCGCTGATGATGTTTAGGTAAATTGCCCTATCGCGCCTATAGTTTTATATGATAAAATAATTAAATTTGGAAACAGCATTTATATATAAACCTTAAAAACATATACATGAACCAGGATCCTTATATGAGTTTTTCCGATATGACTCCCGAAGAAATGGGGTTCTTACAGCAGGCTACTGCGGAACTTAATGAAAACCAAAAAAAATATTTTTATACGGTTTACAGCAGTAAACGGAAAACCCCACAGGAAATACTGATTTTTACTTTGTTGGGTTTTGTTGGCTTTGCAGGCATTCAACGTTTTGTTTTAGGGCAGATAGGTATGGGCATCCTTTATTTTTTTACCGGAGGACTTTGTTTGGTTGGAACTATTGTTGACCTGGTTAAAAATAAATCGCTCACTTTGGAGTATAATAAGAATATGGCTTATGAAAGTCATCGGATGGCAGTGATGAGCAACTAAAACATACCCAAGCCATGCTTTATACTCATATTTGTTCATGAAATTAGCTATACTTACTGCATACCTTGAAAGCCTTGCGCCGCTGGTGTACCAGGAAGATTATGATAATGCAGGGCTTATTGTTGGTAACCCCGAGCAGGAAGTTACTCAGGCGCTGCTGTCGCTTGATTGTACCGAAGCCGTTGTTGATGAAGCCATTGCCACAGGTTGTCAGGTGATCATATCGCACCATCCCATAGTTTTTAAAGGGCTTAAAAAGTTTAATGGCAAAACCTATGTGGAAAGGGTAGTGGAAAAAGCCATCCGCAACCAAATCGCTATTTATGCCATACATACCAACCTTGATAACATCATGAGCGGGGTAAACCAACGTATTTGCGATACGCTGGGATTAAAAAACTGCCGCATATTGGTACCCAAACATAACCTGTTAAAAAAACTGGTGACTTTTGTGCCAGCAAGTCATGCCGATGAAGTGCGCGATGCCTTATTTGCAGCAGGCGCCGGCAATATTGGCAACTATAGCGAAACAAGTTTTAACACTGACGGCACAGGAACTTTTAAAGGCAACGATGCAACCAACCCTTATGTGGGCGAGCCGGGCACGCGTCACCGGGAAAATGAAGTTCGCATAGAAACCGTTTATCCGGCCAATCTGGAGAGCAAGATCCTGATGGGGCTGGTGTTGGCTCATCCTTATGAAGAGGTAGCGTATGACCTGTTTAATTTAACCAACCAGCACCAGCAGGTTGGCGCTGGTATGATAGGCGAGCTGGAAGTGCCCCAGAACGAGGAATCGTTTTTATTCCAGGTGAAAGATAGGATGCGTACGCATGTGATCAGGCATACGGCTTTAACCGGTAAACACGTTAAAAAAGTAGCCGTTTGCGGTGGTGCAGGAGGCTTTTTATTAAAACATGCCATAGCGGCAGGAGCCGATGTTTTTATCACTGCTGATTACAAGTATCATGAGTTTTTTGATGCCGAAGGAAAGATAGTGATCGCGGATATCGGACACTTTGAGAGTGAACAATTTACGGCGCAATTATTGTATGAAATAATTAGAAAAAAATTCACTACCTTTGCCGTCCGTTTAACAGAAGTAAATACAAACCCCGTCAAATATTTTATTTAATGGAACAAACCGTAGAACAAAAGCTTAAAGCTTTATACGAACTACAAACCATCCACACCAAAATTGATAGGATTCGCCAGGTAAGGGGCGAACTGCCAATGGAAGTTGCCGATCTGGAAGATGATGTTGCAGGTCTTGAAACCCGCATTCAAAAGATCAAAGCTGAGCTGGATGATGTAGAGGATGAAATAGTAACCCGCAAAAACCTGATCAAAGAAGCTCAGGCTAATATCAAAAAATACGAAGCGCAACTTAACGAAGTTAAGAACAACCGTGAGTATGATGCCATATCAAAAGAAATTGAGATACAGGGATTAGATATACAGGTAAGCGAGAAAAAAATAAGAGAGTATGGTTTTGAGATCACTTCAAAAACCCAGATCTACGAAAAAGCACTTGCCGATCTGGAAGCACGCAAAAGCGATCTTGATGCCAAAAAAGATGAGTTAGGCACTATTACTGCCGAAACTGAAAAGGAAGAGAACGAACTTACCGCACAGGCAGAAAAAGCAACCGGAAACATTGAAGAACGTTTGTTAACCGCTTACACCCGTTTACGCCAGAATGCGAAAAATGGATTAGCCGTGGTAACCATTCAGCGTGATTCATGTTCAGGATGTTTTAACCAGATCCCGCCTCAGCGCCAGTCTGATATCCGCCAACGTAAAAAGATCATCGTTTGCGAGCATTGCGGACGTATCCTGGTTGATGAGCAAATGGCTCTGGAAGCAGAAGAAGCATAAGCAACTGCTCTTAAAATATATAAGGCGCCCATAAGGCGCCTTTTTATTTGCCCAGTTTTTTATTTGTGAACAATAATAATAGATGATACATTTAACGCGGAAATTTACAACCGCAGCTATGATGGTAGAAGTATTAAAAAAAATGTTTTTGAGAGATCTGGGTAAGCTTAAAACTGAGATTGAGCTATACAGGGATGAGCAGAAGATATGGTACGCTGAAAAGCAGATCACCAACACGGCAGGTAACCTGTGCCTGCACCTGGTAGGTAACCTGAACGCATACATTGGTGCCGAACTGGGGGAAAACGGCTACATCAGACACCGTGAACTGGAATTTTCCTTACGTGATATCCCGAGAGCAGAGCTCATAAAAGCTATAGATGAAACCACCCTGATGCTTGCTGCTACATTCGATAAGATAAGCGATCATCAACTTGCAGAAGAATATCCGCAAATAGTAATGGACGGAAAAGTAACCACCGGTTATTTTCTAACACATTTGGCTATGCATCTTTCCTATCATCTGGGTCAGGTTAATTACCACAGGCGGTTATTGGATAATTAAAGTTCGGTAATGCCCAGATCAAGAATCACGTATTTTGTTCTCATTATTGCAACCATTATTATTGGGCTGTTATCCAGGCATTTTAGCTTTATCCCACTATTCATAGGAGACATCCTTTGGGCGCTGATGGTTTACTTTATCATGTGCTTCCTGTTTATTCGTAAACCTGTAAAGTTCATCGTTATAGTTAGCTTGGCATTTTGTTATGCCATTGAGTTTAGCCAGCTTTATAAAGCGCCCTGGATAAATGACATAAGGCACACGCTTTTTGGTCGCCTGGTTTTGGGCGAAGGGTTTTTATGGAGCGATCTGTTGTGTTATACGGTTGGAGTGGTGACAGGTGTATTTGTTGATCGATTTGTTGAAAACCTCAACAATCGGAAACGAGTATAATAGCTCTTACTTTTCGTAAGCTATTTGTTTTAGCCTCTTTATGTTTTTAAACTGTTTATCGGCCGTTATTAAAGGCAGATCAAAAGCTATTGCGGTTGCTGCAATAATTGAATCTGCGAGCTTCAAGCTGTGGTTTTTTCTTATCTCAATATATTTTTCCTTCAACCGGCTGTTCATTGAAATTACGGAGCAATCGTTCAGTAGTTATGTATCTGCTTTTCTTCTTTTTCTGATATGTTCCTGAAGCTAAGCAATTCTAATTCGGTTAAAAAAGATATATAAATTGTTTTGCCTTGAAGTATTTGTTCAATAGTGTCGTTACCGCTGAGAAGATACAGCAAGATATTGGTATCAACTAATATCTCTTTCCCATTCATCTCTTAGCTTAATTTGGGTAGCCATAGGCTCATCTTTGAGTAGTATTTTTCCGTTATATTTTTGGGCGTTGAAACCAACAGAAACAGGTTCTTTATAAAGCGCTTTTTCAATAGCTTCAATGTCTTTTTTGGTTGCGCCTTTCTTTAATACTAAAACCATAATAATCCTTTCAAAAGAAATTTAAACAAAAAACATCAAAAAGTGCGCTCTAAAACATACTCGTCTGCTTGCCTTTCTTTGGCACAAACAAGGTATAATCATATTCAGGCATCACACGGCCTGCTAAAAAGCGGTTACAGGCCATCCGGAACATCTGGTGAATGGATTCGGCTACCTTGCCCTCGCCGCTCATACGGCGGCCGAAATCGCTATCGTTCAGCTTGCCGTCATGGCATGACCGTATCATGTTCAGTACTTTCTCGGCGCGGTCTGGGAAGGCCTTGTATATCCAGTCGCTAAATATCTCGGCAATGCTGCCATTAAGCCGCACAATGGTAAAGCCGGCGGATAGCGCGCCCCTGTCTGCAGCGGCTTTGATAATGTTAGGCACCTCATTACTGTTTAATCCCGGAATAATGGGGGCTGCCATTACCCTCACCGGTATACCCTTTTCAGATAGCTTTTGCACCACAGCGAGCCTGCCGGTAGCGGTTACAGTACGCGGCTCCAGTTTTTGGCGCAGCTGCTCGTTTAATGAGGTGATAGATACATTCACATGTACCAGGTTCATGGTGGCAAGCTCGGTAAGGATATCCATATCACGCAGGATCACGTTATTTTTGGTGATGATGCTTACCGGGTTCCTGTACTTTAAAAATATCTGGAGCAAATCACGGGTAATTTTTAGCCTGCGCTCAATGGGTTGGTAGCAATCAGTATTGCCCGATAGCATGATGCATACCGGCTGGTAATTTTTTCTGTTAAAATATTGTTCCAGCAGTTCGGGAGCATTGCGTTTGATGATGATCTTCCGTTCAAAATCAAGCCCGGCGCTAAAGCCATAGTATTCATGACTGTTACGGGCGTAGCAATAAATACAGCCATGCTCGCAACCCTGATAAGGGTTTATGGAGTACATATGGCTCAGATCCGGACTGTTTGATTCGCTTACTATCTTTTTGGGTGTTTCTTCAAAAAGTTGCGTAGCTGTATTCTCCAGGAGCGGCTCATCCAAACCCTCAATGTGCTCGGCTACGTATTTGTTTTTTAAAAATTTGTTGTGGGTATTTAACTGCGCCCCCCGGCCTTTAAAAAAGTCGGGATTATCTTCCTGTACCATTTAACAAATTTGCTAATATTTTTAGCAAATTACAAATCAATCAGCTTGTTTTTTATGCTGTATAAAACCAACCCTACGCGGCTCTTGATTTGTAGCTTTTCAAAAAGCTGGTCGCGGTAACTATCAACAGTGCGCACGCTGATGCACATGGTATCGGCAATTTCTTTGTAGGTAAGTTCGGTTCCGGTTAGTCGTAAAAACTCAATTTCGCGGGGGTTTAGTTTTACGGCCGATGTTTTATCATTGTTAAAGTTGTTTAACAAATGGTGGGTAACAAAATCGGGGTAATACAGGTCGCCATCGGCTACCTTCAGTAAGGCAGCTTCAAACTCGTGGGGTTCGGCATCCTTAAGCAGGTAACCTTTAACACCCATTTTAACCATGGCAAGTACCTTTTCGGCATCCTCAAACATGGATAGGATAATGGTACGGATAGAAGGCTGGAATTTTTTGAGCCATTGTGCAGTTGATATACCATCCATTACCGGCATATTAATATCAAGCAAAACAATATCAGGAACAAGTCCGGAGGTTATTTTATCAACTAGCTCTTTACCGTGTGCTGCTTCAAACAGTATATTGTAGCGGTTAAAACTCCCCACCAGTGAGGCAATGCCGCTTCTGAAAAGGCGGTGATCATCAACCAGGGCTATTTGAATAGGTTCCGTTAGCATAAGTTTCTTGTACGAGGGGGTTGAGCGATAGCTTAATGTTGCATCCGTTTCCAGGTGCGCTGTTTATAACTGCCTTTGCACCAATTAACGCTGCTCTGTTTATTATGTTGCGTAAGCCCGATCCACTTTTATCATTGAGCAATTCGGGTTGGAAACCAACACCATCATCTTCGATGGTCAAATTAAACATTTGCTCTTTATAATACAAACTGATTTTGAAGTTGGCAGCCTGGGCATGTTTCAGGGCATTATTTAAAGCCTCCTGGAATATCCTGAATAAAACCAGTTCACGCTGCTCACCAAGAGCATAAGTATCGCCTTCAACCAATAATGACAGGTTAATAATGCCACTTCTGTTAATGCGGTCGGCTTCCATTTCCAATGTTTTAACCAGGCCAATGGCGCTGATATGTTCAAAGCTAAGGCTTTTTGACAGGTTACGCAAATCGCTGATTGACTGAGCTATAAGCTCGCGATTGTCATTGATCTTTATTTTTTCATTTCCATCAAGATTTTTACCTAATACGCCCAGGTTAAGTTTTACAAATGATAAAACCTGAGTTACGTTATCATGAAGCTCGCGACTTACGTAGTTAAGTGTTTCTTCCTGTATCTCCATACGGGTTTTAAGCAGCTCCTGTTGAAAAGACGATTTCAGTTGCTCCTTTTCAAACAGGTTTTTATTTTGTTTACGCTGATAAATCAATAAAAAACTGACAATGAACGCCCCAAGCAGCATTAACATGGCGGTGCCGGCAATCAGTATCAGGATAACTTCTTCGTCCTTGAAAAGCATAAAAATGAAACTGCTAAAAGTGAATATAGAAATACACAACCCATGTCGCAAATTACTTTGGCCACCATATAAAAGTGATAGTTCTTTACATACATCATATAGCTAAAGAAGGCATAAAAGAAAAAGTTTGCCAATGAATAAAACAGTAAACCTATAGTAGCATAAAATGGCGGATAACTGAGCAGATCAAGGTATTCATCTGAATTATTGATCAGGTTATAATAATAAATGCATACCAGGGTAGCTATTATAGTATTTTGGAATACAATGGCTATGGTGCCATAAGTCCAAAAACCTTGTATAAACATGTCAATAAGCGTTATTGCTATACCTGCAGCAATAGCAATATGTACCTTTCTTCTATAAGCCTTTCTTTTATCCAAAGAGGCCATAAATTGCCCAAATACTATCAGCTCTATAATTCCTTCAAAATTATTGCACCAGGCGTTTGTGTTATGCCACATAAGCAAATTGTACATATTTGCATATTCATAAATAACAACAAAGGCAAGAAAAGGAAGGAATATCCTAAAGTTTTTATCGAGGCTTTTATAGAAGTATGCGCAGCTTATAAAGGCAAGTAATTCAAAAACGAAGTACAAATAATCTAACATCAGCAGTATTAATGACCTTTGAAAATAAAAAGCTAAAATAGAACATTCATTTTAGCTTTTTATTTGATTAATCAATTACATTGATGAGCTCATTTAGTTAGCAATATGGTGGACATGCTTTGCCTCTGTTATATGGATCTAACCCGTC
>Ga0193743_1003041_pt1 | contig 11408 bp, 13 predicted proteins | sample L2c2metaG_FD_143038 | JGI IMG/M metagenome (GOLD analysis project Ga0193743, IMG submission 143038) | Soil microbial communities from a riparian zone of the East river system, Colorado, United States - L2c2 | ecosystem: Environmental > Terrestrial > Soil > Riparian zone | place: USA: East River...
GCTAAGTTGTTGATTTTATTGGCTCCTGAGGTAGGACTCGAACCTACAACCCTTCGGTTAACAGCCGAATGCTCTGCCATTGAGCTACTCAGGAGTGTGCTGGAGCACGAGAGACTCTCGCGCGCTGTGCTAGGACAGTTATAACAAATGCGGATGGGAGGGTCAAAGGCGAATTGGTGACCTGATGGTGGCGACAGCGTTATGATGCGGATATCTGATGTTCTGAAAGGATTTTCCCTATGCCACGTATCTCCCGATTGACTCGAGATGAGATTTTGCCAGGAGCGGTAAATATCTATGACCGGTACCTGCGGGATCGTGGAAATGTACCGAATATGTTTCGCACGATGGCACACCGGCCCGAGATCTTCGAAACGATCATTGCGCACATGGAAGCAGTACTGAATACGGGGACGCTGCCCAAAGCTCTGAAGGAGTTGGTAATTGTAAGAACTTCGCAACTGAATCGCACGCCGTATTGCCTGGCTTCACATACAACGATTTGCCGGAAGTTAGGGTGGACGGATGTACAGCTTGATGCGCTGCACGATGCAGCAGGGAGTGGGGAGTTCAGCGAGCGAGAGAAGGTTGCGATCCACCTGGCCGAGGTAATGACAATGGATGCGCACTCGTACAGCGAGGTGGAGTTTGCGCGGCTGCGGAGCTTCTATAGTGAGGGCGAGGTAGTGGAGTTGATGGCAGCGATTGGGCTGTTCAATTACTTCAACCGCTTCAATGACTTGCTAGAGATGGAGCCTACTCAACCGGCAACTGTGGAGGAATTGGCTAAGGCTGGAGTGGTTCACGTGCCGGTATAGTTCTTTTGTTACGGGTAGAGCAGAACGGCGACATTGTAGGCAGTGAAGGGGCCTGATTTGGTGGAGATGCACGCTCCTACTGCCGCCTGATGATATTCGCCGGAGTTCAAGCGGGACTGGAGCTGACTGGGAAGTTCGGTGAGGTTGTCGGCGGTGTAGCGAATGATATACCAGGGCTGGCGTTGGCCTGCATAGCCTGTGGACATAGTGCAGGTACGGCGGGCATCTTCCGGGTTGCCCCCTACATTGTTAGTGATCTGAAGACCTGACTGGGCAAGAATATTGGCCACTGTGGACTCCTGCTCGTTCAAACCAAGGGGCTTGACGGTGCTGGCGAAGTCTTCTACGGCGTAAAGCTGGTGGTTTCGGACGACTACGGAGATGCCTACGGCGTCTACATTTGGGTCGAGGAGATTTTCGCGGTGTCCTTTGGATTGCATCCAGAGGCCGTGAATCATTGTGGAATCAGGGGCTTCGCCTACGTTCTCCGTGATGAGGCTGAAGTGTGCGCCAACACTGGCTCCGCGGGCGGAGAGCTCTGGTTCTCCGGGAAATTGGTGGGAGATGTTGGCGTGGGCGGCCATCTGGTGGGCGTGGTAGAAGGCTGCCTGGGCGAGGATCGGGTCGAAGTGGAGCAGAGGGAGGTTGCGGGCGGCTCGATCCTGATTGGCGGCGGTGAGGAGGTATTGCTCGGCTACGTTGGGTGCTATGGATGCGAGGCTGGGGAATCCTATGGCTAGAAGAATGGTGATTATAAAGGCGTTGCGAGTTATGGTTTGCTGCCCCATGGAAGATCGAGTCCCTGAGCGGTATATCGACCGCCTTACTCCCTCATGTTAGGGAACGGGAGGGTCGGGGGTAATACCACTTTTGGGGCAGATTTTTCTGAGGCGGACGGGCAAAAAAGTGGGGGTGGTGGAATGTGGTTTTTGCTAGAGTTTCTGCTGTTTTTCGACGGTAATTTGTGGTGATGTCGTGGTGAAATGCGTGGCTAAGATGGACAGCGACACCACCCTTTTCAGCTCTTTTTCGGGGTCAGTTTGAGGGCTGGGAGGTTGGCCCGGTTGCGGAGCATGAGGGCGAAGAGCTTGCGGGCGTCCCAGTAGCGGGGGATGTAGCGCTTGGGCTCGGAGAGGGAGCGGAAGAGCCAGCCGAGGTAGAACTTGTCGGCCCATACGGGGATATGGACCTGGTCACCGCTGAGGAAGGCAATGGCGGCGCCGATGCAGTGGATCGCCGGAAGGTGGGTCAGGTTGCGCTTGAGGTAGAGGCCGAGACGCTCCTGGGTTCCGCCGCCTACAGTCACAATGACGTGCCGGGGGCGGAGGCGGTTGAGGCGTTCCAGAAGAGGGGCGTCTTCGATGACGGGGCCGTACATGGGGGCCATGTAGATGTTGTCTTCGGGGATGACGATTCCCTGCTCCGCGAGCCAGGTCAGATTGCGCTTCGCACTGACGGGGCTGGCCATGATCCAGAGCGTGTTGCCGGGCTGGCGCACGTCGGACTCGAGGAGGAGTTCGCGGAGGTACTCGAGGCCGGAGAGGCGGCGAATCGAGGTCTGCTGGAGCTTGTTCCAGATGAGGACCATGAAGGCGGAGTCGGTGATGGCGAGGTCCGCGTTCAGGAGCGACTCGCGATAGTCCGGGTTGCGGTCCAGATCTTTCAATGCGGGGGCGGCAGGAACGACGAGCAGGCCGCCATTGCGCATCCTCGCGATGGCGGCCTTTGCCGAGCCATCGAAGAAGTCGATGCCGAGGATGCGGTGGGAGGTGGTGGCTTCCGGAAACAGGTCAGTTTTGGACAAAACGTACCTCAATGACTAAAAAGGTGATGAAGGAATCAGATTGCGCTACAGAGAGAAAACCCGGGGTAGAGCACTGTAATGATGGTGTAGTCGTGGCGCTCCAAACGAAATACGGGGGTTCTTCGCTTCGCTCAGAATGACGGCTTCTAATTGCGACGGCTTCTAATTACGATGACTTCTAATTGCGATGGCTTCTAATTGCGATGGCTTCTACGACAGGCCCACGTCCGAGGATCCGGACGTGGGTAGTTGGTTGAGAGTTATTTGGAGGCTCCGACGAGCATCTCGCTCTCGATCCAGGCGTAGGTCTTGGCGAGACCATCCCGGAGGGAGATGGAGGGAGCCCAGTCAAGCTTCTCCTTGATCAGGGTGTTGTCGCTGTTGCGCCCGTTGACTCCCTTGGGAGCGCCAAGGTTGTAGATGCGCTTGAGCTTAACGCCCGCGATGTCTTCGGCGATGTCGACGAGCTGGTTGATGGTCACGAGCTCGTCGGAGCCGAGGTTGAGGGGCTCGTGGATGTCGCTCTCGAAGATCATCTGGGTGCCTTTGGTGCAGTCGTCGATGTACATGAACGAGCGGGTCTGTTTGCCGTCTCCCCAGATCTCGATCTCATGCTTGCCGGAGCTCTTGGCCTCGATGACCTTGCGGCAGACGGCAGCGGGGGCCTTTTCGCGGCCACCGGTCCAGGTGCCGAGGGGGCCGTAGACGTTGTGATACCGGGCGATACGGGTCTGGAGGCCGTAGTCCTCTTCAAAGTGGCGGCACATGCGCTCACTGAAGAGCTTCTCCCATCCGTAGCCGTCCTCGGGCAGGGCGGGATAGGCGTCCTCTTCCTTGAGGGCAACGACGTCCGGATTGGTCTGCTTCTCGGCGTTGTAGACGCAGGCGGAGGAGGAGTAGAAGACACGCTCGACGCCTTGGTCGCGAGCGGCCATGAGCATGTGGGTGTTGGTGAGGACGGAGAGCATGCAGAGGGCCTTGTTGTTCTCGATGAAGCCCATGCCTCCCATGTCGGCGGCAAGCTGGAAGACGGCATCTGTGCCCTTCGCAGCCTTCTGGCAACTGTCCTTGTCTTTGAGGTCGAGAGAGAGATTTTCGACGCCCTTAGTGACCTGATACCACTCGTCCAGCGGTTTGATGTCGACGGCGCGGATGACTTCGACGCCGTTGGCGATCAGGCTTTGAACGAGATGTCCGCCGATGAAGCCACCGGCACCGCAGACTACTGCCTTCTGTCCTTGGAGTTTCATGAGGGGGAGGGGCTCCTTTATTTCTGTTATCCGTTGAATCGGCGTGTGTTGCCGTCGATTGTTGCCCAGAGAAGCTGCACAGCTTCCCTGTCTAAAGTCTGCTTTTGCGGGACGTATATGTCAAGGAGCAAGAGGTTTGAGATGTTGCCGACGGGTGAATTTTGTTCCCGGGTTTACGGCTAGAACTGAATGGGGAGTTGATTGTTGGAAAGGTTCGGGAGGTCGTGGCGAATCAAGACCTTCGGGATCCTTCCCCTTCGACAAGCTCAGGGTCAGGATGACGACGTAAAACAAACAACGGCAACAGCTGAATGGGAGTTGATGGTTGGAAAGGTTCGGGTGGTCGTGGCGAATCAAGACCTTCGGGATCCTTCCCCTTCGACAAGCTCAGGGTCAGGATGACGACGTAAAGCAAACAACGGCAAGACGTAAAACAAACAACAGCAAGAACAACGGCAACTGTCGTGCACCCAGATCGCAGCAACGAAAATAACACCAGGGGTCTTGCGTTGCTGTGGCTTAGGGAGTCATGCTGGGACTGGATGAGCGTTGATGCGATGCGGGTGAGCACCGGGATGGTGGGGCGGGTGAGGCGGCAGCCTTTGGCTGCGGTGGGCGTTGTTCTGCTGGCGATCTTTCTGGTGTGTGCGGTGTTTGCCCCGTGGCTGGCTCCGCAGGATCCGGCGCGGCTGGATTTGAGTGGGCGGTTAGTGGGACCGAGCTCGGCGCATTGGTTTGGAACGGATGAACTGGGGCGGGACATTCTTTCGCGGACTTTGTATGGTGCGCGGATTTCGATGATCGTCGCGGTGAGTGTGGTGGGGTTGTCGCTGGCGCTGGGGCTGGTGGCTGGCGGATTGGCCGGCTTCTATGGCGGGTGGACCGACACGGTATTGAATGTGTATGTGACGAATGCGTTTCTGGCGCTGCCGGGGATTCTGCTGGCGATTGCGTTTGTCGCGTTCATGGGGCCGGGGCTGGGGAATGTGATCCTGGCGCTGGCGATCTCGGGGTGGGTGGGGTATGCGAGGCTGGTGCGGGGGCAGGTGATGGCCGTGAAGGAGCGCGAGTTCGTGGAGGCGGCTCGGGCGCTGGGGGCTTCGGATCTTCGGATCATGTGGCGGCATGTGCTGCCGAATATCCTGCAGCCTCTGATTGTTCAGGCAGCCATTGGGATGGCGACGGCCGTGATGGCGGAGGCTACGTTGAGCTTTCTGGGGCTGGGGGTTCCGCCACCGGCTGCCAGCTGGGGTTCGATGCTGAATGATGCGCGGTCGCATCTCTTCGACTCGCCGCACCTGGTGTTCTTTCCGGCGATGGCGGTGATGCTTTGCGTGCTCTCGTTCAATTTCATCGGGGATGCGCTGCGGGATTATCTCGATCCGCGGACTCGGCTGTCGGCTGGGCTGTGAGCGGGTACAGCGCTTGCACGATACCCCACCTTAGGCGCAAAATACGCGCCTAAGATGGGGCACCCGGATTTGTGGCTCGTTATCAGATATGCTTGGCGCTGAGGCAGGTGGCGAGACTATGCGAAAGAGCATCATTGCACCAAACGTGGCGACGTCGGCTCCGATTGCGGGACCGTGGCGGGACCTGGAACGAATTGCGCGGGTAGAGATTACGTCGGAGACCGAGGGCTTCCCTATTGAACATGCCCTGGGGAAGACGGTGACGACGGGCTGGCGAGGGGCTGTGCCGGGGCCGCAGGTGATTCGGCTGCACTTCGATGAGCCGCTGGCGATTCGGCGGATCCAGCTGCACTTCGTCGATCGGGCATCGGAGCGGTCGCAGGAGTTTGCCGTGTTTGCCGGCTCGGGCAAGGAGCTGCGCGAGGTGGTGCGGCAGCAGTGGAACTTCAGCCCGAATGGGACGACGGAAGAGATTGAGGACTACACGGTGGAGCTGCAGGGCGTAACGATGCTGGAGCTGAGGATCGATCCGGATCGGAGCCATGATCCGGCACTGAGCCAGAGCTATGCTTCGCTGCAGAGCCTCAAGCTGGCTTAGACAGCCTTAGACAGACATAGACAGGCATAGCGATGCTGGTCGGGGTTATCTCAGATACGCATGGTTTGTTGCGGCCGGAGGCACTGGTTGCCCTGGCAGAGGCGGAGCATATTCTCCATGCGGGAGATGTGGGGGATCCCGCGATACTCGACGCGTTGCGAGAGATCGCTCCGGTGACGGCGATTCGGGGAAATGTGGATGTGGAGGGCGATTGTGCGGAGCTTCCGGCTACAGACGTCGTGGAGCTAGCGGGCAGGCTGTTCTATCTGGTGCATTCGGTGCACGATCTGGATATCAAGCCGGAGGCGGCTGGGGTAGCGGTGGTTGTGAGTGGGCACTCGCATAAGCCTTCCATTGAAGAGAGACACGGCGTGATGTATTTGAATCCGGGGAGCGCGGGGCCTCGGCGGTTCAAATCGCCGGTTACGGTGGCTTTGGTGACGGTGGGTGAGGATGGGGTTTCGGCGCGCATTGTGGAGATTACTTAGCGTCGAAGCGGACTGAGTCGAGGATGGCCTGCATTCGCTTGCGGATGGATTCCAGCTCACGAGGAGTGATGTCTCTGGCTCCGGCTCCGGCGTCGCCTCCGCAGAAGGTGTTGATGACGAGGTCGAAGCGGTAGCAGGCGTTATTGCGCCGGGCGGTGTAGATCTCGTCGCGGGATTCGGTGCAGATGCCGCCGTGCTGGTCATAGCCGTGGGTGAAGGGGATGCCGCCTATCTGAGTAGCTGTGACGGTGCGGGGAGCTTGCGCGGAGGCCTGCTGGGCGCACTCGGTGGTGGTTGTTTTAGGGGTGATGCTGAAGTAGAAGAGGGCTCCGGTAAAGGTGGAGCTGGGGAAGGGGTTGAAGGCAATGTCGGCTACGGCGCGCAGCTGAGCGTTTCGGGGAGCGGTGCGGGCGTCGAGGTTGAAGGTGCTGAGGTCGGAGTCCTTGCGGCTGAGGTTCCAGGCGGTGGGGATCTGGAAGGAGACGCCGTAGCGGGTGTCGTGGAAGGTCTGGGCGACGGGGGTGGTGGGCTCGGTCTGGGCAGAGACGATTGCCGAGAGAGTGAGCAGGGTTGCGACAGTGAGGCAGGTCTTCAGGGAGGGTCTCATGGCTTTCCTTGGACTGCGCTATTCGCTGCGCATGCGCGGGTTGGCGATGGTGTAGGCGACGTCGGTGAGGAGGTTTACGGCGACGTAGGTGAGGCCGACGGCAAGGATGCAGCCCTGGACTAGAGCATAGTCGCGATTGGAGATGGCGGACAAGGTGAGGCGGCCGATGCCGGGCCAGCTGAAGATGGTCTCGGTAACGATTGCGCCCGCGAGAAGACTGCCGAACTGAAGGCCGATGACGGTGAGGACCGGGATGAGAGCGTTGCGGAGGGCGTGGCGGTAGACCACCCGATTCTCGGACAGGCCTTTGGCTCGGGCGGTGCGGATGTAGTCCTGGCTTAGCTCTTCGAGCATGGCGGTGCGGACCATGCGGGTAATCACAGCCGCGAGAGAGAGGCCGAGGGTGATCGCGGGGAGGATGAGGTGGAGAAGGAAGTCGGTTGTGCCTCCGGTGCCGGCGGTGGAGACGGGCAGCCAGCCCAAGTTGATGGAGAAGACGATGATGAGGATCGGACCCAGGGCGAAGTTGGGGAAGGAGAGGCCGACGAGCGAGACGACGCCGAGGGTGCGGTCCTGCCAGCGGTTGCGGTAGAGGGCGGACCAGATGCCGGAGGGAATGGCCATCGCTATGCCGATGAGGAGGGCAGCGAGGGTGAGCGCCAAGGTGTAGGGGTAGCGCTGGAGAACGAGGTGGGTGACGGAGTCGTGAAGCCGGAGGGATTGGCCATCGCTATGCCGATGAGGAGGGCAGCGAGGGTGAGCGCCAAGGTGTAGGGGTAGCGCTGGAGAACGAGGTGGGTGACGGAGTCGTGAAGCCGGAGGGATTGGCCGAGGTCGGCGTGGAGGATGCCGCGCCAGTAGTGGGCGTATTGCTGGCTGAGAGGGGCGTCGAGGCCGTAGGAGTGGCGGAGGGCGTCGATATCGGAGGCGGTGGCGCCTTCGCCGAGCATCTGGACGATGGGATCGCCGGGGACGAGGTGGATGAGAAAGAAGACGACGGAGACGACGACCCAGAGGACAGGGAGGGTGAGGAGGATGCGGCGGATGGGCTTCCAGAGGGCAGTGCGGGCGCGGGCTTGCGGGCCGGGGATGGTCGTCATTGCGTCGCTTTTCTACCTTCGTTTTCGTAGGAAGTCGACGGAGGGGTGAGGGTTTCGACGTTGACACGGTTGATGCGTCGTCCGGCCATCTCGGCGACGATGTAGCGGCGGCCGCCGTATTCGATGCTCTCGCCTACAACGGGGATGTGGCCGAGTTGAGCGAGAAGGAAGCCGGCGAGAGTCTCGACACCAGCTTCCCGAGGGAAGGTCCAGTGGAGCTCGGTGCGGAGGTCGCGGAGGGGAATGCTGCCGTCGAGGGACATGACACCGGTGGTGCTGAGCAGCGAGGTGCGGGCGAGGTCGAACTCGTCATCGAGTTCGCCGACGATCTGCTCCAGGAGATCTTCGGCGGTCACGATCCCGACGGTAGAGCCGAACTCATCAACGACGACGGCTATGTGGCGACGACGCTCCTGGAACTCCTGGAGGAGATCGATGGCCAGCTTGGTCTCAGGCACGACGTTGAGCTCGCTCATGACCTGCCGGAGGGTAAGGCCGGAGCTGCCCATCCCGCCCAGGCCAAGGGCGACGGTGCGGAAGTGCATGAGGCGGGAGATGTCCTTGGAGTAGACGATGCCGATGATGTGCTCGGGGCCTTGGGCGGGGTCGTAGACGGGGACGCGGGAGTGCTGTTCTTCGACGATGCGGGCGCTTGCCTGCTCGATGGGGAGATCGGCGGGGAGGGAGAAGATCCTGCCGCGCGGGGTCATGATCTCGCGCACGGTGACGTGATTGAGTTCGATGGCGCGGTGGATGATCTCCTCCTGAAAGGCGGGGAGGAGTCCCATGCGGCGCGTAGCGGTGGCGATGAGCTTGAGCTCTTCGGGGGAATGGACTGCGCCTTCGCCTCGGAGAGGGGCGCGGAAGAGCTTGAGGACACCGGCGGCGGAGACGTTCATCAGCTTGACGATGGGTCGGGTGATGCGGATGAAGACGTCCATGGGACCGGCTACGGCGAGGGCGATGCGCTCGGCGCGCTGGAGGGCGAGGGATTTGGGGACGAGTTCGCCGAGGAGGACCTCGAAGTACGTGATGAGGGAGAAGGCGATGATGACGGCGAGGGTGTGGGCGTAGATGACGGCGTGGGGAGGGAGGGTTTCGAGCCACTGCTCGGCAAAGTGCAGAATGATGTCGGCTACGGCGGGTTCGCCGATCCAGCCGAGGGCCAGACCGGCGATGGTGACTCCAAGCTGGACGGCGGGGAGGAACTCGTCGATGGAGTGCTTCAGTTTGAGGGCAGTGCGGGCGCCGGGACGGCCATGGGCGATGAGTTGCTGGATGCGGGTTTCACGGACGCTGACCAGGGCGAACTCCGCAGCCACGAAGAAGCTGGTGGCCAGGATGAAGAAGGCCACCATGATTATTCGGAAGAGCATCCACTCGAGCATGAATGCCAGTGTAATGGCTGTGAGGGGTGGATACTTAGTTACCGGAACGCTTGAGCTGCTCTTCTCGATTCATTGCAAAGCCTTGTTCTCGCCAATTGACATTCAGTTTCCGGATAGCCCATTAATGGGAAATAACCCTATCGCGCTCCGCAAGTGTATCGTGGAGGTCGACTTTATCGAGGATGTACAGTGGACACGACTAGTGCGTGAGCATAGATGAATCTGAAGGGATCGGGATATACCAATGGCAGAGCGGTCCCTATAGAGATCTAACGTCACCTGGGGAGCTATCCATCAGGAATGACCGAGCCGGCGCACTTTGGGCGTCGGGGCACCTGCTCGAGCGCTGCTCGTAAGCGCTAGGTTAGATTTGCGAGTTCTGGCATTGGTTCTGCAGGCATGGGCTTTCGGATCAGGAGATCTGGACAAGGCCTAGAGGGCGGAGTTAAGTCCACCCTCTCGTGCAAACAGGGCCATGCCCATTACATTGCTACGCTGTCGCTTGGCGGATGGTGGAATTGACAACTTCACCGCTCTGCACCTTGGGCGTTCCATCCATTACTCTTGCCAGGGTCTTTACCACTTCTGGGTAGATATTGCTGTTGTAAGCCTCTGCATTGGCTTTGTTGTCCCACAGGCTGATTGCAGTGACATCTGTTCCGCCGGGACCGGAGAATGCAATTTCGTCCCTAAAGCCGTTCTGTTTCCGCAGTAACGGAAGGACATCTTTCTCAAATGTTTGGGTGTAGTCAGAAAGCATATTGGGTTTCAAATGAATGGAGACATTGCGTGCATACATAGCAACCTCCTTAAGGTTGGGGAGGGCTAAGAAGGAAAGCTTCAGATAGGCTGACTTAGCTCAGGGAACCTGAGACGAGGAGAAGGAAAAAGCCACCTCAAGTCCGACCCTAGTCTTATGCGGCGGGACTGTCAAGCAACGGAAAACGCCAGTGCGGACAGGTCCGCCGCCGCTGCCACTCTCGGTCCTTAAGAGCGCTTCGCACTTGGAGAAATAGAAAGTGTCCGTACACCACCCGCGCAGACTTCACCCTCCACACCGCCACCACACCCGACCTGCGCATCATCGCCGTCATCGACGTCAACCCAGCCGACCTCGACGTCCTCATGGCCGCTCTGGTCCAGACACAATAACCGATCTAGATAAAACCAAAATCCAAGCATTCAATCCGGGGCAGGACGGCATCTTGCAAAGGTTGTTTCCGGATAGACCGTAACTCTGGAGCCACGCAGAAGGCGCTGTCGCCCAATAACGCTGTTTCTGTATGAGATTTTTGCGACTCCCCCTACTTGGTGTCTCTCAGGTCAGGCCGGGATTTCTGTCGCACGAAATCGCAGAGAGCAGTGAGATGTTGGCGGCAGCCGGTTCGTCGGTCGCGTCAGTCGTTCTTAACGGACTTCATATGCGGGATCCCCTAGAGTAGGTTCTGTTGCAGTGTTTTCAGGAAGTAGTCATGAGCGGGGTCTCGTATGAAAGTTGGGACTGCTGGAGGATGCTTGAGGCGATTCGCAGTAGTAGGAATTGTGGGTATTTCGGTCATAGGAGTGTGCTGCGCCAAGGCTCAGCAGGTTCCGGACGCACCGGCGGCTAGCCCATCCACAACGACGAATGTCACACGGAACTTCTTTGGGCGGTGGGCAGACTTTTATAAGGAGAATTGGAAGGGTACGGCGGCGACTGGCCCGGCGGCGGCTCGGCGAGGGTTACCTTCGCCGTTGAATTCACCGCCGTTTCCCAACTCGGACTGGTCGTACGGCGGGTCGCCGACAATTGGAGAGGCAGATGGGAATGTGTATCCGCTGCAGACCGCGATCGATGGAGCGATGGGACGGACAAAGGTCTATGGGTGGATCGAGCCGACGGCGAACGTGACGACGTCGCGCGACAGGAACTACCCGGAGACGAACGATATCTATTCGAATCG
>Ga0193743_1003042_pt1 | contig 11405 bp, 10 predicted proteins | sample L2c2metaG_FD_143038 | JGI IMG/M metagenome (GOLD analysis project Ga0193743, IMG submission 143038) | Soil microbial communities from a riparian zone of the East river system, Colorado, United States - L2c2 | ecosystem: Environmental > Terrestrial > Soil > Riparian zone | place: USA: East River...
GGCGTGACGGTAGTTTTGGAACGGAAATAAACGCTAAGGAATATCTCCTACAGAATGAATTACTTGCATGAGTCATTTGGCTGGTTTAGGCCCATTTGACGCTTTTTCAGACAAGTTAAGCTGAAAAAGCCCTTCCCTCCTTTTAGGCATTTGCAGGCAATCCTCTTTCCGCCGGGATAGCAAACGCAATTCGGGCTGGATTGGAATTCACTGCAAGGAGACATCTGAACGGATGCCCGTCAACTTTCTCACGCCGGAGCAGGCCCGGCGCTACGGCCGCTATGGGGGAGAGCCATCACCCGCGCAACTGGCCAAATATTTCTTCCTCGACGATGGCGACCATCGCGCTATTGCGGCGCTCCGAGGGCCTCATAACCGGTTGGGGTATGCCGTCCAGCTTTGTACGGTGCGCTTTCTCAGCACATTCCTTCCCGATCCAACAGACGTTCCACGAGTCGTTGTAAAGCACTTGGCAAGGCAATTGGACATCGCCGATCCCAATTGTCTCGATCGGTACCGGGAACGGCCGCCAACGCATCTTGTCCATTCGCGGGAAATCCGGAGACGGCACGGCTACCGCAATTTCGAGGATCAACCCGAGCACTGGCGTTTGGTGCGCTGGCTGTACACCCGGGCCTGGTTGAGCGGCGAACGTCTCGTTGTTTTATTCGATCTGACCACCGCGCGGTTGATCGAGCGAAAGATTCTTCTCCCTGGCGTCACGACTCTATCGCGTCTGATCTCCATGGTGAATGAGTCTGCCACAGCCCGGTTTTGGAGTGGCTTGGCGAGTTCAGTCCATCGCGGTCAGCGAAAACGTCTCCGATCCTTGCTGCTGATTCCGGAAGCGAGTCCAACATCTTCTTTAGATCAGTTGCGAAAACCAGTCATGAACATCAGTGCGCCTGGCATGGTGGACGCGCTGCTTCGACTCAGAGAGTTTCGAAAGTTGGGGGTGGGGCATGTGGCACTCACACGGATGCCAGCCGGCCGCGTCAAGACGCTGGCTCGTTATGCCGCCGCGGCGAAAGCCCAAGCCATCGCTCGCATGCCGTCAGACCGTCGCATTGCGACCCTGCTTGCTTTCGCGATCGTGTATGAGACAGAGGCGCAAGATGACGCAGTGGATTTGTTGAACCAGATGCTCTCTATCGTTCTCAGAAAGGCGGACAACAAAGGGAAAGCAGAACGGCTAAGAACGATCCCGAACCTTGACCGCGCAGCCGCGCGCTTACGCGATGCAGTACGCTTTGTGCTCGATACCAATCAGCCGGAGCTAGGCTTGCGTGAGGCCATATTTGAAGCGATCTCCCGAGAGCAGCTAGAGAAGGATGTTCAGACGGTCGATGATCTCAGCCGCGCTGAGGCCGAGACACGTTATTTCGATCAACTCATCAGCCATTACAGTCAAATGCGGCGCTTCCTCCCAATGCTCCTGGAGACGATCAAATTTCGCAGTCACCTATCTGCGGACCCGGTACTGAATGCGCTGGCCTTCTTGCGGCGGCACGAAGGAAAGCCTGACGCGCCAATGCAGGACGCGCCCTTAGCATTGGTGACCAAGCATTGGCACAAATTGGTTTTATCTGGAGAGGTTCCGGATCGACGCTTCTATACCTTATGCGCACTGGAACGGTTACAGGACGGCTTACACCGGCGCGACATCTTTCTGCCAAAGAGTGAACGGTGGAGTGATCCCCGCTCGAAGCTGTTGCAAGGAGATGCTTGGCGGCAAGCCCGCCCGAACGTGTGCCGAATTCTGAATCGCCAGGCGGACGGGGAGAAGGAGGTGAGTCAACTCGCTGCGCAATTAGACCAGGCCTTCCGCCGGGCTGCCGAAACAGCGGCAGTCAGTTCGGATGTGCGCATTGAGAAGAAGAAAGAACGCGACCGCTTGCGCGTGAGCCCGCTCGACAAACTGGATGACCCAGCAAGTCTGATTGGGTTACGACGGAGAATGGAGGCGCTGATCCCGCGTGTGGATCTTCCGGAGGCGCTTCTCGAAGTGCAATCGTGGACGGGCTTTGCCGACGAATTTTGTCATATCAGCAGTACACGTGGCACACAAGTGGAAGACCTCGCCACCAGCGTCTGCGCCGTCTTGACCGCTGAAGCCTGCAATCTTACTCTGGAACCCGTCATGCGGAACGATGTTCCAGCGCTGACCTATGCGCGGCTGGCATGGGTGCGGGAGAATCACATCCGAGCACAAACGATCAGCCGGGCCAACGCTCGGCTGGTCCGGGCACAATCACAGATTCCACTTGTAAAGGCGTGGGGCGGAGGCGAAGTAGCGTCTGCCGACGGGCTCCGGTTTGTGGTGCCGGTTAAGACGCTGCACGGCGGACTGAACCGGAAATATTTCCCGGGACAACGTGGCATCACGTACTACAATTTCGTCAGCAACCAGTTCAGCGGATTCCATGGCATTGTCATACCGGGCACGTTAGGGGAGTCGCCTCATCTGCTGGATGGCCTACTGGAACACCAGACCGAATTGCAGCCCCAACAGATCATTACCGACACTGCCGGCTATTCCGATCTGATGTTTGGCTTGTTCTGGCTATTGGGCTTTCAGTTCAGTCCGCGCTTGGCCGATCTGGGAGACACGCGGCTATGGCGTTTGGATGAGAAGGCACGCTACGGTGTCTTGAATGGGGTGGCGCGGAATTGCCTCCGGCGCGAGTTCATCACGGCGAACTGGGATGAGTTTCTCCGTGTTGCGGGATCTCTGAAGATGGGAACCGTGAAGCCGTCCGAGTTGGTCCGCGGACTGCAGCGTGGAAACAAGATTTCAACGCTGGGCCGCGCGATTGGCGAACTGGGGCGGATTCCCAAAACCTTGCACTTATTGAACTACATCTCCGATGCGGATTATCGCCGTCATTGCTTGACACAGTTGAACCGGCACGAATGCCGGAATGGTTTGGCCCGGCATGTCTTTCATGGACAAAAAGGAGAGCTACGGCAGAAATACCGCGAAGGGCAAGAAGATCAGTTGGGCGCGCTTGGGCTGGTCGTCAACGCCTTGGTCTTGTGGACGACCCGCTACATGGACGCCGCCGTCACGCACCTCCGCGCGCAGGGCTTCGAGGTGAAGCCGGAGGACGAGGCCCGGCTCTCCCCGCTTGCCAGCAAGTATTTCAACGTTCTCGGCCGCTATCACTTCACGCTGACAGACGAAGCTGTCCGGCGTGGCGAGTTGAGACCCCTCCGCAATCCCCAACTCTTTGAGCTTCATGAAGCGGCCGCAGCGGCAGCCACAGCGTGACCACTTGCGCCTGACGGCGGCTTCTTTCTCGCGGGCAGCTCGACCATGCCCTGCAGGCGCTCATAATCCGAATCCAGGAACTTGGCCACGAGCACGAGTTGCTCCACCAGATGCTCCACATCCCGGCAGGCGATCGTGAGACAGCCTGGCTCAAATCGTATCGTCGACGGAAGGCCGATACTGGCCACCGCCTCCATTTGCTTCCGCAACGCAAGCGTGACCGGCACTTGTGATCTGCTTCCGGTCGGTCGCAGACTGTCGACACGGTCGCGGATGGTTTGCCGGCGTTCGCGCTCCCAGCGCCACTCTGGATGTTCTTGCGCCTCGCGCAACCGAGCCATCAGCCTGCCGCGACTAATAGCAAGAGAATTCCCACTACGCTCGGCGCCGAAGCGCCGTAACAATTCGTGGGCGGCGCTGCGGCGCAAATCAAACAGTTGTTCCACGCCGCGACGGTCTATCCGTTCATCAGGAAGGAGCGCCAACATTTCCAGCATTTCTGGAATCCGGTGAAGCCAGGAAGGGTATGTGTTCATCGGGGCGATTTTAACGGCCCTGGAATTCCACTATGCCTCCGGACGATCGTCCGGAGTTGACACAACCTTCGTTATCGGTCACCCGGTTTGTTGAAAACACGGCGATTTGAAATCCGCCGAAAACGTTCCCCAATTTGCGCCGGCAAAACCAGTGCGTAATCCTCAGTTCCTGCGCCACGCCTCTGAGGCACGAATTTTGCCTTCCTGGCCTCAAAACACCTGTGGCCCTCAGGCTAAGTTCCTATAAAACAGTCACTTATTTCTTAACGTATGTTTTCGTTCCAAAACTACCGCCACGCCATCCCAAGAAAAGTCCGCATCCGGGCGGGAGCGCTGGGTACATCATCTAGTGAACTTACTTCGGTAGCAGAGGAAAGACGGCTGAAGAACAGGGTCAACAGAACCCCTATAACGGCATACACGAGGACGATGGTTCGGTAGCTTCCGGCAGTTGTCACATCTCTTTTTTGCAACAAGTGCACAAGCGTTCCTGCGAACAGTGACCCGATTGCTGTTGCGAAGGCACCGGCAACGGTATACCACGCGAACACCGTAGTTCTCGCCCGATTTGGAACAATATGGGAGAGGGCTGCCTGTTCGATCGACAGAAACGGTCCGACTTCGTTCCCGGTTGGGCTAATGACTCCAATGGCGCCAGCAATTACCAGAAGCAGCAGATTTCCTGTTGAAGCGAAAATTAGACCGGCCGCCGCCATTAATATCGCACCAATCCTGAGCACGCGTCGACGTCCGATGCGATCGGCCCGAGTTGTGAGCCATAGGGAGACAAGTGTATCGCCGGCTAGCGTCAAGGTAAGCAGCAGACCCGTTTGGGCGTCGCTGAGCCCCAGACTAGTCAAATACAAGACCAACACAACGGATAACGAGCCATATGCAAACAGGCGCGCGGATCGCGTCAAGAACAACAGCCATCCATCTCGTGTGAGATCGCGCAGTGCCGTCCCCTTCAGGATAAGAGTCAACCTTCGTTCGTTATTGACGGTGCGTTCTTGTGGGCTGAAGGCCACTGAGAGTACCTCTATTGCGCCGAATACACACGGATGGCGGCGGGTTCCGAACCGTCGCGTCTCGCTGCAACAAACAACTCGCTTAGGTCGGGAGAAAAGAAACTTGTGCGTGCCCCCTTAATTGTAGGTACTTGGGCAATTTGCGTGTAGTGGTCGAGATCCTGCTGCTGAAATACAGAAATGCCGCCCTCCCCACCTGTCGCATATACTCGTTTGCGAGCTCGATCATAGAACACGTCATCAGAGTCGCCGACCACCGGTAATTTCTCGACGACTTTCCCCGTTCTTGTATCCAGAACGACGAGTCGAGCTGGAAGCCGACACACAATGAATAGGCGATGATCATCCTCATCGAGGGCCATCGGGTAATTCGAAAATGCTGCACCCGTCCCCCATGTAGCAATCACTGATCCTGTCGTCAGATCAGCAACCGTCACCTTTCGCGATTTTGGCAAGTTAACGAAAACTCGAGGCCCGTTCTTCTCAAGCTGAAAGGACTCAGGATGCGCGTCTAGTTTTATCGAGCCGACTTTTGTTCCATCTTCATTCACCACCGCAAGAGCACCACTTCCATAACCTACATAGACATGTTTCCTTTGGGCATCAAAACGGATGTTGTCGGCGTTCTCGCCGAGACTGATAGTTTTGAGGAGTTCGTAAGAGGCTCCATCAAAGAGCCGCAAAGTGCCATCATCCCTGTTAGCGACGTACAGCCTGTTCACATCTGCCAAATAGAGGACACCCTGCGGTTCCCGCAACCCGGCAATGGTGTGTATTCTCTTCCCCTGGCTGATGTCGATCACCTCGACGGTATTGTTGCCTAGGGCGGCCACAAAGAGCCGGCTCTTGGTGACGTCGAGAAACATGTGATCGATCCGCCCTTGGACATCGGGGAGCGGAATAGTTTTCTGCAAACGTAGCGGCTCGGTCGATTGAGGGATCGCAATCTCGGCGAGTATAAACAGAATTAGTAACAGTCGCATCTTAATTCCTCTTCTCCATGACCGGCTCGTACACAATGATTCGCGCTACGGGGCGCCCATTTTCTTCTTCCTCCGGCGCGTAAACGCGATGGGTGGCCGTATCTACTGCAAGGCTGTGTACCAGCTTCTGGACCGGAAAATCCTCGAGTTTTTGAAAGTGCTCGGCATCCTCTTCCTGATACACCGCAATCACTCCGCTAGAGCACGCCGCATAAACACGCTGCAGACCCGGATCAAACTTAACAACATCAGCTCCCGGAGGAAGCGGCAGATGAGCAATTGCGCGATGCGAGTCGAGTGCAAAAACAGTCATGGTCCTGCTTTTTCCACAAAGGAGAAATGCTCGATGCCGTTTTGAGTCGACAGCCATTCCGTGGTTATATTGGCAACCGTCAATCGGATATCGGGCCACGAAGGTATCTGTTGAGGGGTCGATTTCGGCGATTTGGTTGGTGCTCCGCAGGTTGACGTACACTCGTCGCGCGACTGAATCGTATTGCGGCATCCCGGTTTCGCTTTCAAACCGAAGAGTCTTAACGATCTCATCCTTATCGACATTCACCACTGCGACGGCTTTGCCGAGCGTATCGGAAACATAGACTTTCCGATACGGCGCCGCATACGTGCTTCCGTTCGGCTTGGCGGCGGTTGGAAGCCGCTTGATGACATCCATTTTATGCAGGTCTACCACACCGATCTTCTCTTCGCCCCAATCGGATGTGTACACCTTTCGTAGCCCCGGGACGTATTCGAGACCCGTGATCCCAGGGACACCTGGGATGGCCTTTATGAGTGTGTTGGCTCGAACGTCAATGACATAGAGGATTCCGGGACCGAGATGGGCGGACAGTAAGTAGCCGTCCTCATCGTCCATCGTGAGATAGTCGAAGCGCTGGCCCTTCGGACCGGGGAGGTCGATCGCTGCGACTTTCTTCAGTGTCTGGCCTGATAGATAAACCGAAAGTCCGACGAAGACGACGAGAAGGCGTCGTTGGATGCCGCTCGCCCGTTTGCATCTCATATCTTTTCTCCTGATCGCGGCGACACTGCGCCAACCTGAACGTCCAGTGCGTATCGGATGGCTCTCGCCAATTCAATAGCACTTCCTTCTCCCCAGAACCTGGGATAGTTTTGTCCCTCGCTCCTGAGTTTTCGAACATTGCTGCCATACGGCAGCAACACGACGATTGCGAACGCTATGCTAATGAGCGTTGCCGTGTTCACTGCCCGACTTGCCGAGCTCATTCAGCGCGGCTTTCACTCCAGTCGCCAACTTTTCCGTGGATCCAGTGCCCCAATAGTGCAGGAAGTAGATTGGAGGCTCGCCCGCGATCATATGATTGTGTATGGCAACCACATTGAGGCCGTTCGAACGAAGCGCTTTCAAAACAGGATTCACTTCGTTTGAAAGCATGGCGACATCGCCAGCCACTTCCGCATTCGCGTCGCTACCGAAGAAGGCAGCCCAGGTGTTGAGTCCCATGCGAGCATTGATTTTCGCTCCCATCTCTCGAATGTTCAGGTCGTCTCGCCCGACGGTGATTTTGTATACCGAGCCGCTTTGTTCGCCCTCATGGCCTACAACGCTCGCAATCTTGGCCGCGTCCATTTGACCAGCCGAAACGTCTACTGTTCCGCCACTGACGGAGCTCTTGTGCTGAGGTGATCCGTGACCAATTAGATCAAGGGCTGGTTTTGCCATTCGAGCTAGCTCGGCCGCTTGGCCGTGCCCATGGACATGGATATAAAATACGCGTGGGCTTTCAAAGAAAAAGTGGTTGTGCAATGCTGTCACTTCGAGACCATTGTCGAGTAGCGCCGACATGACCGGATTCACCTCGTCTTCGAGTAGGACGAGATCGCCCATCATTACATCCATCCCGCCATCGCCTTTGGTCATGGCCAGCCAACCTCCGAAACCGAAGGGTGTGGGCGTAGCGATCCCATCGATGCTCACCTTCACGTCGTTACGGGGGATATTGATTTTCAGAACATTGGCCTTATAATCGCCCTGTTTGCCCAGCGTTTTCAGAACACCGGCATAGTCAGACGGCATCTCCTGCGCTGAAGCAACTGTGGTCGCCAGGATAAGAATTGCAGCTAAACTGCTCGTTTTCATTGGTACTCTTTTACTTGTTTTCATTGAATGTGGATCTTTCTTTGCATTCGGCATAGAGTGCGTCATAGACGATGAACTCCCGGTCGAGAAGCTCGTGATCACTCAGGTGGAGCTTGCTGAAACCATGTGCGATCCAGCGCAGGCCTTCACCAGCCGGATGTGGAGTCGCCGGATGTGAATCCGCAGCACGGACGATTTCGGCGATCAGTCGAAGAGCCGGATCGCTCAACCCATATTTGTTCAGGATGGAATCGAACGAAACGTCTTCCCCTTTGTGCCCCAGCTCGCATCCTGGTACTTCGAAGAGTATTCCGTCGATTACCGAGGGCCAATCCGTCTCTTTGGGCAGAAAGTGAAATTGAGCGTCAGCGTCGATAAACCGGCTGATGAGCCATGGGCAAGCGACGCGGTCTACTTTCACGTGTTCTCGCGTAATCCATTTCATTTGAGAGGTCTCCTTTGTCCCGAAATCGTAAAGTCATCGAAGTACGTAACGCTATCGGCTTTTGTCCACAAGCCGACTTTCCCAGGTTTTTCAAAAGTCATGTCCTGGGCTTCGAACAGACGCTCTTGGTTCAAGAAGACGGTGAATATGGCTCCATTGAAATGGATTTCGAGATGGTTCCATCGGTCGCTTGGAATCTGGTGTTTTACTCCGTAAGATCGGGAGGGCAGACCTTTGGGCGCTATCGATGCTCGTATGCCGTTTTCAACCTTGTAAAGCACGACGTTATTTTCGAGAGCATTCGCACGGACGATGTAATAGTTGTTTGGGTCTTGGTAGCGCCATACAATTCCGGCGGCCCGATCAATCGATCCATTAACGGCTTTGAAAGCGACGCTGACCACGCCATCCTGAAGCGATGCTCCGGTCCAAATCGCTAACGGAAACCTCCCGGCCGTCTGATCTTGAGACAATTGTGCGAACACGTTCGGGGGACTGGGCGCGGATTCATCACGGACACTTTCCCAGCGCGGTGGTGCGCCGGCATGGGTCATCGCAACTGCCCAGCCCTGAGGGAGTTTGCCTGGAATTGCCCGGTCAAAGCCGATCACCTCTGGCTGCTGCCCTGCGCTCATCTGCAATGACGCCGTAATGACTATGACAAGGAGCCGCATCCGATTACCCTTCCTGCCTAATGTGGAACATGAATCTGAGGATTTGGTGAGTAGGGTTGCGGACTCATCAATTCTTCAGAAAGAGGCGGGATACTACAAAAGCTGAGATGTGGATTCTTATTGTGGAGGACGATCAAAAGCTCGCACGGCAGCTCCAGAAAGGCTTGGAAGAGCAGGGCCATTCCGCGACGTTAGCCTTCGATGGACACGAGGGACTCCATGCAGCACAGGCAGAGCCATTCGATGTTTTTGTGCTTGATGTGATGCTTCCAGGCATAGATGGCTTCTCGCTGGTCCGCCGCTTGCGTGCAACTGGATCGCCTACACCCATCCTCCTACTGACCGCACGAGACACGGCGGAGGACATTGTGACGGGACTAGATGCTGGCGCGGACGATTATCTTACTAAGCCCTTTTCGTTTAAGGTTCTGACGGCCCGACTTCGTGCACTTTCGAGACGCAAGCAGGTGGAACCGAGCACCGAACTACATATAGCGGATCTCGCTTTAGATCCGGCTGCACACGAAGTGAAGCGTGCCGGCGTTCTGATTCCACTCACACCGAGAGAGTTCAAGTTTCTAGAGTTGCTCCTTAGGAATTCTGGCCGCGTGCTCACGCGTAGTCGACTTATCGAAGCAGTATGGGGCAACGAGCGCGATGTCGAAAACAATACAGTTGACGTTTTCATTCGACAACTGCGGACTAAGATTGAGCCGCCGGGAAGCTCCAAACTCATTCACACGATCCGTGGAATCGGCTATACCTTGCGCGAGGAAGAGACCGCTTGAAGAGACACTCGATCGGATTCCGTCTCGCCGCCTGGTATTCCCTCGTATTTGCCTGCGGCCTGGCCGTCTTCAGCATCGCCGCCTGGTTCGCCATGCGTGCGACGGTGTATCACGCGATCGACGACGAACTCCGGGATCGCGTACGAGGTGTTCAGAAGTTTATGGACCGGCAGATCTCCTCGTTATCCATTCCGGAAATCCGGGACGAGTTTCGTGAGCACTCCGTTCTTGGGCCAGGCGGCGATCTCTTCCAAGTCTGTGACGCACAGGGGCGGTGGTTGTATCGGTCTGTTCCGCTTGAAGGCAACAATGTTCCCATCGTGAGCCCCGCAAGTCTATCCAAGCCAAGCTTCACGACTAATTACGTCGCGGGCCTTCCACTCCGCTTCTACTCTGAGCGAATCCTGGTAAATGGGCAGCCATACACAGTACAAGTAGCAGCTCCAATGCACGAGGCGTTCGAAGCAATCGAGGCATTCGGCATTATACTCGTGCTTACGATACCGGTGTTGCTGCTCGGCGCAAGCGCAGGCGGTTACTGGATTAGCAAGCGTGCACTTGATCCAGTGGACGTAATTTCTCGAGCCGCCCAACGGATCAGCATCGAAAGTTTGGCTGACCGATTACCGACACCTCAGACGGGGGATCAACTTCAGCGCCTCACAGAGACACTCAATCAGATGTTCTCCAGGCTCGAGGCCTCAGTGCGCAGAATCAAGCAATTTACAGCAGATGCTTCACATGAGTTGCGGGCGCCGATCGCCCTGATCCGAACAACTGCTGAAGTAGCAGTGCAAAGAAGAACCCGACAAGCCAACGAATATCTAGAAGCTCTGGATGACATCCTGGAAGAATCGGAACGAACGTCACAGATAGTAGACAGTCTCATGCTCCTGGCGCGCACGGATGCGGGTAAAGAGGTCCTCGAACGCGCGCCTACGGATATTTCTTCGGTGTGCCGAGCGGCCATCGATCAAGGAGAGAAACTGGCTCGCCATAGGAGTGTCCAGTTGTCTGCTTCCATTCCCGAATGCCCGATTCCGGTTCACGGCGATGCCGAGGCGCTTCGACGCGCGGTTCTCATCCTGATCGATAATGCTGTGAAATATACCCCTGAAGGAGGTTCTGTACGAATCGATCTGAACACCAATGATGGATTCGTAAAGGTGACCGTTACCGACACAGGAATTGGCATCGAACCCGCCGACCTTCCGCATATCTTTGATCGCTTTTGGAGAGCGGATAAGGCTCGCTCACGAGCGTATGGCGGAGCCGGCCTGGGTCTTCCTATTGCGAAATGGATCGTAGAAACACACGCAGGATCGATCACAGTGGAAAGTGAGCTTGGCAACGGATCGGCTTTTGCTCTGAAAGTGCCATTGGATAAAAAATGCTAGGAAAGTGTCAGAACTCAGGACCGGGATGAGGAACAGCGGTTGAGTGACTGATTCGGTCAGTCCTGACCGCCGTGGTTTAACGTGCGAGAGAACGATGTCCGCGAGAGCCTAGATGGATCAAGCGGCGACGAACATGGATTTCAGTGCCTGCGCTCGGGAGAGAA
>Ga0193743_1003043_pt1 | contig 11404 bp, 5 predicted proteins | sample L2c2metaG_FD_143038 | JGI IMG/M metagenome (GOLD analysis project Ga0193743, IMG submission 143038) | Soil microbial communities from a riparian zone of the East river system, Colorado, United States - L2c2 | ecosystem: Environmental > Terrestrial > Soil > Riparian zone | place: USA: East River...
GCGCCGTCCACACCTCGCCCGCTCATGGCGTCGACGACTTCGCCAACGGCGCCCGCTACAACCTCACTCCCGTGCAGTACGTCGACGACGCTGGCCGCCAGTCAAACACCAACGGCGCGCCCTACGAGGGACTGACCGTCTTCAAGTCCAACCCCGTCATCATCGACCTGCTGAAGGAAAAAGGCGCTCTCCTCTCCGGCGGAAAGCTCGAACACTCCTACCCGCACTGCTGGCGCTGCCACAATCCCGTCATCGTCCGCGCCACCGAGCAGTGGTTCATCGAGATGGACAAGAAGATGCACGCCCCCGACGGTGCCGAGACCACCTTCCGCGAGCGCGCCCTGCAGGAGATCGAGCGCGTCACCTGGGACCCCTCCTGGGGCAAGGAGCGCATCTCCAACATGGTCGCCACCCGTCCCGACTGGTGCATCTCGCGCCAGCGCATCTGGGGCGTTCCCATCGCCGTCTTCCTCTGCCGCAAGTGCGGCGAGCCGCTCAACACCCCGGCGATCAACAAGAGCATCGTCTCGCTCTTCATGCGCGAGTCCGCTGACGCCTGGTACGTCCACTCGCCCGAACAGCTTCTCCCCGCCGGAACCGCCTGCGCCTGCGGACACACCGAGTTCCGTAAGGAGATGGACATCCTCGACGTCTGGTTCGAGTCCGGCTCCAGCTGCCACGCCGTCATGGACGTCGACCCCGATGTCCAGCAGAAGCCTGGCGACCCCGACCCACGCGCCGACCTCTACGCCGAAGGCGGCGACCAGCATCGCGGATGGTTCATGTCCTCTCTGCTCTGCTCCATCGGCCTGCACAACCGCGCGCCCTTCAAGGCTGTCGCCACCTACGGCTGGACAATTGATGAAAATGGCAAAGCCCTCTCAAAATCGATGGGCAGCACAATCTCGGGAGAGATTACAGAAAAGCTCGGTGCGGAGATCGTACGGCTCTGGGTCGCCTCGGTCGACTTCCGCGAAGACGTCGTCGCCAGCCTGCCTCTGCTCCGCCGCCTCGCCGAGGAGATCTACCGCAAGCTCCGCAACACCTTCCGCTTCCTGCTCGGCAACCTGCACGACTTCGATCCGGCAAAGGATACCGTGCAGGACTTCGCGAAGCTGGAGCCTTTAGACCAGTACATCCTCGCGCGCACCGCCGAGCTGACGAAGAAGATCACCACAGCCTACGCCGAGTTCGAATTCCACCGCGTCTACCATGCTCTCAACGAGTTCGCGAACTCTGAGCTGAGCGCGCTCTACCTCGACGTCCTCAAGGATCGCCTCTACACCTTCGCGCCCAATCACCCGGCTCGCCGCTCCGCCCAGACCGCGATCTACAAGATCACCGACGCCCTCGCCCGCCTCGTCGCCCCGATCCTCAGCTTCACTGCCGACGAGGTCTGGCAATCACTGCCCAAAGTCGAAGGGCGCGAACCAAGCGTGCATCTCGCGCTCTTCCCCGATCCCGCCGAGATCGTCCCCGGCAATACAAAGGATATTCTCGACGACTGGCAGCGCCTGCTCGAGACACGCGATCGGGTTCTCACTGGCCTCGAGGATCTGCGCTCCAGAAAGATCATCGGCAAAGCCCTCGAAGCAGAGGTTCGTATCGATTCAGGCTCGTCGCTTCTGCGTAAGTATTCGACTGCCCTGCCAGAACTGTTCAACGTCTCTCGCGTTGAGGTTGGCTCTTCTACGGATTCAAGCGACCCCATCTTTGCCATCAGCAAGTCGGAAGCACCCAAGTGCGAACGCTGCTGGCGCTATGTTCCTGACGTGGGTGAAGACACAAAATATCCCACCGTCTGCCTGCGCTGCGCCGAAGCTCTCGACGCCATCGGGTATCCTCCTTATGCCGCCTCATCTCCCACGGAGTAAGCCCTAGATGCCCGAGCGTTACGAGTATCCGCCCACCGAGTTCGACCCCAAGCCCCGCCCTTCCAAGGCGGCCAGGGGACAATGGTTCTACTTCCCTCTCCTGCTCGCTCTCGCGGCCTTCGTCGCCATTGCTGACCATGTCAGCAAGAAGTTCATCGTCCACCATCTCCCGGTAGGCCGCTCCCACACCATCGTCCCCGGCATCCTGAACATCACCCACGTCATCAATACCGGCGCGGCCTTCAGCTTCCTCGCCGACACTGCCTCTCCCGACGTCGTCCGACGCGGCCTCATCCTCTTCTCCGTCGTCGCGGTCCTTATCGTCGGCGTCATGCTCCTGCGTTCCTGCCGATGTCTCAACCTCACCTGCATCGCACTCGCGCTCATCCTCGGCGGAGCCGTCGGCAACCTCTACGACCGCATCGTCTACCACTACGTCATCGACTTCATCGGCTTCCACGTCGGCCCCTACCACTGGCCCGACTTCAACTTCGCCGACTCCGCCATCGTCATCGGAGCCTGCCTCCTGATGATCGAGATCATCCGCCCCCAGCCGGAGAGATAATTTGTAGTTTCAGCCATAACCTTATAAGGGTGTCTTCATGCGATGCACCTCAGAAACAAATGCTCTTTCCCTTTTGGCTGTCTGCCTTTGCCACTCCTTGGTGGCTTTTAGCCAGAGTGGTCCTTCCGCTTCGCCAGAAAAGTCGGCGAGGATCATTGTCGCGGCTCCGGATAAGCAATCGGGCGATATCATAACTATCCCGCCTGAGACGTCTTGGGCTGGTTCGATACGGAACGGAAAGCAGAGTGTCAATCCAAATTCTGCTGGCGATTTTGAAAAATGGCTGCAGCACCAATCAGCTCAAAATGGCCTGCAATCTCAAGATACGAAGCCATGGCACATCATCATTAACTATGACCAGTTCGACGAAGATGGAGACAACATCCATAGTGGAGTCATTGAAGAATTTTGGGCTGGTCCAAAGAAATTCAAAATTAGATATGCTAGCGATACTTTGAACCAAACGGATTATGGAACAGATCGAGGCCTGTTCCGCTTAGGAGATCAACGTTGGCAAAATCGGGCAGAGATACAGGCCCTTAACGAAGTTATATCTCCGTTCTTCTACGTGACTTCGCTTCAAAACTTTCAAATGCAAGTCATGTCGCGAACATTTGGTACGTACACCCTAGAATGCACCGTGTTTCAGAGAAACGGCGTTATAAGTGCCTCCACACAATATTGTTTTGACAAGAATGACACTGCTGCGCTTCGCTACACTCGCGGAGAAGGCTGGTATCAGACCGTTTATAACAACCTCACGTCGATCGATGGACACAATATGGGGCGTGACGTGGATGTTACAGATGGAGGTCATCCGTATCTCAAGCTCCGCATAGAGACTCTTGAACTTCTCACTCAAATCGAAGAAAAAGACTTCACGCCACCAGTAGAAGCAACCAACCTGATGGGAAAACGTGTGAGTGGCGTGAGTGCAAAACCGGTTCAGACAGCTTTTCCTGAATGGCCTACTTCCCTTCAACAACAGCATTTCGTTGTAACAGTGGGGATTGTTATAGGGAAAGATGGTCGTGTCACAGAAGCTCATGCGATAAGTGGACCCCCGGAAGCTTATAAAGCGGCCGAGAAAACAGCAAAAAAATGGATGTTCAAGCCGTATTTGATACTTGGTGAATCCGTCGAAGTGGAATCCAAAATTCAACTGAGTAATAACTAGGTCTATGAACGATAGAGGGCGATATGAGCAGCACAGCATGGCCGGAACTTCCGTGGAGCGCATGGTCCGATACAGCCGAGACCCTCCATATGTGGACGCAGATCGTAGGCAAAACCCGTCTGGCGCTTACTCCACTGCAAAACCACTGGTGGAACGTTCCTCTTTACGTGACAGCACGCGGCCTGAGCACCTCCGCTATGTCCTACGGCGACGACGTGCTCGACATCGAGTTCGACTTCTTCGCCCATGAACTGCGAATGCGCCTGAGCTCCGGCAAAAACGAGACCCTCGCCCTCAAGCCAAAGTCCGTGGCAGATTTCTACCGCGACTATCTGCAATGCCTCGATGCGCTCGGAGTCTCCGTAAAGATATGGCCGATGCCGGTCGAGATCCAGAACCCCATCCGCTTCGATCTCGACACCCTGCACAAATCCTACGATCCCGAGTACGCACACCGCTTCTGGCAGGTGTTATCGCAGACGGAGAAGGTCTACCGCGCCTGGGCTCCCAGCTTCATGGGCAAGGTCAGTCCGATCCACTTCTTCTGGGGAAGCTTCGACTTCGCCGTCACTCGCTTTTCAGGCCGGCTCGCACCGCCTCGCCCGGGTGCAGACTCGATTCAACGTGAGGCCTACTCCCGTGAAGTCATCTCCGCTGGCTTCTGGCCCGGCAATGGAGGATACGGTGCCGCGGCGTTCTACTGCTACGCCGCCCCCGTGCCCGACGGCCTGTCCGAGAAAAAGATCTCACCCGCAGCAGCCACCTGGGACAAAACTCTGGGGGAGTACATCTTCAAGTACGACGACATGTGGCTTCAACCCTCACCTGACGACGCTCTGCTGGAGTTCATCGAAAGCGCCTACTCGGCCGCAGCAGACGCCGCAAAGTGGGACCGAAAGCTTCTGGACCGAACGACCGCATAACCTCGTCCGAGCACCAACCTGCATCCAACCAAAAGAAGGATTCGTTCCAACGCCTTTGATGATTGAATGGCCTAAGCTTCTTCCGACGAAAGGCGTGCATGAATCGGGCTCGTAAACTCTCCCTCCTGATAATGCTGGCTATCCTGGGCGCCACCTCCGTTGGAGTCTTTCTCACCCGCGGCGTCATGGAGTACCTTCCCTTCCTGCAGGCCAGGAAGGGCAACTGGGCCGGTGAGTACGTCGCACGCGGAGTCGTCGATCAGCGCCCCTGGCAGACCGCCGCCACTCTCTCCGCCCTCGCCCAGTCCGCCGAAGAGAAGGAGTTTGCCCGCGAGGCCGAGCGTCTCGCCGACCACGAGGTCGATCAGGGCTTCTCCCAGTCGCTTCGGCAGGCCGGCCTCGAAAAGCCTCAGCTCACCGGCAGAGCGCTCGAGCTGCAACAACGCGTAAACCAGCTTCAGGAGACCATCAAGAACGATCAGGCTCGCATCGCCTCTCTGACCACAGGTGCAAAGCCCGAAGACGCCTCCTCGAATGCAAGCGATCTCGAGGTCGCGAAGGCCCAGCTTGGGCTCGATCAGAACGAGCTCGACGACGCACTCGAAGACCTCTCGCGCGAAAGCGGCGACCAGCGCAGCAAGATCCAGCAGGAGCTGGCCGCCCGCCAGGCCGCCATGAAGAAGTACGCGAGCGGCACCGCATCGAGAGACGAAGGCCAGAACGCCGTCGCCTCAGCCGAGCACTACACAACCCTCGCCGACCAGATCTCCGCGCTCGGCTCGCTCAGCAAACGCCGTCAGCTCATCGCCCAGGCCCAACAACTGGCGAATGCCGACGCAACCGCGCTCACCGGCGATCAGACAAGGTTGCAGTCCGAATACAATCAGAAGCCCTCAGCAAACACCGCTCCTCCGTCTAGATCGGAACGGATCGAGCAGCTGCAGCGCATGGCTGCTCAGCAGAACATCCTCAGCGTTCTCGGGGACCGCCTTAACGCACAACAGCAACTCGTCACCCTGTACGGGCGATGGGGTCAACAGGTCGAGATCCAGCGCAGAATCGTGATTCACCTTCTCCTCCAGTCGCTGGCCATCATCGCTGCCATCGGTGTGTTCACCCTCCTGGCCGGCTGGGCCCTGCAACTCGCCCTTGAAAGAATCCTTCGCGACCACCGCCAGAAACATACCCTCAAAACCGTCCTCAACCTGGGAACGCAGCTCGTCGGCCTTCTGCTCGCTCTACTCGTCGTCTTCGGCGTGCCGCGCCAGACCCCGACCATCCTCGGCCTCGCCACCGCAGGCCTCACCGTCGTCTTTCAGGACTTCATCCTGGCCTTCTGCGGCTGGTTCGTCCTCATGGGACCCAATGGCATCCGCGTCCGCGACTGGGTCGAGATCGACGGCGTAGGAGGCGAGGTCGTCGAGCTCGGCATCTTCCGCACCTGGCTGCTCGAAACCGGCAACTGGACCGCGAACGGCCATCCCACCGGCCGCCGTATCTCCTTCCTCAACGGCTACGCCATCCGAGGCAAGTACTTCAACTTCTCCACCGTAGGTCAGTGGATGTGGGACGAGATCAAAGTCAGCATTCCATCCACAGCCGAAATCCATCCGCTTATTGAAAAGGTCTACGAAGCCACCGTCGAGGCCACCCAGACTGATGCCAAGATGGCCGAAGCCGAGTGGAAGCGCGTCACCCACGAAGAAGGCTCACCTCAGTTCAGCGCCATGCCGTCGGTCAATCTGCGCCCCGCCGGTTCTGGAATCGACATCGTCGTCCGCTACATCACCCGCGCCGGTCTCAGGCTCGAAAAACGCAATCAACTCTTCGCAACAATCCTGGACCTCATGCAGAAAGATTCGAAGCAAGAGAACGAATCTTCCCCCGAACCAGCCAGCCCGACCCGCTAGAACCCATCGCTTCAGCCATACCGTAACCTGCTCATTTTCCGTGCAGTTTCCGTCGCTGAGGCACTTAAGTAGCGATTCCCCGCCGAATGCCTGAAAATAGAAGTTTGGCCATGAGCGATCCGAAGCCCGAGCAGAACCTCAATCAGATTACGATCCGCGGCGCCCGCACCCACAACCTCAAGGGCATCGACGTCGACATCCCGCACAACGCCCTCACCGTCGTCTCCGGCGTCTCGGGATCGGGTAAATCCTCCCTTGCCTTCGACACCGTCTACGCCGAGGGCCAGCGCCGCTACGTCGAATCGCTCTCCGCCTACGCCCGCCAGTTCCTCGAGCGCATCGAGAAACCCGACGTAGACCACATCGACGGCCTCGCCCCCGCCATCGCCATCAAGCAGAAGAACCAGACCCGCAACCCACGCTCCACCGTCGCCACCGCCACCGAGATCTACGACTATCTCCGCCTGCTCTACGCCCGCTGCGGCACCGTCACTTGCCTGCACTGCGGAGGCATCGTCAAGACCGACACCGTCGACGAGATCGTCGCCACGCTCTCTGCTCTGCCCGAAGGAACCCGCGTTTACGCGCTCTTCCCCATCACCCGCGCCGAACTGAAGATCGAGCCCATGCAGGCGCCCTCCATCGAAGCTCCTGCTGAAGCCCCCAAGTCGAAGAAGACCGCCGCAAAGAAGTCCGCCAAGCCGAAGAAGCCTGAGCCCACACTCGACCTCACCGACACCCTCAAGGAGCGCCTCACCGAGCTGCGCCGTCGCGGCTACAACCGCCTCTATCAGAACGGAAACACGGTTGAGTTCTCCGCCCCCGAATCTCTTCTCGAGCTCGACTTCTCGCAGCCCATCTTCGTCCTGGTCGATCGCCTCGCGCTCTCACCTGAGATCCGCTCACGCCTCGTCGACGCCATCGAAACCGGCTACCGCGAATCTGGCGAAGTTCGCTTCATGACTGTACCGAGGTCTGGCGAGGCGACCGAAGGCGAGAACGGTACGAAGTACCTCCGCTTCTCCGCAGCCTTCGAGTGCACCACCTGCCACCGAGCCTACCGCGAGCCCGAACCGCGCCTCTTCTCCTTCAACAATCCCTACGGAGCCTGCCCGCGCTGCCAGGGCTTCGGCAACACCATCGACTTCGACCCCAACCTCATCCTCCCCGACAAGTCGAAGACCCTCGCGCAGGGCGCCGTCGCCCCCTGGACCACCACCAAGTACCGCGCCCACCACGGCGAGATGCTCCGCGCCGCCAAAGCCGCCGGAGTTCCCACCGACACTCCCTGGTACGACCTCACCGAAGAGCAGCAGCGCTTCATCCACGAAGGTGGCCCCGGCTTCCCGGGTATCCGCGGCTTCTTTAGCGCGCTCGAACAGAAGAAGTACAAGCTGCACGTCCGCGTCTTCCTCTCGAAGTACCGCGGCTACGCCACCTGCCCCGACTGCCGCGGTCAGCGCCTGCGCGCCGAGGCTCGCGCCGTCCTCATCAACGACAAGAACATCTGCGAGGTCTCTGCCCTCACCGTCATCGCCGCGCGCGACTTCTTCGACTCGCTCGATCTCACGCCTTCGCAGGCCGAGATCGCCGGAAAGATCTTCGAAGAGGTTCGCCAGCGCATCCACTTCCTCGACCAGGTAGGTCTCGACTACCTCACGCTCGACCGCCTCTCCTCCACGCTCTCAGGCGGCGAATCGCAGCGCATCCAACTCGCCACCTCGCTCGGCTCCCGTCTCGTCGGCGCACTCTACGTCCTCGACGAGCCCTCCATCGGCCTGCACACTCGCGACACCGCACGCCTCATCCACATCATGGAAGAGCTGCGCGATCTCGGCAACACCATCCTCGTCGTCGAGCACGACCCCGACGTCATCCGCTCCGCCGACCACCTCATCGACCTCGGCCCCGGAGCAGGCGAACTCGGCGGCCAGCTCCTCGCCGCAGGCACCGTCGCCGAAGTCACGCACAATCCCAACTCCATCACCGGCAAGTACCTCTCCGGCCGAGCCTCCATCGCCATTCCCAAACACCGCCGCGAGCCCGGCCGTGACCGCCTCAAACTCGCCGGCGCACGCATTCATAACCTGCGCGGTGTCGACGTCGAGATCCCCCTCAACATGCTCGTCTGCGTCACCGGGGTCTCCGGCTCCGGCAAATCCACACTCGTCCACCAGGTCCTCTATCGCGCCCTCGTTCAGTCACTCGGGCAAGAGGGCGCAGGCGACGGCGTCGATCCCACGCACCTCTATCGCGAGCTCTCCGGCGTCCACCACCTCAACGACGTCGTCCTCGTCGACCAATCCCCCATCGGTCGCACGCCGCGCTCCAACCCTGTCACCTATATAAAGGCCTTCGACGACATCCGCGCCCTCTTCGCCGCGCAGCCCGACGCCAAGCGCCGCGGCCTTACCGCGGGCCACTTCTCCTTCAACGTCCCCGGCGGACGCTGCGATGTCTGCGAAGGCGACGGCACTGTCACCGTCGAAATGCAGTTCCTCGCCGACGTCGAGCTGCCTTGCGAAGAATGCAACGCTACCCGTTACAAATCTTCCATTCTCGAGATCCGCTACAAGGGCAGGAACATCCACGACGTCCTCAACATGACCGTCAAGGAAGCGCTCGTCTACTTCGCCGGCCACCCCAAGATCGTCGACAAACTCTACGTCCTCGATGAGGTCGGCCTCGGCTACGTCCGTCTAGGCCAGTCGGCGACCACGCTCTCCGGAGGCGAAGCCCAGCGCGTCAAACTCGCCTCGCACCTCGCCTCTGCACGCTCTGCTTCCAATCGTGCCGGAACCAACGACGCAGCCGCGAAGGCCCGCAGCCGCACCCTCTACATCCTCGACGAGCCCACCACCGGCCTCCACTTCGACGACGTAGCCAAGCTTCTCGCAGCCTTCCGCAAGCTCATCGAAGGCGGCGGCTCGCTCCTCGTCATCGAGCACAACCTCGACGTCATCAAGTCCGCCGACTGGATCATCGACATGGGTCCCGAGGGCGGCAATCGCGGAGGCCAGGTCGTCGCCACCGGAACCCCCGAGGAGATCGCCGCCAACCCCGCATCCCACACAGGCCACTGGCTCGCGCCCGTCCTTAAACTCTCGTCAAAGCATCAGCCGGAGCTCCTGACCACCGCCTGAACATTGCATATTTAGCAACTGCAATACTCCTCCTCCGCGAGTAATAGATGAACTGCAGTGGCAATTCCTGCATTCATCTTCCCCTCTCAGTCGCGTGGTATATTTCGCCACGATGCCGAGAGTCAGCGTAATCGTGTGACACCATGGCATCTCTGCTAAAAGCAAATCGCGGGTCGTGCGCTCTAGCGCCTTCAATAGAGAGATCAATCAAGGGAGTTCGATGTCTATCAGGTTGCGGTCTTCATCATTTATTGCACGTGCGCTTCTGTTCGTCCTGTCCTCTTCGGTCGGTATAGCGTCCGGTCAAACGCCAGCCACCTCTTCGGTAAAGGATCATCCTCTCGGCGAACAAACCAGGAGGCTCCCAAAGCACTTTAGTGATGGCTCAGACCTGCCGAACGGCTGGCGTATTACCCCGGCGGGTAAGCCGGTGGGCGAGATGGGCGACCTGGTACTGAATCTCGTCTCCTCACCCGATGGCAAGGTCGTCATCTCGGTTAATTCCGGCTTTCTGCCTCACGCCATCGATGTCTTCGATCCGAAGACGCACCAGAAGCTTCAGCACATCGATCTGCCATCGACGTGGCTCGGCATGGCCTGGTCCTCCGACGGCCATACTCTGTATGTCTCCGGCGGCAATGCATCTGGCGCTAAAAATAAAACGGAACCCATCGCGCCTATCTACGAGTTCACGTACTCCAACGGCCGGCTAAGCGAACAACCCACCGGCAAACTCGTCGAGACGATCGATCCCAAGCTGGTGTGGTGGTCGGGAGTTTCCTATCTTCCCGGCAAGCACCTCCTGTATGCCGCGAATCGTGGCACAGGAAACGGCCCCAGTAACGTTGTCGTCTTCGATGCGAAGACTCGACAGATCGTCACGCGCATCCCCGTCGAAACCACTCCTTACCAGACCGTGCTCACGCCCGACGGCAAGCTGCTCTTCGTCTCCAACTGGTCCAGCGAATCTGTCAGCGTCATCGACACCGACACCAACAAAGTCGTCCGCTCGCTGCACGTCGGCATGAACCCGAACGATATGAAGCTCTCTCAGGACGGCCGCCTCTTCGTCGCCTGCTCGAACGACAACACCGTCTATGTGATCGATACTCATAAGCTCCAGGTCCTCGAGCGGCTATCAACCACGCTGACTCCGCTGGCACCCGAGGGCTCAACACCCGACGCGCTCGCAATCGACAACACGCGCAAGCTCCTCTACATCGCAAACGCCGACAATAACTCCATCACCGTAGCTCATATCGAAAACCGCGCACACAGTACAGTCGTCGGCTTTATCCCCACCGGCTGGTATCCCTCGGCGCTGTTGCTCCTCGACCAGGACCGCACGCTCTACATCGGCAACGCCAAAGGCGAAGAAGGCCACCCTGATCCGGACGGCCCGCACTTCGGCCACGAGAGCGACAAGACACTGCAGAAGAGCAGCCTCGAAGTGCTACCCGTTACCGACCTGAAGGACAAGCTTCCACAGTGGACCCGCGAGGTCACAGAGAACACCCCTTACCATGACTCTCTGCTCTCCGAGGCCCGCGTGCCGCAACAGCCAAGCGTCATCCCGCAGCGCGTAGGCGAGACGAGCGAGATTAAACACATCATCTACATCATCAAAGAAAACCGCACCTACGATCAGGAGTTTGGCGACATCCCCAACGCCAACGGCGACCCCAAGCTCGTCCTCTTCGGCGAAAAGGTCACTCCCAACCAGCACGCGCTCGCCAAGCAATACGTAGTCCTCGACAATCTTTACTGCGACGGCGAGGTCAGCGTCGACGGCCACTCCTGGTCCAACTCAGC
>Ga0193743_1003045_pt1 | contig 11399 bp, 10 predicted proteins | sample L2c2metaG_FD_143038 | JGI IMG/M metagenome (GOLD analysis project Ga0193743, IMG submission 143038) | Soil microbial communities from a riparian zone of the East river system, Colorado, United States - L2c2 | ecosystem: Environmental > Terrestrial > Soil > Riparian zone | place: USA: East River...
ATGTTCAGCGGCGCCTACGACTCGCACTTCTACCGTAGCTTCCGCGACCTCTTGCATACCCAGGTGGAGTTGCAACAGGCGGGCCAGGAGGCACCAGCGATGGAGCTGGCCAGCCTCCAGGCGCGATGGGATGCCCTGATCGCCTGCGAGGGCGCGCACCGCAACCCGAACGCCACGCCCGTTTTGGCACCTTCCGACGCCAGCCAGGTCAAGCGCCGTGCTGCCACCTCTCAAAACCGTTAGGCAGGGCCTCCGCCTCGCCACCGAAGCACTGGCCTGCGAGCTTGCAAGGCCCGGTGGCCCGACCCCTGCGTGGGACGAAGCGCAGTGGCGCCTGGCGTCGGCGGCGGCTGCCATCCACGGCGTAGCGCCGCTGATGGCCAAATGCCAGGCCTGGCAAGGGCCGCACTGGTCGGCTTTCACTGCAAGCCAACGCGAGCATGTGGAAGCGCGCCATCAGCGCATCGCGGACCTGCTTTCGCAGATCGACCAGCAGGCACGCACCGCCGGCATCGCCACGGTACCGTTGAAAGGTTCGGCCTTGCACGCGATGGGGCTTTACCAGGCGGGCGACCGGCCCATGGCCGACATCGACCTGTTGGTGCCCGAAGGCGACCTCGACGCGATGACGGCCTTGCTCCAGGGTCTGGGTTACGTGCTTTCGTTTTCGGTGTGGAAACACCGCGTGTTGAAGCCTGCCGATGGCGAGCGGCAGTTCTGCCTGGGCGAACACCGTGATACCCCGGTCAGTATCGAGCTGCATTCCCGCATCCAGGAACGCTTGCCGGTGGTCACGGTGGACATCACCGGACGGGTGTTCCCCGGCGCGGCACATCCGGGACTCAACGCGTATCCATCCAACGGTGCGTTGATGAGCCACCTGTTGTTGCATGCGGCGGGGAATATCTGCAATCGCAGCATGCGCCTTCTGCACATGCACGACATCGCATTGCTGGCCGCTCGCATGTCCGCCAACGACTGGGACGAAGTCTGGGGTGCCGACCGCCGCGGTGCATGGTGGGCGTTCCCCGCGCTGGCCATGGTGGCGCGTTATTACCGGCATGCGATTCCCCGGGCAGTGCTCCGCCGGCTGCCGGCCCGCGGCCGTCCCCTGCTGCGCCTGGCCTCGCGGCGGCGCACGCTCACCGAAGCCTCGTGCACCGGCTTGTGGCATCACACGTTGCATGGCATCGAGTGGCTCGGCTCGTTCGGCGAATTGCGCGCGTACCTGGAGAACCGCATCCGGCCACCCGCCGAGGCGCTGCAGGAACAACAGGACATGATGCGCACGCAATTGTGGCTGCGCGAACATAGCTGGGTGGACCTGCCCAGGGGACGCCGGTTCCTTCGTGTGTTGACGGGGCCGGTGCCGCGCATGGACACCTTGTACGCCGTGCGCGCCGCCTTCGAAGAATTCGGCGACACGGTAACGCCAGCCCCTCAGCCGGTAGTGGCGGGCAACGGCCCGAGTACTTCCAGGTACAGTGTCTCGAACGCACGGGCGGTGTAGTCGGCATCCTCGATGATGGCGCGGTGCTGCGCGATGCCGGCCATGTGCAGGCGAAGATCCTCGTTGGCCAGCAGGCGCTCGATACCGCTGGCAAGCGCCGTGGCGTCGCCCACGGGCACCGCGAGCGCTGCGGACGGTGACCATTCCACCAGGTGCCCCACCGCTGTACCCACCGTGGGCACGCCGGCGATGGCAGCCTCGAACAACACCATGGGACCGGCTTCGTGCGCGGACGACATCACCAGGAGGTCCGCGGCCTTGACCAGGTCGCGAAGCTCACGATGCGTCCTGAAACCCATGAAATGGACGTTCCCCTCCAGGCCAAGGTGGTTTGCCAGCGCCTGCATCTGGCCGTCCAGGGTGTCCACGCCCACGATATCCATCCGGAAGGCGATACCCGCGCGCTTCAGTTTCGCCAGCGCGTGAAGCAGGGTAGGTTGGTCCTTGACGCGGTTGAGGCTGGCCACGTGGATAAGGCGCGCCACGGATTGGCCGCGCCGGCGCGGCGCCAACGGTGACCAGGTGCGCAAGTCCACGCCCAGCGCAATGCGCCGCGCATGGATGCCTAAGGCGAGCAGCGATTCCACCACCGGCACGCTGGCCGCGGTGACCGCATGCGCGCCGCGCAGGACGCAGGCTTCGCGCAGGCGGCCCTTCCAGTTCCGCCGTCCGCCGTAGCCGATGCGCGGCATCGAAACCAGCTCGCCACCGCCGATATGCACCACGCCACGCGCATGCAGCCATCGCGCGGCGACTACCGCTACCTGGCCGCACGCTCCGGAGAACAACGCCTGCACCACGTCGAACGCACCGCGGCGATGCTCGTTGCGAATGGCCGCCAGCGCCCGCAGGCGGGTCCAGCCGTCGCCGATGTTGTGGACCGTTGCACCGAGCAATGGCCATTGACCAGGCATCGCTTCCTGTCGCAAGGCGAATACATGTACCTCGTGCGCCCTTGCCAACCGTTCCACCAGCGCCAGGAACACGGGGATCACCCGCACCTCGCCGCTGCGATCGACGCCGCCGGGAAGTACCAGGGCGATCTTCATGACGTTCCCACTCGCGATGCCTGGATCACCTGGGCATAGGCATCGGTCCAGCGGCGACCCAGTACGGCGGGGGACAGTTCTTCGTCGAAGCGGGCGCGGACGGCACGACGTGCCGGTGCACCCGTCGACACGGCAACGAGGGCATCCGCCAGCCGGGCCGGATCTTCCACCGGCCACAGGCGGCCCACGGCACCATGCCCGGTGATGGCGCGGAACGATGGAATATCGGTCACCACCGGTGCCGTGCCGCAGGCCATGGCCTCGAGCAGGGCATACCCGCTGCCCTCGCGGTGGCTGGCCGAGACGAAGATGTCCGCTGCCTGCATCAAACGTTCGATGCGCGCGTGCGGCACGCTTCCCATCAAGTGCACGCGGCCGGTCAACCGCGGGTCGGCGGCGATGCGCCGCTGCATTTGACCAAGCAGCGGCGAGGTGCCGAAGACGCACCACATGTGGACATCCGGTAGCCGCTCGCTGGCCTGGGCCACGCCCTCGAGCATGGTAAGCGGATCCTTGCCCGGCACCAGGTGCCCAATCCACAGCAGGCAGGGATCGCCGTGCATGTGTGTTTCCACGCGCGCCGCCTCCCGGCTTCCCGGGTTGAAGAGACAACTGGATTCGGGAATCGCGAATTGCAATGTCCGTGGCCCGAACAACTTTGCGTCGATGAACGGGCGCGCCAGTTCCGGCGCCGTGAACGACACGCCGGCGGCCACGGCATACCAGCGCCGCCATTGCGCGCGCCGCCACCACGGGGGCGCGCGATCGGCGTGGTCCTGGAACACGATGGGAAGGTCCGGCCGATGGCGCGATACCTCATGTGCCTGCCGGGCGAACCCCAGTCCGTTGGCATGCAACACGTCCACGCCCAGGTCCCCCAGCACGGTGGCCAAGCGTCGTCCGCCGTCGTCCGCCGGGGTTGGCACGAAGTGGTAGTCCACCGCGCCACGCGTCATCCGGTGTTGGTAGGGCGCTACCTGCACCACCGACACCTGCGTGCCTGCGCTCGCCACGGCGTCGGCCACGTCGCCCAGCGTGTTCCATCGGGCAAGCAACGCCTCGGGTGGGATATCCGCTGGCGCGGGCTGGAAATTGACCTGGGCCACGTGCATCGACGCTACGCCTCTAGAGTCCCGAGACCTGCGGCATGCGCAGGCGGACCAGGCGATTGGCCAGGTTCAGTTCCCAGGGCTTGTCGTACCTGCGCTGGTGATAGCGCCAGCGAGCCATCACGCTCAGGCTGCGCTTGGCCCATCGTGGTGATTTCAGATCCTGCACGGTGGGGAAGCGGCAGCGCAGCACCGTGACGAAATCCTCGATGCGTCGACGCAACTTGTCGTCGAGCCAGGGGGCGTCGGCATGGCAGGCGTAGTTCACCCACTTCGGCTGCGTCCATTCGTCGGGCGTGGACGGGAACACCAGGGGCTCGCCGTTCAAGTCGAGCAGCGGCATGCTGGTGCGCTTGCCGCGGTCCTTCTCGTGCTTGCTGCTTTCCGGCAGCGGCGTGTAGATGTAGATGACCACTTCGGACTCGGGGTTGATCCGCTTCAGTTCACGAATGAATTCGAAGGTGTGCTCGGTTTCTTCCTCGGTGTTCTCAGGCGGAGCCACCATGAAGGACAGTTCCGGGATCACCCCGTTCCGGCGGCACAGTTCAACCACTTCCAGGGTCTGGTCCGGGCGGGTGCCCTTGCGGATTTCCTTCAGCATCGCCCCGCTGGGCGACTCCGCGCCGATATAGGCCATCTTCAGCTGGCTCTTGCGCACCAGTTCCCAGGTGCTTTCCGACAGGTTCAACAGCGCATCGGAACGCGCAAAACACCACCAGGGCAATTCATGCCGGGCCATCACTTCCAGCAGCGGTATCATGTCCCGCTCGCGATCGAAGAAGTTGTGGTCCATGTACTGGACCGAATCGGCACCCAGTTCGTACTTGAGGTAATGCAGGTCGCGATCCAGTTGCTCTGCTGCCGGCAGCACCGTGGTACCGCCGAACATCGCAGCCACGCCGCAGAACGTGCAGCGGAAGCGGCATCCGACCGACGCCTGGTGCGCGACGGTATTGTTCCCCAGGTATGTACGTGCGCGGTAGCGCCGCAGGTCGCCGAGTTTGTCGTAGGGCAGCACTTTGCCCGGGTCTGATATGTTGAAACGGCGATTGGGGTTGTGCACCGCCTCGCCGTCGCGGCGCCACGACAAGCCACCGATCCGGGCCAGGTCCGGCGTGCCGGGGCCGGTGATGGCGGCGACGAGTTCGGGCAGGGTCTCCTCGGCCTGGCCGCGGATGGCGTAGTCCACGTACGACGCCGCCAGCGTGGTATCGGGGTAGAGCGTCGGGAAATACCCGCCCCAGATGATCGCGACATCCGGGTGGTGCTCGCGGATCGCCCGGGAGATCGCAATCGCCGGCTCAACCTGCGGGCCACCCATCACGCTGACGCCCACGGCGTCGAAGTGCTGCTCCGCCATGCATCGCAACACGGCCTCCACCGTATCCCGGTCGATATTGCCGTCGATCAGATGGCTTTCGCCGGTGCGGTCCAGTGCCGCGGCCAGGTGCAGTATCGCCAGCGGAAAGCGCGTGCCCGAGCGCGTGGCAATGGTCGGGTTGATCAAAAGGGTGCGTGGCTTGCTACGCACGGCCAAGGACAGGGAGTGGAGGGCATTCATGGGATTCGCCTTAAACCGAACACCAACGCCACCGGCACGTTGAGCGCGCGTGCATCGAAGTGGGCGTCGGCAGGAATGTCATTGGGATCGAGCATGGGTTCGAGCACGCGTTCGATGGCCAGCCCGTGGGCGGCGCAGGCGGCGTGCCAGTGGTGGTAAAGGTGCTGGGTATGGCGCACGGCATAGCGCTTGCCCGCGGATTTGAAATCGCGGACCCAGCCCAGCGCATGGCCGATCGGATGCACGTCGCTGCACAGCACCATGCCGCCGGGGCGGGTGGCGCGGCGAAGCTCGCCAAGTGCGGCGTCGAGCCCCTCCAGATGGCCAAGCACCAGGCCGCACAGCGTGACGTCGGCAACGGCATCGGGCACGGGCAACGCGTCCACGCTTCCCTGCATGAGGGTGAATCGGCCCGGTCCTGCGTGCGATTCCAGTTCGTCTTGCGCGCGCAGCAGCATGGGGAGTGAAAGGTCCACGCCCGTGGTGGCCGCGGCGCCGCGATCGAGCACGTGGCGCATATACCGCCCGCTGCCACATCCGGCATCGAGCACCGACATGCCACTTAAATTTGACGGAAGAAGGTCGAGCATCGCCCGCTCCTCGGCCCGCATCACGGCGTTGTGCGCATGCGACGGATAGCTTGGCGCCCACAATGCATAGGCGCTGGATGGCTCCAGGATGGATGGCCCGGACATCAATGGACTCCCATGGCGAAACTGGTTTCGTGCAAGTGCATTCGTGAGGCGCCTTTGAACTGAAGCCCCGGTTCCATCGCGATCAGTGCCGGCGTCGCCAGGCGCTTGTCCAGCAGCTTCGCCCGGCCATCGAGCGTCACGGCCACGGTGTCGATACCGGCAGCCTCGAACCACGCGGCGAAATCCGCGTCGGCGATGCGCGGCACGCCGTTGCGTACCACGGCGCGAATCTCGTGGCGGGAAATGCCCGCAAGGTTTCCGGCGCCGCGACCGCGGTCTTCCACGATCACCAGGTTCGCCCAGCTACCTGCAGCCACGCTGCCGTGGCCGTGAAGCTTGAGCAGGCGCGACGCATCACCGGTAGCAAGCCGCAACAGCCCGGCGGCATCGAGTTCGCCGCGCGACAGCACCCCGCGAATCTCCTCCAGGAGGTCGCGTTCGCCGCTCAGGCGCGAATCGCTGCCCAGTACCAGCCGGCCGGCTTCGTACAGGCGCCGCGGGTCGAGTGAGCGCCCCAGCAATGCGCGGTTACTGCCGGGGCACCACACGACCGTTGCGCCGCACGCGATCACGCGGCCGATGTCGGCATCGTCCATGCCCACGCCATGCACCAGCACGCTGTTGGCGGCCAGGCATCCCATGGCATCGAGTGCCGAAAGCTCGGCGGCAGCCGTGGCATCGGTGCCCTCGGCCAGGTGGATGATCCAGGGGCGTTCCGGGGGCGTGGCCTGGAAACTGGCCTGTACCGGTGGGCCGTAGGATGGACCGCCAAGCGCATAGCTCCAGCCGAAGTCGCGCAACAGCGTGACGGGGAAATCGGCCGTATCCAGCGTTCGGTGCCAGGGGTCGTGGTGCACCACGCAGGTGGTTCCGGCCAGGAGGTTCTTCAGCGCGCCGTGGCGCATCCGCAGGCCCTTGGGCCGTTGCAGCGCCGCGACCACGTCGGGCGCGCGGAAATGTTCCTGGAATGCTTCGATCCAGGCATAGCTGTTGGCGAACGGCGCACTGGACACCAACGGCGGCACCGCGTTCACGTGCAAGTGGTCATGCGCGTTCACCAGGCCGGGAAAAACCATGTGGCCGCGAAGGTCAACGGTGAAGGCGCGCGGGATCGATCCGACGGCCAGCCGGTCACCATCGATCGACAGCGGTCCGCGCGAAGGCCCGGAGGGTGTCATCGACACCGCATGGGCCAGCGTGGCGTGGACCGATGGCGCGCGCATCGTCATGCTGCCAGGCGCTTGCGCATGACGATCAGGAAGTGATCGCCCATGCTTCGAAGCAACGGCCAACCACCGACGCGGTCGTCCAGGCGACCCAGCCGCTCGCACCACGCCGGATGCCGCTGCTGGAATTCCACCAGGTACGGCGGCGGCACGAACAGGCTTAGCGCACGATGGCTCGACAGCTCGAACTGCCCGGCGAATGAGCGGTAGAACTCCCGCGGCAGGTAATACCGCGTCCAGATCACGTGGCGATTCATGCCCACCGGCGTATCGCCCCGTGCGGCACGCACCACTGCCCGACGGAACCGGCCTCGCAACGCGTAGTGGGCGACCTCCCAGGGGCAAATCCGGCCGATCACCGAAAACACCAGCGTGCCGCCCGGGCGCAGCAGGCGCGCGCACTGGTTGGAAAGGGCGATGAGGTCCGGCGCGCAGTTCAATGGCCCGAAGTTCGAGTAGATGCCATCGAAGGTCCCGTCGCCCTCAAGCTGGCCCAGCTGCTGCACGCCAAGGTGCGCGGCATCGACGCGACCTTGCAGGTCATCGGCGATCGCCCGTGCCCGGGTGCGCTCCACCATCTGCGGTGACCAGTCGGTGGCGACCACCTCATGACCCTCGCCGGCGAAGTGCACCGCGTCCAGGCCCGTGCCGCAGCCAAGGTCGAGCAGGCGGGAACCCGGGGCGACGGCATCGCGCACGGTGTCCCACAGGGTTACGCGCATGCGCTGGATCAGTTCATTGTTGCCGCGCGGGCCGTCGTAGTCGGCCGCCACGCTGTCGAAGGCAAGCTGGGTCTGCAGGAGCTGTGTTTCGTTCATGGCCGGTTACCTCGTGGTTGCGCGGCGGACCGCATTGCGCGCCATGGCCGCCAGCGCGCCAAGGAACAGCCCGAAAACGATGCCGATGCCCCAGCCGAGCGGTAGGTTGGGAAATGACGGGCCTTTCGGTACGTAAACCGGGAACACCAGCGAGGTATCGAAGGTGTAAGTAGGGCTAAGCCGGGTGGTCAGGTCGGAGGTGGACTGCCGCAGGCTGCGCACTTCCTGTGTCTTGCTGGCCAGGAGGACCGCCGCGAGCGACGCTTCCTGGCCGGGTTTGCCGTTGACCACCTGTAGCAGGCGGTCGCGGTCAGCAGTGGCGGCGTCGAGCTGTTCCTGCAATTCCACCAGGGCGGTCCGTGCCGTCTTCAGCGGCTCGCTTTCGATCTGCCGGTGCAGCGCATGCAGTTCGTTCACCGTGGCCGTGGCCAGCCGGGCGGCAAGCTCGGGCGAGGTGGCGCGGACAGTGAGCTTGATCATTTGCGCATACGGCGACGGATCAAACTTCAGGCTTTTGCGATACAGCTGCGCCTCGGAGGAATCCTCCGCGAACCCCTGCTCCTTCAGTACCTGGTTCTGGAAGGTCACCGTTTGCACGCGTTCGAGCACGCGCAGCAGTGATTCGGCATGCGGATCCTGCCCGGAAGGCACCTGGCCTACCTGGGCGATCTGGAACCATGCGGTGGCTTCCCACTGGCGTTTGGCCGCGTGGATGAAGGCAAACGTGCAAGCGAGCACCACCACCAGCACGACGGCAAACCAGCGCCACTCGCGGGTAAACACACGCCAAAGATCGGCAATGTAGATTTCGTCTTGTTCCATGATCGAATGGCTCGCGTTAGAAGTCAGGTGGAGGGCGACGCGCCGTGCGCCGCCGCAAAAAGCGGTTTGGGTGCGCCGCGTACCGGCAGGCACCAGGCCAGCAGCTGCAGTACCAGGCACAGCAGCACGAAACCCAGGTTTGTCCAGGTAAAAGCCTGGGGCGCGAAAGGCGCCATCACGCACACATAGGCCACGCGCAGGAATATCAGCAGCGGGAACAGCGACACCGCCGCGCGCAGGCGCCGCACGCTCCACAGCAGCATCGCGTACAGCAGGGCCATCGACGCCGCCGCGCCTGCCGGGCCCCATGCCATCAGGAAGGGAAAGAACTCGGTTCCCACGTTGATGTTGGATGCATCCAGGGGGATGCTCGTGCCTGCCGTGGCCACCGAGCCGCTCATGGGCACCAGCTGGTTGAGGAGGAAGCTTGCGTTGATGTAATGCTTCGCCTCGATCGAGCCGAAGTTGTAGGGGCCGGCGCTGGCATACAGCAGCAGCCATTTCAGGCCCTGGGGCAGCGAACGGTAGAGCGGGCTGAAAGGCAGCGCCACGTTGTCGATGTCGCCCGAGCGAATGCTGCCGAGGATCGAGAAGATCGCCCCGCTCGCCAGCACGATCGCCACGATCCGCTTCCAGGGCAGTGGCAGGCGTTCGTCGCGGCGCAGGGCGATCACCAGGGCCAGCGAGAAAAAAGCCGCGAAGATGCGGTTGCGATCGATCACCAGCACCGGGAACACCAGCCCGATGAATATCAGCGCGTTGCGCACGCCCTTGCTCCGGGCGCACAGCAGGCCGATCACCGGCAAGGTCCAGCACATGTCCGAGATATGCCGAACGTGCTCGCGGCCGTTCTCCATCACCGCATACGACGACGGCTTATCGAACAGCGGGATGGGAAACAGCGCCAGGTCGATGACGCAGAACACCACCACGCCCCAGGCAAAGGCCAGCGCCACGAAGGCTTCGCGCGTGCCCGCATAGCGGCGCAGGCGAAAATTCGCCACCGAAGGCAGGCGCGTGCGCGATCCGGCGTCGAAGACGATGGTTGCCATGGCCATCAGGGCCAGCAGCAAAAGGCCCTGTGCATAGCCCGTGGGAAGGTCGTAACTGAGGTAGGTCAGCGCGCACGAGAAGAGCAGCGGCAGGCCGAGGTAGGTCGACGGCAGGTGCAGCAGCCTCTTCATGCCTTGTCCATCCGCGGTACGCCGTGGGCCACCTTCTTCAGCCGCGAGGCCAGCCGCAGGCACACATGGGCTGCCATGTGCACGGTGAGCGACCAGGGCTTCTTCTGAAGGTACGCGACCTTGGCGTCGATCAGGTGTACCTGCGCGCGCAACAGCGTGGCATGGGGTTCGTCGAAGAGCGGCAGTCGGCGTAGCGCCACCTGGCGCGATTCGAGCAGGTTCATCACCCGCACGGGCACGTGCCGCGTCCTGCTGAGGTTCTTGCCGTGCAGGCGGTATGCGCACACGCTGACGTCGATGAAGCCAAGCGCATCACGGGCGGCCAGGCGCAGGAAGAGGTCCCAGTCGTCGATGTGCAGGCCCTCGTTCCAGCGGTCGACCGTTTCCAGCGCACTCTTACGGATCAGTACCACCGGGCCGCCAACGGCCCACTGGCTGATCACCGCGCGCCGGATGCCGTCGTCGGTCATGTAAAGCCGCTTGTCCGCGCCGTGCAGGTCGCACATGCCGCTGGCATGGATGGGATTGTCGTCGGCGTCGATCACCACCGAGTCGCCGATTACGGCACCCTTGGTCGGATGCTCGCGCAGGTAGCGCACCTGCGCGTGCAGCCCCCCGGGCAGGAGGTAGTCGTCGCTGGCCCCCAGGCGAAGGAACTCGCCATGGGCACGGGCGGCCAGTTCGTTCAGCGTGGCCGATACGCCCTTGTTCGGACGACTGGCGAATTCGACGGGGATCTCATGGCCGTGCCGCTGTATCCACGCGGCGATGGCGTCGGCGGTGCCATCGCTGGAGCCGTCGTCGATCACCACGATTTCCTTGGACGGGTAGGGGTCTTCCAGCACGCTGTCCAGGCACCTTTCCACATAGCGCTCGTGGTTGAACGCAGGGATCAGCACCGAAACCAGCGGCGGCACCGTGGTTGAACCGTCGGCCATCATCACAAGCTCCCCAGGTAGCGACGCACCACCACGGCGTTGAACACCAGGTACATGAGGTAATTCACGGCAAATGCATACATCGCGCCCACCAGGCCGAAACGGGCGGTGAATAGGTACACCAGTACTAGGTAAGTGCCGGCAAACACGCATTCGGACACAACGAAAAGCCGCGTCATGGCCTTGGCCAGCATCATGTACGACAGGATGAACGAGGCGATCTTCACCACGTCACCGGCCAGCTGCGGCGCATAAAGGGCATTGGCGGCGGTGAAGTCGTTGCTGAACAGGATCCGCGTGACCAGGTCCCGGGCCAGGTAGACGCCCAACGCCAGTACCACCACCGCCGGCATCAGGTAGCGAAAACCGTTGCGCAGCTCCGTCATCAGCGCGCCGCGTTCGCCCGTGGCGGCAAGCTTAGGCAGGTAATAGATGTTGATCGCCGTGGTGAGGAATAGCAGGTAGGCATCCGATACCCGCGTCACCG
>Ga0193743_1003046_pt1 | contig 11392 bp, 12 predicted proteins | sample L2c2metaG_FD_143038 | JGI IMG/M metagenome (GOLD analysis project Ga0193743, IMG submission 143038) | Soil microbial communities from a riparian zone of the East river system, Colorado, United States - L2c2 | ecosystem: Environmental > Terrestrial > Soil > Riparian zone | place: USA: East River...
TGCGCCAACCTGCCTGTGTCTTAAATCCAACCAAGCACCACTGAAAATCAACCTGATTTGCACTGGAGATCATTCTATAGCGGGTTGGATGGTAGGTTGACATTCAACCCAGACCACAACCACAGTGGAATATGTCCATAGGGTAGAGCGAACAGCACATTGGACATGGAACAAGATGGCACCACATTTACAGGCCTCGCGGAGCTGCCTGTCAATCCCTTTGGGGGTTGTCTGGGGTCGAACAGTAATTGTGCAGTCAGGATTGTCGCACTTGATGATTCCCAAGCAATCCCGGTGTAGCCTTTTTCCATCTACCCATTCTTCTGCAAAGTTATTCCCTCCACGAACCCCATGTGATTTCGTAGCCCAGTGTACTTGGAGATTATTATAGGCGTCAACTTCTTCAAACGTGAATTCACTCTCAAATGTTCCATCCGGCCATCCATCCCAGTCACCAATATCCAAAATATTCTTGACCAGTGGAAGAGGTACTGTAGCTGTAGTAGGAGCACGCAGGGGCACATGTCGTTCTTCACAACATAAAATGAGGTGGAAAATGAGGTAACGAAGGCTGAAATTTACTTACCACCCGATCTGGGCAACTGTTTAACTGATTCGTCTAAGTGCTTTTTCGGTTTTAGCACGAACCCAATAACCTCTCCTACATCAGAATATATGATTGGAATTGTTTAAAAATGAACATAGGAAGTAACGTACCATCTTGGTTGTATAGGGGCACAATATCACCCTGTGAGTGGGCTGAGGGTATTTGATCACTGACAAGTCCGATCCTTCCACCATCCGGTTCATCTGGAACGAAATATTTATACATATGTTTGAAAAAACCCTCAAAACAAGTTTAGTTGGGGGATCGGAATTAGGGATTGGGATATAACTCACAAAAGCCATTATGGTCGTTGGATGGAAGGAATGAATCCGAAATTTTGAGACCAAGATACCACATGATAATGGTTGACAACCGGACCACTTTCCGAACGGAATCAAAATTGAAAAGATACCATTCGGTGCACAAAGGGGTCGGCCGGTCAGGAAATGCCTGCGAGCTGCGAGACACTTGCGAGACAGCTGCGTGCATGTCCACTCGCAAGTTTTGGCGCTTGCGAGTCATTAGCGCTCATTAGCGAGACTTGCGGACATCTGCGAGTCACAAATGTGTGACTTGCGAGACTTGCGAGTAACCTGCGAGTAACTTGCGAGTAACTTGCGGGCTGAACTTGCGAGTAGCTGCGAGTACTTGCGAGTACTTGCGGTACTTGCGAAGAACTTGCAGATACCCTCTCTGAGTCTCCAGGTGACCGTTATTTTCCTGCAGTTCAGTTTAAACTTTAGAGAGCATCGGCACTTGCATCGGCATTCTAATACTGGAATGCAGAGTTGACGTTGCGGCCGTATATATTTCTATTAAATACACCTTGAATGTCAGATATCCTACCATGCTATTTTCGCCAAATTTTCGTGAGTCCTCAAATAAAATTATGAGTTATTCTGTCAACCTGGCCCAGGCTGGCCGACGTACGAGTTTCCTCATTCAGAAAAAGTTGTCAGTCGTGACACTTCGTCGATCAATTCCGAGTCACTAAGGAATCAACTGCAGTTGAACAGCAGTGTTGGACAGTTGGACAGTTGGCCAGCCACATTGCAGTTGTGTTCTGAATGCTGGGATATTTATCTCAATGGCGCTCTGCCACTCGAACAGCTCATATTTTATTCATTTGACAGCCGAAATGAGTTAGAGGAGGATTGGTCACAGGCTCATTCCCAATTTGGCTGTGGCTGTTATCTGCTTACACTACCAAACCCGTTACTACTGGGAACTGACCGTCTATTAGCTTTTTTTGCACAAATGTCATGTCAATGTGGTCTAGAAAGTATATACAAAATTTCAAAAAAAGTTAGTTCCATGGAAGCCCGGTACAGCATGAATTAGCGGCCTTCTTCCAGGTTGATGAGTCATGACAGTTACTTATGTCCACCTGTATTCCCCTACACGGTGTACAATCAGGATTTCATTGGGATGAACATCGATGAACTTTTATATATATAAATGACCTAACATATGTCTACATTACCAGTTATACAAACTGTGAAATTGCTCGTCTAATCTGCGAGTCTGCGCGACAAGCATTTGCGAGAAATGGTGAGAACTTGCGATCAGGCGACTCGCAATGATCGCAAGTGACTCGCAGATTTCTCTATGCCCCTCGTAACTCAATTTACTTGCCAAACCAAACATGTACCAACGCGCTTCCTCATGATTGTGAACATATGCATCCCACTAAACCGGTGTGTTTTTTATTGCTATCCGTCTCTGTTCCTTTCACTTACTAACTATTTCATGCTAGGTTCGAAATCCACAAAGGGAAAGCCGAGTGCGAATCCAACAAGACCTACCGCCATCGAGGCCGGGGATGAGTTGTTGAGTACGCCTTCCGACCTCTCTGGATTCCGACAACGATCAACACAAGTCTGATTCGAATGAGGACAGTGATGCGGAAGAAGAGGATGACAATTTGGGCACGACAAGGGAGGCACAACGGATGTTTGAAGATGAAGTAACGTCTTTCTTTTTTATTGTTCATCTCACTTTGTGTGCTGATTCTACTTTAGATGCCCTGAGATGCTGCTGCTCTTTTTGATAACAACGATGACATTGAAATGGCCAGTATCAAGTCTCATCGCAGTCGACACCCCCCACATCGGAATCAGAGGGTGTATTTGACGTCAACGATGACAACGACGACGATGACGATGAATTCCCAGCCCAAGTTTCCACGTCTTCCCGAAAGTCTAAGCAGCCGAAGATGGCCCAGGTAAATACCTCTACTATCTGGCCATTGTTTTACTGATCGGTTTGCCATAGCGTATTAGTAAACGCGATGCGGCATTGAAGGGCGAGGTAAGCTCACCATGTTTCATTATTTTCTACATTAGCCGCTTACAGATGTGTGATACCTAGCGCCCTACAACTCTCCGAGTCGCTGCACACTCAACCGACAAGAAGTCAAAGCGATCCAACCGCGACATTGTCAAGCCTGTCGAAAGTGATGAGGACAACACCGTATCTGAAGACACATGGCCCAAGGCAATGCGCCTGATGCCTGGTGCCCTTATGCAGCAACCGGACCTCATTTGTGCCGTCTGTCGTGATGCCATCCGGATCGTCGAAAACACCTTGGTTACGCAGCATGCATGGCCAGAACTCCACCAAGGTGCGCTTTATAAACGCCAGGTCTTATTAGATGCCGTTAAGTCTCTAAAAGCAAAGAATGATATCGGAGACGATGAAGGGAAACAGGAGGAACTACATAGAGCATTGCAAACCCGGATTTCGACGAGAAATTCCTCAGGTACGTTGGTAAATGGGTGTGTGATTTAATTCATTTCTCAATTGAAAACTTCAATGATACATTCGATGACATAGGTTGTGATCGTCTATCCCATCACCGTGGACAAATGCGAAGTGCTGCCTCAGACCACATTGCCATTTTCCAGCTTGGCATCGGTGACGTGTGTGCTCAACGTGTCCAGGCATTGATCGAGAATGATGTGTATGGCTATCCCGGGCAATGGGCCACCGATAAGGATGGAAAGGTATCTACACATTATTTTCTTACACATTATTTTCTTGGAGACATGCTCTCAATTTTTTTCTCGCGCCTGTCTGGATGGCAAAGAACTCGGTCACCGACGTTCAGATCTACCACATCCCTGGTCTTATTGACCTTATCAAGACCGCTTTTTTCAATGGCCCAACGGCTTTCGGATACAAATTCAAAAAGCATCGCACCCAGACCGTAAAGAACCAGAGTTAACCATTCCCATGGTCGCCCTCGGTGCGACAGCAGTAAGCAATGCCTTTGATCATAACCTTACTATTGCTAATGTGACAATACAAGTTTTTTTGCAGCCCTGTAGGAATGGCGTGAAGGGAAAAGGGCAAAGATGAGCGCAGACAGTTCCAGGTCATCGAAGGCCAAGAGATTCGAAGGCGACAATTTCAAGAAAGTCTACGATCAACCTTGTCGAAGTTGAAAAAGAAAGTCAACACGTACCATCAAGTCATGTCCACTCTTTATTCAAAAGTCGCGAACATATCTACCTTTTTGTTAACAACATTGTTCTTACTCATCTGTCTCTAGCAATGGTGACAACACAGTCGATACCTGAGTTCTCGACAAGGGTAGTGTGCTGGCAGTATTAGATCTCGATGGATTAGATTAGATCAGTCTATTATATCATGTAGTTATCGACCAGTATGTGACTTTTGGAACGCACTTTTTTATAAATTATGTGGACTATTCTATTGCATCGGTTACTTTTCACAAGCTAATTGACGGATTGCCCGCTGACTGCAATAAATAAGTTCCAGTCAGGAATAGATAAGCAGCGGATTTTTGGACACCGAGCTGATTGGGCTGATTGGACTGATGTGACTTATTAATATTTCCAACTTATACTTGACATAATTACTTTACATTTCAGCTTATAACTGCAGATCAGTAGACGGGGTTTTTCCCGATGGTCCCTCAAGTTCTTGGGGTTTCGTGTGGGGCTCAAGGTTAATTTCATTATTAATATTATCAAGGAAATGTACGAAATCTTTGTAATATATTAAGTCACGGCGTGAATTCCCAGGTTTTAACCAACCTAAGGTGGTGTGAACCCGCACCTTGACATAGGCGTCGAGATCAACAAAGTCTTGACATTAGCACGCGTGTATTAACGTCGGTCATTCCACCTTATGTGCGCCCATCAGTTTGACCAGAACAAAGGTACATCGGCTTTATCGATGACAACCAAATGACAACCCAGGCAGGAAATAATTGAGCACAGAAAGAACTGCCGAGGCAGTAAGACCGTAACAGGAGAACATGTAGGACATCATGCTGATCTTGTGGTGCACAGGCACATCGGACCACAATAAAATACGAAGCTGCTTGGTGACGGGTCCATAATGCCACCAGTCTTTGAGTGGATAGAAGATAAGCTCGTTGCAACCTGGAAGATAAAATCAAAAAATATTCCACAAGAGAAGTAGCTAAGAGATGCACGAACCATAAGAGTACTTCTGTTGAGCTCATCATCGATGGTAAGAGAGACACCTTCTTTGAACCAACTTTGAACACACCTTCTGAGTATTTTCAGCTGTAGGCGAAGTGCCATATCAAAATCTTCTGACACGTTAGATTCAGACCAGATCTTCTTGACGTTGTCGGCCAGATCAATGAAGGCTGCATCTTGAAGGGTGGACCATCGCAGGAACGCGTTGTGGCCGACAAAAGGCGCGACTTCGCCGTTGCCACAGGCTAACGAGATGCACGTATTGATATGACGCGTAAAGTGTGCGATACCGTTTTTGAGAAAGTGGTGGGCAACCTGTATGACATCTGTAAAAAGTCGCGAGGTAAGTAATCACCCCGTTAACAGTGGGTGAAACATTGCACTCGCCAGATTCGTGCTGGATGATCGCAACTTCAAGGCACTCTGCCAGCTCACACAGCATCCCTAAAGCAGTCCTGTCAAATTAAAATCAATGATGATGAAAGCGACCGTTGAACGAGCAATGAGTTATGATTGGATGTAGCGGCTACCTTACTCACCTTGGGGATGACGGTATCAGAATCAACAATTAAGATATCCCCAAGGCACAGAGATCTTGCGCCTTTGGCCCAAGGTTTCCATTCTCGCCAGTAGCCTCGTAGGTCTCCTTGATTGACAATTCCAATCCCTGTTCCTCGAGCGAGAGTTCGCCTTTGTAATCAAAGGCTTCGAGAGCAAGGATGTGTTTCTCCATGCATAGTGAGAGCTGCCGCAGGAATAAGAAGGTCGAATATTGAAATGCATAAGCTCGAACTAACCTGGAACCCATAATTCATATTCGAAGCTTTCTTGAACCGACCAGCACACTTGAAGCCATCTGGCTCATTTGAGTGACCCAGATTGGACCCGGAGGTGCGATCCAACCAATGTTATGGTCCGGATAGAAAAAAATTCGCTTCTCCTGGTCCTCTTTGCTGAGAAATTGTAACCCATCATCATGGATCAAGATTGCCGATGTCCCGCCATGTTGCACGTAGGTTTGCATCGCCTTCTTGAGTGAAAAGACGGAAGGAGCTCTATATAATTAAATGCAGTCGATCAGTCCATTGTGCGTAAAACAGGCAAAGAACCATGTACATTGACAGAGATGGTGGAATTCTCTATGTCCTCATGGAATACTGCAGCGGTGCCGTGACAACAGTAGCATTTTTACGGGATCTGAGCTTCTATGAACGATTGACGCTTACCTGTGCCAATCGCGGAGGCGTAGATGGGATAAAATGGAGAGGTGCGTACTTCTCCTTTGGTGACTACCGCCAACTTGGCCTGATAAAACCGTTTTCTTTTTGTAGGTCCAGTATCAGCACTTCAATTTTATTCACTCCTTAAGCTCTGAGAACGACCCCAACTCAAAGACCCCACCTCTGCTGAGTTCCTTTTAGTGCTAGACAGACTCGCCTCATCTTGTGCCGTAGTCGTGGAAGAGATAGTCCTTGTGGTAAAAAAAAAAACAGATGGCGAGTGTTGAACGTTGAGCGCTGAGTACTGAGTGCTGAACCAGAATCACCATTGTTGCCGGTTTGCAGGATAGTACATGTGTTACATAAACCACCTTTGAGGCTATACTTCCATCCCAAAGACATAAAGGTACATCTCCTCCAGACACCGCCTTTCCTTTGTTTCAACCCTCTTTGTAGTCACCGCCTCCCTCATTTCCTCTTGCGTTGCTTGGTGAGCAGCTGCATTCCCATCGCGACGGATATTATTGTATGAGCAGACAAATTCAATCGTTTCGTAAGAAGGGCGTTGAGAAATCTGAGATAGAAGTTGGTAAATATCGCTCGAGAGCTCAGAAACAAAGCGATTTCTGCGCAAGTCCTCCCAGGTTTCATATTTCAAGGTTTTGAGCATTTGCTGCCGTGTGAGGTCGAGGAGAACACGTAGTTGGATCGGGGTTATGAGGAGAGTGAGCTGAACAATCACCGATATCAGCAATATGATTAGCACACATAACACAGAATTACAACACACCTGTCGGATGGCATCCAGTTCCTCGCCACGACACTTTTTCTCCACTGACAGCTCATCAGAGAGTTTCGCAATATCCTTTGTCAACCCCTCGTTCTCCTTTGTCAATCCCTCAATCAACGCGTTCATCTTTTGATCCTCCTTTGTCAATCCCTCAATCAACTTGTCCATCTTTTGATTCTCTTTCGCCATCTTTTGATTCTCTTTCGCCATCTTTTGATTCTCTTTCGCCATCTTTTGATTCTCCTTTGTCAATCCCTCAATCAACTTGTCCATCTTTTGATTCTCCTTCGCCATCTTTTGATTTTCTTGTGTCAGATTCGCAATGCCATTCTCAAGGCGAGTGATCGCAGTTAGCACCCCTGCCAGCTGTCCCATCCCTGGAGGTTGGCAGCACATAATCAGTGCTGTCGTCTAACATTTAATAAGAAAGGACTTACCGTGCGTCATTTCTGACATGCGCGTTTTCAACAGGTCCTTTTGATCCTTATCTGGCCCAAACAGGACCGTGAATTGGATGTCGTCGGGAAGGACTGATAGAGTATCATGGTTTTTCAATTCTACAAGTACATCAGTTGAACATTGAATAGATTTTTCAGATGGCAAACACATCACCCGAAGGAAAAATTCTGGCCTCCATCATGGTGGGATCCAGATCCAGTTGAAAGTTGTCGTTAACCTTGATTACAACATCTGTCCTCAGCTTTCCCACAGCATAGTCGACGGTGTTACAACCGCCCATGTTACCTTTCACAGTCATCAAGGGATCGATGTACTGTCCAGTGATTAAAGGCATGGGTGCAGCCTGGGCCCGGGAAGGGAATAGCTGAGAGGCGGAAGATCATCACGTTGTCACAATACGATAGTAAATTCCAAATGCTGTTGTCAAGCTGTTGTCTTCTTTCCCTCGTCTACAACCCATAAACCCGCCCATTTCTCTCTGGAATCGACATCCACTGATACTCTCGACCATGTGTCTATCGATCTGTCTGCAAGTCGGTAATTCTCTTTACCTTTGTAGCTTCGTCTAGGAGCCATATTGAGCTCCTGGTATCTCCCTGCTTCGTTCCAAGGTGACTGATTGTAAGTAAATTTCTGATCCATTTGCTCCTTCCTCCGGGCCCACTCAATGTCCTGACCGGTTCAATAGGGAACTTAATAAAGTGTACACTAACAGCGCTCTTGTGGTTCCCGAGTTCCTCAGAGACAAACAAGTGGGGTATTGTGTTTCTGTGTTTGAAGAGCCTGGGGCGGAGGACGAGTCAGACAAAACTATGGACAAACACAGGATCATGGGCAAGGGGGAAGACAAAAGGCATCGATTCGGCGCGCGTGTTTTGGAGTTCAACCTGAGCGCGTTTGAGGACGATGTGTGTAGGACCAAACTGGAGACGCTAATGAGACAGATTCTTCCGAAGGAGGTACTTTTCAAGAAGGTTTTGGTTTCCTTTCGTGGTGCGCCATCTGATTATTTATTAGGGTTGTGAGAGTAGAGATTGAGCTTGAGGGGGTCTGGGTAGCAAGCCGAGTCCGAGTCTTGGTAGTCGGCACTACTTCATGAGTGAAGAAGGGGGTGGGCTGGGAATTTGGTTCGAAAATGTCGTCTAGGAGGTGCATTCTTCCCTCTTTCCTCTTCTTCTCGAGTTCGTTGCAGCTGATCGCCACTTTTTCTTACAGCTACAGATACGAATGAAGATCTCAATTTGGATATGCCGCCAACGGGCCGTGCGAACCTTTCATTACCTGCCATGATGGTGCGGGTTCCTCGAGTGTAGATTTCTGTCCCGCCGCCTGGATTGGAGTTGTCCACACCATCCAGGAGCGAGACCAGGAGCTGAAGCACAAGGAGCAAGAACGCGACTGGGAGCAGCAGGACGACCAACTGGAGTCCATTGTGACAAGTCGCCGCTTGACCACGAGATGGCAGAGGTCTGGAGGGTACGATGCCACTGACGACTATGACGGTGTGGCTCGTGACAATGGGATGGCTTGGAAGTTGGGTCGGGGTCCAGGTTGAGATCGCCTGCTGGATCTGCACCTCCAGCAGCGGCGATGGATGTTGATGAAAACGAGGATGAAGCCGCTGCACCATCACCGCTCTTGTCGCCTCTGTCCACAACGACCATGCTAGACGACCATCCAGCTGATACTAGCGATATAGTTTTGACGCCAGAGCCAAGTTGACATTCTCTCGTCAATACCCACAGTCATGACTGTTTCGGCTTGAATTTGAAGCGGATCCATCTGAGTCAACACAGTCACCAGCCCCTCCATTGCCAGCCCCAGAATTGCCATTGATACCCACACCAACACCGTCGCCTGAGCCCAAGCCGCAACCTGAGCCGGCGAGAGAACCAGCGAGAGAGCCCTCACCACTGCTTCCCAAGGTCAAGATGTCATTGAAGGATTTCGCATCGAGGCAGGAGTAGAAGGGGCCGAAGTAGGGGCTGAAGTGGCGAGGGAAGTAGTGAGCTGGTGTCGCTTGTAACTGGAAACATGGCTTTGATCGAAGCTATGCCAGCTGTATTACAGACCCTACTTGAAGCTTGAAGTACATCATCCATGCTTCTCTTGAACTGGAATCAACTCCTGAGGACCTCATGCATCCCATCATAACTGAATTCCTTGGAGAATGCAAAGTTCTGAGAGAATGCTTCCTCGTCTGTCCACAGCTGGCCTTGCCCTGGAATCCTGACCAACCAGAAGACAGAATCTTTCTCTCTCATGCTGTTGAGGTTATCCCTCTCTCTGTTGAACTATGGTTAGCTTTTCGCTCGTCTAGAAGTCCCAGAACGTGCCAAAGCGGTACTCAACAAAGCTCGTAAAGCCGTGCCGACCTCACATGAAATCTGGATGTCAGAGAATGGAGAGTCAGATGTAGCAAGAGAGTTGTTGATTCGTGCATGAGCGGTGGCTGACACTCAGCAGGTAAGTGTTTTTTGTTATAATTTTTCCCCTTTCACGCGTGCTTTCGCTCACTCACTTTCAAGATATGTATAAATACAAGTATACGCTCAACTGAGATCAAAACATCCCCCTTCGTTGCCGCTGGTGGTGTCCACGTCACAACTATCAACGGGTGTAAATTGTGTTGACTAAATTTTACTCACTTATTTCTAGCGCAGTATCATTCCGGCATGGGCCTGGAACTCTGTTTGCCGTATACCTAACAATCGATGGAGGTGAGCGTTTTAATTTTGTTTTGGTGGTTATATTTTGACGCCTTCGAATCCAAGTTTGTCAGTGGAGACGTCTATAAGATGCGTGCCCAGATGAATGCCGGCAAGGCTGGCGAAACCGAGAAGCTTCCAATGCTGGAATGGCTTTTGCACCACCGGTACTCGCCTTCACAATCAATGCCTGATCACGCTATGTATTGGCCATTTGTGAGTTAGATTTCCAGATCTCAACACGAATGCGAAGGACTAAGATATTGATAACATCTATTTTTCTAGAATAGCTTGTACGGATACAATCTCGACGTCAACCACATACTTCTTTTGGGAGCTCAGCCGTCGTCCGGACATCGTTAAGAAGCTACAAGCAGATCTCGACAAAGCAATGTCAGATTCTAAAGTCCTCCCCAACATCACATTTTAGCGCTTTCGTGAAGGAGGGTCATTTTCATGAACTCCATTACCCGCATTATTTTGAATCCCTTATTTCTTAAGTCTTCGGATGTACACTGCTGTTCCGAGCCTTCTTGAACATGTGGTACCCACGTCAACATCCAAGGATGGGAGCATCTGATGAAGTCTACAATATGATGGGATATGCTCTTCCCCTGGGCACGATTGTGGCGACGCAGGCATGGTCCATGCATCGGGATCCTTCCATTTTTCCGTCTCCTCATACATTTTTACCTGAGTGTTGGCTCGAGAATTCATCTACCACTTTGGATCAACTTTTTACGATGGTAGCCTATACGATACCTTTGGCACTGGCTCAAGAGTTTGCGGCGGTCAGAATTCGCTCAAGTAATGCTCAAGGTCACGATGGAGTGTAAACTCTTCTTAACACCATGTCAACAACAAATGCGATACCTCTTATACCCATCTCGTCAATTTCTTTCGTCTAATTCTGTTTTTATTTTGTATTCATACTTTCTTTCTTATTGCTACCTTGTCTTTTAATTTGACGACCTAATCTTATACCACATACCTAGACACGACGTGGGCGTGATCTCAGTGTCAGGAAATAGAAAGGTTGACAACTGATGATATTACCTAGACATGACGTGGGCGTGCTAGCGAAGGAGTTAGCTACATGTGTACTAACACCGACCCATCCTTCGGCAACCACC
>Ga0193743_1003047_pt1 | contig 11390 bp, 10 predicted proteins | sample L2c2metaG_FD_143038 | JGI IMG/M metagenome (GOLD analysis project Ga0193743, IMG submission 143038) | Soil microbial communities from a riparian zone of the East river system, Colorado, United States - L2c2 | ecosystem: Environmental > Terrestrial > Soil > Riparian zone | place: USA: East River...
AGCCGACCGTCGCGCGGCAGGTAGTGGAGCAGGCCCTCGGCGATCCATGCGGTGGGCCGGGCTGTATCAAATCCGGCTTGTCGCAACGCGGTTGGCCAGTCCTGGCGCAGATCGGCTGCCACCGCGCGACGGTCGGCTGTCGGGGCACTGAGATCGGTCAGCGTCGCGGTCTTGAACTCGATGACCTCTGGCTGGTCGATTTCGAAGACCGTTGTTCCCGCCGGCCACCGCAGCCGGTAGGCGCGTGTATCGAGTCCGGAGGCCAGGATCACCGCCTGGCGCGTGCCGGCGCCGACCGCGTGGGTGAAGAACTGGTCGAAGTATCGGGTGCGCACCGCCATCACGTCGGCCATCTGCTGCACGCCCGGAACGGTATCGTCGTCGATGTCTCTTGGTTGCAGCTCACCACTGGCCAGCCGGGAGAAGAAATCAATGCCGACCGCCTTGACCAACGGCTCCGCGAACGGATCACTGACCAACGGATCGGGGCTGCGGGTAGCCACTGCGCGGGCCGACGCCACCATCGTCGCGGTCGCTCCCACGCTTGACGCCAGATCCCATGTGTCGTTGTCGGCTCGTCTCATGCTTGCTCCTTCGCTCATAGTGGCGAGGCTAGGCAGTTCATCGCCGGCGTTCCGCGGTGCGCTCATCGATCCGCGCTATTTGGCTAGGGATTCGCGTTCGTCCGAGGGCTGCAGTTCGGGTGGTGTCCAATCCGATCGTCACACGGTTGTCTCACTCGGTCGCACCCGATCCTCGCTGAAGCGCGGATCATTATCCCGAAAGCGCGGATCTAGGCGCTGTGGGAGGAATGCCGCCGGTAACAGTGGCTACCGTCGCAAATCATGCGACTTCCATATCGAGCTGCGGAATCGGTGTGCAGCCCAACTCATTCAGGGTGGGCCACTGCCTCGGCACACCACCGGATCTCGTGGAGGCACAGATCGCGGCCGACGCGTTCGGGTGCGGCTGAAAGCGCCTTGTTACCAACACACCTGAGTGAGGAGAGGATATGAAGAATAGGTCCGGTCGTTCGCAGCGCCAGCTTGGCGCCGAGGTCAGGCCGCAGTACGACTTCATCGTCTGCGGGTCGGGGTCGTCGGGTTCGGTGGTGGCGCGTCGACTGTCGGAAGATGCCGATGTCAATGTGCTGCTGCTGGAGGCCGGTGGCCCCGACGACGTACCCGCGGTGATGGAGGTCGACCAGTGGCTGTTGAACCTGGGCAGTGAGCGGGACTGGAATTTTTCGTCGCAGCCCAGCCCCCATGTCAACGGCCGCTCGATTCCGATGTCGATGGGCAAGGTGTTAGGGGGCGGTTCGAGCATCAACGGCATGATGTGGTCACGCGGGCACCAGAACGATTGGGACTACATCGCATCGGAAGCCGGCGATAAGGCGTGGAGCTATGAGTCGGTGTTGAACATTTACCGGTCCATCGAGGATTGGCATGGTTCTCCCGACCCGGACTACCGCGGAACGGGAGGACCGGTTTACATCGAGCCCGCACCCAATCCCAACCCGATCGCACCCGCAGCGCTCCAAGGTGCCCGCTCGGTGGGGATCCCGACGTTTGAGAACCCGAACGGTCAAATGATGGAGGGCAACGGCGGCGCGTCGATCGTAGATCTGCGAGCCCGCAATGGATCTCGCCAGTCGGTGTTTCGTTCCTATGTTTCCCCCATTTGGGACCGGCGGAATCTGACCGTTCTGGCCGGCGCTCTGGTGACCCGAGTGACCTTTGAACGTAGCCGGGCCACCGGTGTGGAGTTCACCCACAACGGCACCGTCCACCGCGTTGGCGCGGGGTCCGAAGTGGTGCTGTCGCTGGGCGCGATCCACACTCCCAAGGTGTTGATGCAATCGGGCATCGGCGACGAGGCCCAGTTGCAGCAATTCGGCATCTCCGTCGTACAGCATCTGCCAGGGGTCGGCCAGAACCTGCAGGACCATCCCCGCTTCGACTGTGTCTGGGAGTACCGCCAGCCGCTGCCGCCGCGCAACACCGGGATCGAGGCGACCTACTTCTGGAAGAGCGACCCTGGCCTCGACAGCCCGGATTTGCAGACCTGCCTGGGTGAACATCCGATGTCGAGTCCAGAGAATGCGACCAGATTCGGTCTACCCGAGTTTGGCTGGACACTGGCCGGCGGCGTGGTACGGCCGAAAAGCCGTGGCCAGATCCGCTTGACCGGCCCCGATCCGACCGACCCGGTGCAAATCGAGGCCAACACGTTGTCTGACCCTGCGGACATGAAGGCGGCGATAGCCAGTGTGGAACTGTGCCGCGAGATCGGCAACTCGGCATCACTCAGTCCCTTCGCCAAGCGCGAAGTCATGCCGGGCAATCTGACGGGCGCCGAGCTGGAGCGCTTCGTCCGCGACGCCGCCTCGCCCTACTGGCACCAAACATGTACCGCCAAGATGGGCCACGACGCCATGTCAGTGGTGGACGGCAACCTGAAAGTCTATGGAACCGAACGCCTTCGGATCGCCGACGGTTCGATTCTGCCCCGTGTCACCACCGGAAACACCATGGCCCCGTGCGTCATCGTCGGCGAACGCGCCGCGCAGATCCTCCTAGCCCAGCACGACCATTCGATGTAGGAATGCGGCGTCCCTCAGGACACGAAAGTCGGAGAGCACATGGAACCTCAGCAACACATCGGTGACGTCGTTCGCCGGATCGCCGAAGGAACACCCCACACCTTGGATGTGTTCGGGCCGACAGTCGAATTCCTAAGGTGGCCAGACGATGAGCACGCCTCCTTCTGCGTGATGCGGGGCGTGGTGCCGCCCGGCGTGACAGTGCCGCTACACAGTCATCCCGACGCAGAGGACTTCTACATCGTCGACGGCACGCAGCAAGTGCTGACGCAAGGGAGCCGCGGCCTGGAATGGCGGGACGCTCACGCCGGAGACTACGTGCGGGTACCGGGCGGAACACTGCACGCTCACCGCAACGTCTCCGACAAACCAGCGGTCGACCTCATCGTCACGACTGCCCGCCTCGGGCGGTTCTTTCTGGAAGTTGGGCGCCCCGTCACCGGGCCGCCTCAACCGCCGACACCCGATGAGATCGCCCATTTCGTCGCTGTCGCCGCAAACTACGGCTACACCCTCGGCACACGGGTGGACAACGCAGCCGTGGGGATCGAAATACCCGATGGGACAACCAATCAATGAGTGACACCGGTGATTCGCGGGCGATCCCGGCGGAGGTTTCTGCGTTAGCTGTCGGGCAACCCGCGGGAGAACGAACTGCACGCTCAGCACCGACACGCTCAGCACATTCAACGGTGGCAAGGCCGTTGCGCATCGGTGTGCAACTCTGGCCTGGGGGCGCGCCCAGCTATCAGGTGTGGCGGCAATCCGTGCTCGAGGCTGAACAACTCGGCGCGGATGTCATCTTCGGCTACGACCATTTCCATCGACCTGCGCTGGAGCCGGTACGAGACGGCAGCCCGCGCCTGCTGCCCGAACAGCCGGACGTCAACAATTTCGAAGGCTGGACCGCCTTGGCCAGTTGGGGCGAGATCACGAAACGACCAGAGATCGGCGTGCTCGTTACCGGGATCGGCTTCCGCAACCCCGACCTGCTCGCCGACATGGCGCGTACCGTCGATCACATCAGCGGCGGGCGACTCATTCTCGGCCTCGGAGCCGGTTGGTACGAAAAGGATTACGTCGTCTACGGTTACGAGTACGGATCGGTCAGATCCCGGCTGGACCTCTTGGATGCGGGACTGTGCCGGATCGAACGCCGACTCTCTCAGTTGACTCCCGCTCCGCTACACGAGATCCCGCTATTGATCGGCGGCGGCGGCGAACGCAGGACGTTGCCGGCGGTCGCGCGGCATGCCGACATCTGGCACAGCTTCGAGAGTCTGGGCGAATTTCGCCGCAAGAACGAACTGCTCAAAGGCCTTGCGGCCGACGCTGGACGCAAGGACACGTCGATCGAGCGCGCGACCGGCTGGACCAGCCATGCCCACGCGGAAGACTTGCACACCGAGGGTGTCACCCTGTTCACAACCGAAGTTCACCCGACCAGCGACGGCTACGACTTCGCCGAACTGAAAACCATGATCGCCTGGCGCGATCAAAACAGCTGACCGCCGTCGTGGACCCACCCGCCGCCCCGTCTATGCGGGAACAGCTAGGCCGTACATCGCCGTGGAGAGCAAACGGGTCATCGAGTCGGACGGCACACCCGGTTGTTGCGCTGCCCACGCGAGGCCGACGGCGAGCGCGATCACCTCGCTGGCCGTGACCCCAGCGCGTACTGTCCCCGCCTTCTGCGCGCGATCCAGCAGGCGCGCGCAGGACGCCCGCATCGCGGCGCAAGAGGCGTGCAGTTTCGAGTTCTCGTCAGCCAATGCGGCCATGATCGATTCCGGCAGACCCAGGTACGTGCGCGCGCCGCCGCCCAATTCGGCGAGCCACTCGAGCAATGCGTCCTGCGGCGCGCGTGGCGAACCGAGCAGCTCCTCCGCTCTGGCACGCAGTTCCTCGAAATTACTGTCGAGGAGCGCCTCCAAAAGCGCCTCGCGAGTGGGGAAATGCCGATAGAGCGTCCCGATGCCCACACCCGCAGACCGCGCGACGTCCCGCAGGGATGCATCGGTCCCGCGGGCGGCGAATGCCTCCCGGCCTGCGCCCAGCAGCAGTTCTCGATTGCGCTGCGCGTCCGCCCGGGCTGCCTGCACCACGTCGACCCCATCCTTCATTGACAACCGGAGCACCGCTCCGTAGCGTCTCAAGCATACGGAGCACCGCTCCGAATAGCTGGCAGCTTACTGGTAGGAGGCTGGATGGCAACGCCAAACGGGGTAATCCTCGTCACGGGAGCGACCGGGCTGCAGGGCGGCGCCACCGCCCGCCACCTGCTTGCCGGCGGCTGGCCCGTGCGGGCGCTGGTCCGGGACCCGCACAGTCCGGGAGCCACCGAACTCGCCCGCGCGGGCGCTGAGCTCGTCGTAGGGGACATGGACGACCGCGACAGCCTCGACGCCGCTGTCCGCGGCGCACACGGTGTGTTCAGCGTTCAGCCCGCCTACATCGCACCGGATTACGCCGAGAACGAATTGCAGCGCGGACTCAACGTCGCCGACGCTGCGCACGCGACCGGCGTGGCTCATCTCGTCTATGCCTCCGTGGGCAGTGCGGACCGCGGCTCGGGGATTCCCCACTGGGAGGTCAAATGGGAGATCGAGCAGCACATTCGAGCACTCGGCATTCCGGCCACGGTATTGCGCCCGGTCATGTTCATGGAGTACCACGCCGACCCCACCTACGGCGTCTACGGTCAGGCCGCGCACATCCGGACGATCCCACCCGACGAGAGAGTCCAGCTAGTCGCGGTCAGCGACATCGGCGCGTTCGCGGCGCTGGCGTTCGCCGACCCCCGTCGCTTCGTCGGCCAAGCGGTCGAGCTGGCCGGCGACGAATTGAGCCTCGACCAGCTCCTGTCCGCGATCACCCGCGCGACCGGGCGGGATGTGGCCGACATCGCCGGACGAACACCGGCCGACCCGTCCACCGCCGCGCGTGAATTCGCCGCAATGACCTCTTCATTCTGCGGCTGGCGCGCCGACATTCCCACCCTGCGCATGCTCCACCCCGCACTGCTCGACTTCGATAACTGGCTGGCAAAGGAAGGAGAGCCGCTGTTGCAAAACCACTTTCACGAAGTCGATGCCCGTCGTCAATTGAGCGGCGCGGAGTGTCGGAAGTGACGGAAACGGTGACCAAAGGAATCGGCGAGACCACCCCGCCAGCGCAGTCGGATTCGCGGTTTCACACGACGTCACCAGAGCAGGCAATGCACCTGTGCCAGACCGCATTTTATCCACATCAGCTCAAACTGTTGGGCCCCTCGAAGAACTTCGGATTCACCCAACGTGTCACACGCATCGGGCCAGTCACCATGGCCGACGTCACCTACGAGACAGACGTTGCACTCAGTTTCGACCAGACTCGCGCCAGCTACCACGTCAACATTCCCCTCAACGGCTGGTTTGAGTCCCGGCATCAGGGGCAGGCGATCACCGCGACACCCGAGGCGGCCTCGGTCTTCGGGCCCGACGGCGAGACAACGGTGAACCGGTGGCCAGCCGGAACTCGCAATCTCGCGGTGAAGATCGACCAAATCGCAGTCGACAGGGCACTCGAGGCGCTGACCGGTGGCTCGGTCGAGTCACCGGTTCCATTCGACGGAACACTGAAGGTCCGCGCGGGTGCTGCCCACGACTGGGTGCGCCTCCTGCTCATGGTGCACCATCAGCTCGACCGCCCGGACAGCCTGTTACGGCACCCCGTGGTCTGGGACCCGTTGGTGGAAAGCCTGATCCATGGCTTGCTGCTGGTGGCCGACCACCCCCATCGCTCAGCACTCGCGGCGCAGGCAGATCCCGGCCGACCGGCCGCCGTCCGAGACGCGATGGACATCATCGACGCCGGATCGCACCTGCCGCTCACCACCTCGGCACTGGCGAGGCAATGCCACGTCAGCGTTCGCACCCTGCAGGAGGGCTTTCAACGTCACCTGGGAATCTCCCCCATGGCCTATCTCCGCCAGGTCCGACTACGCCGCGCCCACCGCGATCTGCGCTCCGGACATCCGTCCCACGACACCGTCGCCTCCATCGCGCATCGATGGGGGTTCACCCACCTCGGCAGCTTCGCCGCCGCCCACAAAAGGATGTATGGAGAAACACCGCGGCAAGCCCTGCGTGCTGCGCGCTGATCCGATCGAGACCGGCCGGTCCAGACCACCTGTGCACCCTGCGGGCAGGGCGACGGCAAAAGAGGGAGGTATCGCGTTGAACGCCACCTTGAACCACCAGATCGTGCTTGCCGAGGTGCCATTGGGCACGTTGGGAGTGCATCATTTCAAGTCGGTGACCACCACGGTTCCGCCGCTTTCCCCCGATCAGGTCCTCATCCGCGCCATCTATGCGCAGGTCCCACCTGCCGCGCGGGCGGTCATGACGAACACCACCGCCTTCCCGCAGGCCCAACCCGGGGAGGGCATCTTTACCGCGGTAGTCGGCGAAGTGGTCGAGGGACCGGCGGCCGGGCCCGCAGCAGGGACGCTCGTGACCTGTTTCGCGGGATGGGAGGACTACTCGGTCGTACCTGTCTCACAGGTGCGGCCCGTGCGAGCACTAGGCCCTCTCCACCATCACCTGGGCGTGCTCGGCCACAACGGACTTGCCGCTTACTTCGGAATGCTCAAGGTCGGCCGGGTTGAGCCCGGTGACACGGTTGTGGTGTCGGCGGCCGCGGGCGGCGTCGGTCATCTCGCCGGTCAACTGGCCAGGATTGCCGGCGCCCGGGTAATCGGCATTACCGGCTCGGACGACAAGAACCGGACTCTGGAAGAAGAGCTTTCGTTCTCGGCAACGGTGAACCGGCGCTCCGCCACCTTCGCCTCGGATTTGGGTGCCGCTTGTGCAGACGGCGCAAACGTCTTCTTCGACAACGTCGGCGGAGGCGTCCTCGAGGCGATGCTGCCGTTGATGGCCGCGCATGGTCGCGTGGTGTGCTGCGGCGCGGTCGCAAGCTATGACACGGCGCAGGACGCCGTACTGGCGCCGGGCCCACGCGGCATCCCGTTGCTCATCGTCAACAACGCGCTCCGGATCGAGGGTTTTCTCACCGCGGATTTCATACCCGAATGGGGTAATGCGCTTGATCAGCTGGCCGCTTGGACGCAGGAGGGCCAACTCAAGACGATCACCAAGGTCTGGGACGGCCTCGATGCCGCTCCAGCGGCTCTCGTGGCGATGTTGGCGGGGGAGAATATCGGACAAGTCGTGGTCCGTGTTGGTCCCGACCCGACGTGACTACGAAGACGCGGCCTCGCCGAGACCTGTCTCGAGTTCGTGGCACTTCTTCAGACCGATCCACCGCCTGTCGTCACGCCGCCGAATTTCTGGCTACGGGTGACCGATAGGAGCCGGAGCTTTTCAGCGTCTCGTGTGCCGGGTTTGGCCGTAAAGACGACCAGTGCCTGGGACTGGTCGGGGTCGAGCAGCATTTGGCAATGCAGCGAGAGTTCTCCGACCTCGGGATGCGCGATTCGTTTCGTGTCGGTGTAGCGCAGGCCGATCTCGTAACCCGCCCATAGCTGCACGAATTCGGGACTTTGTCCTCGAAGAAGGCGGGCGAGTTCGGCAGCGTGGGACTGCGGGCCGTCGCGGGTGACCGCGGCGCGCAGCTGCGCGGCGAAGATCCTTCCGTGATGTTCGTGATCGGCGGCCGGGTAGATCGTGCGGGAGGCCAGGTCGGTGAACCACCGGTACACCAGACTGCGGGCGTGGCCCGTGTGGGTCATTTGGTCACCGAGCAACGCGACCGCCAGCGGAGTCTGCAGAAGTGTCACACCAAGGGATGTGACGACCTGGACGGCGGTGTCGTCTAGCCGGTCGATGACTCGCATCAGGCCTGGGTTGACGTGCTCGGCGCGCAACCCGCGTGAGGGAGCGGTGTAGCCGGCGAGAGCGAACAGGTGATCACGTTCGTCCAGATCCAGATGAAGGCCGCGGGCCATGGCGGCGACCATCTGTCCCGAGGGCTGGGCACCCGTCCCGCGTTCGATGCGGCTGTAGTAATCGCTGGACATTCCGCACAACATGGCGACCTCTTCACGCCGTAGTCCAGCTGTGCGGCGCCGCCGCCCGCGCGGCAGGCCGGCATCCTCGGGCTGAAGTGCCTCGCGGCGACTGCGCAGGAACTCAGCCAACGCCACCGGGTCCATACCCATGTCCCATCGTCCGAACCGTGCTTCGCATCTGGCCTGAACGGGTTCACCCCGGGCCGTCTTTCACTGTGCGCCGTTGGTCGCCGGTTATCCAAGCCCTGAGAGTCAGTGGTTGAACGGGTCCTGGAACTGCTTCCAACATCGCCCTCTACTGGGTACGAGCAAGCCTCAACGCTCAACAAGGAGATGTCTCTCGTGCTCAAACACAAATGGACCATTGCCGATATGCCCAACCTGACCGGCAAGACCGCCGTCGTCACCGGATCAAGCAGCGGCATCGGCCTTGTCACCGCCCGCGAGCTGGCCAGGGCAGGCGCCAACGTGGTGCTCGCCGTCCGCAACCCGGACAAGGGAGCCCAAGCAGCCACACAAATGCCCGGACGCACCGAGGTCCGCGAGCTCGACGTCTCCAACCTGGCCTCGGTCCGCGGCTTCGCGGCCAACTGGGCGGGCGACCTCGACATCCTGGTCAACAACGCAGGCATCATGCTCGTACCCGAGGGCCGCACCGCCGACGGGTTCGAATTGCACATGGGCACCAACTACTTTGGCGCGTTCGCCCTTACCAACCTGCTGTTGCCCCACATGCCGAACCGCTCCACCAGCCGGGTGGTGTCCGTCTCCTCCCAACTCCACAAAGGCGGCCACCTGCAACTGGACGATCTCAACGGCGACCGCCGCGCCTACAACGCCATGCAGGCCTACCGCGACTCCAAACTCGCCAACATCTACTTCACCACCGAGCTCCAGCGCCTGCTCGACAACGTCGGCAGCCAGATCCGCGCCATCACCGCACATCCCGGCATCGCCCGCACCAACCTCAACGACCACGTCACGGGCCACATGAAGGTCTTCGCCCGCACAGCGATGTGGATATTCAACGACGCGGACCACGGCGCCTACCCCACCCTGTACGGCGCCACCGCCGACGTCGCAGCCGCTTCCTACGTCGGCCCCGACTCGCTAGGCCACTTCCGCGGCGACCCCGAAGTCCACAACCCCGGACGCGCGGCCCGCAACAACCCCAAACTCGGACAAGGGCTTTGGGAGATCTCTGCCCGCCTCACCGGCAGCGACTTCCCCGTACAGGCGCACTAGCGTGACGGAGTTCAGGCGCCGTACTGACACGAGGATGGCCGCTACCGCAATGGCCGGTCGACGCGAGCCCCTGACTCTCGGGGCGGCTGCACGCCATGTGCGAGTCCGTTGGCTGCGTGAATTCCAGCGGCAAGGTCGGCGAGTAGTCGCAGCGCGCGGCCGCGGCGGACCTGCTGCCAGCGAGATGGTCGTTGATACAACATCTTTCGATCTTGCTCGGTAGATCGTCGGTTCGACAGTGGCACTAGTGCCGTTATTCGATAAGATAGTGACATGCACTCGGTGGCGATCCTTGCCTATGACGGGATGTCCGGATTCGAGTCCGGCCTAGCCGCGGAGATCTTTGGGATTACCGAGCTTGCTGAGATGTTCTCCGCAGGCATCTCGCGGCCCTGGTACTCGGTCAAACTGTGCGCCGAAGAACCGGAGGTTCGAATGTTGGGCGGCGCTACTGTTCGCACCTCCTACGGACTCGACGACCTGGCGGCCGCCGACACGGTGATAATTCCCAGTGTTCGGGACGTGACGGAGCCGACGTCGCCGGCGCTCGTCGACGCGATCAGGACCGCATTCGAGCGCAAGTCTCGGCTGGTGTCGATTTGTTCAGGTGCATTCGCACTGGCCGCAGCGGGAGTGCTTGACGGCCGGTCGGCCACAACCCACTGGATTTACGCGGATCTGCTCCAAAAGCGTTACCCCGACATCGATGTCGATCCCTCGCCGCTCTATGTCGACGGGGGAAGCGTGCTCACCAGCGCGGGATGCGCAGCGGGTCTGGATCTGTGCCTGCACATCGTGCGGTCCGACCACGGGGCCCGAATCGCCAACGATGTGGCCAGGAGACTGGTGATCTCGCCGCACCGCGCCGGTGGACAGGCCCAGTACATCGAAACTCCGGTGCCCGAGCCGACAACCGACGGGCAGATTGCGGCAGGAATGGCGTGGGCACTGGCGAATCTCGATACGCCGATCACTCTCGACGAACTGGCAACGCAGTCGGCAATGTCTCGGCGCAGCTACCTCCGGCGATTCGCCAAGGAGACCGGAACCACGCCGATCAAATGGCTCATCGAGCAGCGGATACAGGCGAGCCTGGCACTGTTGGAGTCATCCTCGCTATCGATCGAGCAGATTGCTACCCGGGTCGGCTTCGAGTCGCCGGTGACCTATCGACACCACTTCGTCCGCGGACTGCGAACAACGCCCAGTGAGTACCGCAGCTGCTTCACTGGCGTGCAGAGCTGAGCGACGAGAACCGCCGCGACGTCCAATACGGACACGGCGGGGTCTGCTCAGCGGGCAGCAGAATAGGCAGAGATGGTCTAGGCGCTCCCCTGTTCGCGGTCGAGCACGGTGATCCCCTTGTTCTTCAAGCCGAAGATGTAGACCAGCAAGCTGACGCCGATCACCACCGTGACGTAGACGATGAACCAAGGTGATGTGATCGGGCTTGGATGCTTGGTAGAGCAGCGGCGCCGTGCCCCCGAACACCGAGTTCGCGAGTGCGTAGCCCAATCCCACGCCCAG
>Ga0193743_1003048_pt1 | contig 11390 bp, 6 predicted proteins | sample L2c2metaG_FD_143038 | JGI IMG/M metagenome (GOLD analysis project Ga0193743, IMG submission 143038) | Soil microbial communities from a riparian zone of the East river system, Colorado, United States - L2c2 | ecosystem: Environmental > Terrestrial > Soil > Riparian zone | place: USA: East River...
CCGAGCGAGATGAGGTAGAGCGGCGCCAACGCAACAAACAGATTGTCAAATCTCATTCTGGCCAATGTGGCGTCTGCGTCTATCGGATAGGCATCGGCGAACAGCTTCGTAAGGGAGGGAGCATGAAGGACGTCGACGTTCAAGCCTGCAGCCTGCGCGATGCAGAAACCTGATACGAGAAGAAGGCTTACTACCGACTGGAGCAAGAACACCAGGCTGGCAAAACGTTGATAAAGCGGCAGAGACAAAAACGGGCCAATGAAAACGCGAAAAGCGCGGCTCCTCGGCTGTTCTGACTCAAACGGTTGCGCGTAAGCCGGAAGCCATTTTTTTTGTGATCTGATGCGATCAGCTTGATCGCCTTCGCGCGAGGTTGTGTTGGAAATTGCACGAGATGCTGGGCCGCCTTTGGCAAAGGCCCGATGAATTATCGAATAGCCCGATGCCGCACCAACTAGCGCCGACCCGATGGATGCCACCCATCCAAAGCCTATCGAAAGAGAGACGCATGAGAAGGCAACTGCGCAGCCCGCCGCTGTTAAAACGGTCAGTCTCGAAATCGATGTGGAACTCATGGCTCCTCTCCGGCGGTAGACCGTCTGGGTAATAATCGAGAGTTATGAGTTTTCGGAAACGCCCATCATTACGTTACCTTTGATCATCTTTGGAGAGCCTTAACCAATCCAAGGTTGCGTTGGTCTATGCATTTGGACGGCGAGCCTTCCGAGGTCCGCTAACGGTCAAAAGCTGTAGCCTCGGCGCCTCTAAGTGATGTCAGTTGTGGCTTACTTGGACAGCAGACGTTGTTCGAGGCTCCGACAAGTCGGAAAAGTGCCGTTACGATCGTCCCGGTGGACACCGCAGCATTGGCTGGCGATGTGACGGCAGGCGGCTCGAATGGTCGAGCCTGCTGATTCTAGCAGTCCAGCCCCATTTCCAAAAAATATTCCTGTTCCCGCTTGACCCAAATCAACTGCATATCTCTCGCCGTCTCGTCCCCCACGAGGGGCGTATCGCGATCGTCACGGACGCGGGATGGGATGCGGTGGACGCGGCAGTGTCGGGCGTGTGACGCGATGGCAGGGTGGGTCTTCTGGACCTGTGAGCGATCAAACGGCACGCTGACGAACGGCGCTTTTCGCGGACGGCGAAGTCGTGTGGTTCTGGCACCCGTTGCTGGTGTCAAGTTTGCGGAGGCGAAGTCGGCCCGACTGGGTCTGGCAAAACCTTAATCCGCTGATGACGGTGACAAGAAGAATTCGTCGCCGGGGAGAGCACGAAGGAAACCGTTAAAACCACTGCGTGCGGGAATGCCGGGTGAACCGGTGCGACCGTGGCGACGACACTCGTGTGCTTTCTACACTACGCACACGAGGCTGCGGGTGCAACGGGCACCCGGCATTCCCCACGCCCTCAATGGGGCGAAACATTCATGCACAGCTCGGGCGCATCGCGCCGCGAGATCGCGGAGTGGTGTCTGAAATCTGGCTCTTTGAAAATTGAAGTCCCGTAGCCCGGATGGAGCGCAGCGAAATCCGGGGCAGCGTCGCGTTTATTCCCGGATTTCGCTGCGCTCCATCCGGGCTACGAGTTACGATGTGTCTCTCGTCATTGCGAGGAGTCGACTTGTCCGCCGTAGCTCAACGAGCGAAGGCGGAAGCGACGAAGCAAATCCATTTTCGCTTTTTATCTTGCTTTGGATTGCTTCGCTTGCGCTCGCAATGACGATCTAATTCACAGCCACAGAATCTTCTTGCGGTATTCGAGATCAGTCAACAACGGTGCCGCGGGCCCCTGATGAAACACAGCGCCGCGCTCCAGCGCGAAGACGCGGTCGGCCAGCGCCAGCACCAGATCCAGATTATGCTCCACGATCACGATGGAAGTGTGCCGGCGCAGCAGGTCGAACACTTTGAACAATTCGAGGATCACGGTCGGCGCGAGGCCCTCGAACGGCTCATCCAGCAGCAACAGTTTTACGTTGCCCGACATGGCGCGCGCCACCGCCACCATCTGCTGCTCGCCGCCGGACAGATAATCCGCCGCAACATCCATTCGCTCCTTCAGGCGTGGAAAATATTCGAGGATCCGCTCTTCATTCCACACCGCGCCGTTGCTGCCATCGGTTTTACGGGCCAGCCGACCGAGCGAGAGATTTTCCCGCACCGTCATGCCCGCGAACAGACCGCGTCCCTGCGGCACATAGCCGATACCCATAAGCGAGATATCCGGGGCCGGCATTCCTGCGATATTGCTGCCCTCATACTCGATCGTGCCGGACGCCAGCGGGACCAGTCCGGCCAGTGTCTTCAAAAGCGTGGACTTGCCGGCACCGTTGCGGCCGAGCAGCGCGACGATCTCGCCTTCGCGCACATCCAGCGTCGCGTCATGAAGAATATGGCTCTTGCCGTAGAATGTGTTGACGCGTTCGAAACGCAGAACTTGCGCAGCTTCCTCGCGGGCCTCGTCGGTGCGGCTGTGCACGACGTGGGGAATGCCAGTACCGGTATAGATTTCCTGCACGCGCCTATCAGCTCGCACAGCATTGGGCGAACCCGTCATCAGCACTTCGCCCTGGTTCATCACCGTGACAGCTTGCGAAAAACCCAGCACGCGATCGATGTCGTGTTCGACAATCAATACCGGAATATTCGCGGCGATGTTTCTTATCAGGTTCGATACGCGTTCGCGCTCGGCGGCGGCGAGGCCCGCCAGCGGCTCGTCAAGCAACAGCACCTGCGGTTTGGAGCCGAGCGCAATGCCCAGATCCACCAGCCGCTGCCCGCCATAGGACAGTTCGCCGCCTTCGATCTCTTCGATGCCTTCCAACCCAAGAAATTTGATCAGTTCAGCGGTTTCCGCGTGAACCTGCGGATAGCTGTCGATGTCGCGCCAGATATTGAAGCGCATGTTATGTTGCGCCTGCAGCGAAAGCCGCAAATTCTCGTAGATCGACAGCTCGCGGAACAGGTTGGTGATCTGAAACGAACGGGCCAGTCCCCGATGGCAGATCAGGTCCGACGGCACACCTTGAATCTCGCGGCCATTGAGACGGATGGTGCCCGTATCGGCCGGAAACAGGCCCGATATCAGGTTGAACAGCGTGGTCTTTCCGGCGCCGTTCGGACCGATCAGCGCGTGGATCTCGCCGGCACCGATTTGCAGGCTTGCATTGGACACGGCGCGGATGCCGCCGAACTTCTTGGAGATGCCGTTGACCTCCAGCACCGTCCCCTTGAGTCCTTCGGGCATCAGGAAGCCCGGCAGCGGCAAGCCTTGGTATATCTTGCGCTTGCTCATGGCGGCGGCTTCTTCCGGTGCCGGCCACCAGCGCCGGCTTAGCGTCGCCCAGATGCCGACCAGCCCGCCCGGCGAATACAGCACGAAGGCAACGAAGATCAGTCCGAACCAAAGCAGCCAGTTCGGCGTCCAGATCGAAAATAATTCCCGGAACAGGATAAAGAACAGCGCGCCGAGCGTCGGCCCCAGCATGTTGCGCATGCCGCCAATGACAACGATCGCCAGCAGTTCGCCTGAAAAAGGCACCGAAACCGCTTCAGCCGAAACCAGGTAATTCTGGAAACCAGTCAGCGCACCTGCGAGCCCCGTTACCACGGCCGAAATCACGAAGACAACAAGTTTGTAGCGCTCGACCGGATAACCCTGAAACGTGGCGCGCAACTGGTTCTCGCGGATCGCCACCAGAACGTGGCCAAACGGCGAGCGCACCAGCCGAAGCAGCACGTAGAGTACGCCTAACCCGATCAGCGCGACTGTGATGTAATAGGTGAGCGCGTTGTCGAGATTGAAGGATCCGATATTGCCGCGCTTCAAGCCGCTCAGACCATCTTCGCCGCCGGTGACGTTGCTCCAGCGGAACGCGGTAGTGTAGGTGAGCGCGGCGAGCGCCAGCGTCAGCAGCGAGAAGTAAACGCCGCGGCGGCGCAAGATGACGACGCCGACCATCGTCGACAGGATAGCAACAACGGCCATCGATAAAAGCAGCGGCAGCCAAATCTCGCCGCCGAACCAGTGCAACTGGATCAGCCCCGCGGCGTACGCGCCGATGCCAAACCAGGTGCCGTGGCCGAACGACACCAATCCGGTGTAGCCGACACATAGATTGAGCCCCATGGCCGCGATCGCCAGCGCCACCACCATCGTTCCGCTGTTGAGCGATAGACCGAGGAGTTGCAAGGCGAACGGCAGAACGACTAGCGCGAGGCTTGCCAGCAGCAACGACCGATATTTTGACGTGGGCGAGGCGATCTTCATTCGAATTTCTCGATACGCTCGCCAAGCAGCCCGCGCGGACGCACCAGCAAAATCAAAAACATCAACACGTAGATCGATGCCTCGCCGGCAGCGGGAGCGAAATGAATGGTGATGCCGCGCACCACACCGACCAGCAGCGCTGCGATCACCACGCCCCAGAAACTCCCGAGGCCTCCAATCACCACCACGACAAAGGCGACAGTGATGATCTCAGCCCCCATGGCCGGATGCACGATCGTGATCGGCGCAAAGAATGCGCCGCCCATCGCGGCCATGCCGACGCCGAGCATGACGACGGCGGTCATATAGGGCTGCAGCCGGATGCCGAGGGCAGCGACCATATCCGGCCGCTGGATGCCGGCGCGCACGACGCGCCCGAACGAGGTCTTGTGCAGCAACAGCCAGACCCCGAGCAGCACCGCGGCCACGACGGCAAGAATGAGCAGGCGGTAACGCGAGAACAGGAAATCGCCGATGATAACCGAGCCGCGAAAGACCGGCGGTATCGATGCCGACAACGGTGCGGCGCCCCAGACGATGCGGATTGCCTGCTCGGCGACCATTGCGAGGCCGAAGGTCACCAACAGGCTCAGGATCGGATCTGCGGTGTAGAAACGGCGCAATATGTATCGTTCAAACAGAATGCCCAGCATGGCGACCGCGATCGGCGACAGCACCATGGCCGGGCCGAAGCCGAGATATTTTGTGATTTCGACCGATGCATAGGCGCCAAGCGCATAAAACGCGCCATGCGCCAGGTTCACCACGCCGCCGACGCTGAAAATCAGCGACAGACCGAGCGCGATCAGCAGGTAATAGCCTCCGAGCACGAGGCCATTCACCACCTGTTCCAGCAAGAACCCGAACTGCATTCTCGATCCCGCAAGGCACAAGATGTCGGCAGCGGCGGTGACCGGGCCGGTAAACGCGTCACCCGGCGCGCGCACCGAACCGGTGCGGACGCCGGAGAAACGACGCAGCGGTTACATCGAGCAGGGGTTCTGCTCTTTGGTGAGGGCAATGGTTTCGAGCGATTCGTTCGGTCCCGGAATAGCTGCCCCAAGTTCGAGCATATCCCACTTGTCCTTGGCCTGGCCTTTGGCCTTGACCGTGAAGGGATAGGCTTCCTGCATCAGTTGGTGATCCCACGACCTGAAATGTGCCTTGCGTCCCTTCAAGATGTCGAACTGCGTTTCCTTTTCGAAATAAGCGATCAGCTTTTCCGAGTCGGTCGACTTGGTCTCGTTCATGGCCTGCGCCATCATCTTGAGGGAGACATATTCGATCCAGGCATGGTTCTCGGGCGGCTTGCCGTTCTTCTTGGTGAAGTTGGCCACGAAGGTCTTGGAAGCCGGAACGTCCGAGGTGTGATACCAGACCGTCGGCCAAGTGCCGCTCAGATTGCCTTCGCCGGCCGCCCAGGCATCGGCGGTGTTGAGGTTGAAGCCGACAATCGGGTAGGGCAGGCCGAATTCGGCGTATTGCTTGATCAGGTTGGTGACCTGGTTGCCGGCGAGGTTGGAGCAGACCACGTCCGGCTTGCCCTGCCGGATCTTCAAGAGATAAGGGCTGAAGTCGGTGACGTCGGTCGCGACCAGTTCGTCGCCGATGATCTTGCCGCCATTGGCGTCGAAGAACGACTTGGCGGCGCGGGCCAGATCGTGGCCGAAGATGTAGTCGGCAGTCAGCGTGTAGAATTTCTTGTCCTTCATCATGTTGTCGCGCACCAGCGCCTTGCCGACGGCGTTGACCATCACCGTGCTCGGGATATCGACATGGAAGGTGTATTTGTTGCAGTTCTTGCCGCGGAGCGCATCGGAGCGCGCGCCGATTTGCATGAACAGCCGCTTGTTGCGGGCAGCCACTTGCATGATGGTCAGTGCGGAAGCCGAATTGATCTCGCCCATCAACACGGTGGCGCCGTCCTGATCCAGCATGCGCTGTGCCTTGGTCGCGGCGGTGGCGGGATTGACTGAATCTTCCGATGTGATGTCCAGCTGCCGGCCCATGACGCCGCCGCCCTGGTTGATTTCTTCCTCGGCCATGCGGATGCCAAGCTGGGCATAGGCGCCAAGTGTGCCGAGAAAACCCGTCAGCGGCGTGAGGTGACCAATTTTTATCTTTTCGGTTTGGCCACTGACGATTGATGGAAATCCGATTGTCGAAGCGCCGGCAAATGCGGCGCCGGCTTTCAATATTGCTCGCCGGTTGTAGCGGGTCATCGTTGGTCTCCTCCCAAAAAGGCATCCGCGATGTCCCCCTTCAATTCCGGCTTATGCGAGAATGTGAGAGACGTTTTTCTAATGTTGGATGATATTTCCGGAGGCAAGGGCCGCTGTCAACGTCAAATGCGCCGTCAGGCTTCGTCCCTAGGAGGATTTCGCCACGCTTTTGGCGCCAAATTCGGCGGACAGCCGATTGGCCGCTGCCCGCACAATTTTTGCGTGGCCCTGTAATGTCTGGTTGGAGAGCCGCCAGATCGGGCCGGAAATCCCGAGCGCCCCGATGATTTGGCCGGTGAAATCCATCACCGGCACAGCGATGCAACGCACTTCCGGATTGAATTCGCCATCGTCAAAGGCGATGCCGCTGTGCTTGATCTCCGCAATCTCGCGCGTCAGCACCGGAATACTTGTGATCGATTTCTCGGTCGATGGCTTCATGTCGACGCGCTCAAGAAAACGCTTCAATTGCTCGGGACGAAGTGAGGCGAGGATGATCTTGCCGAGCGCGGTGCAATGGGCCGGTCGCACCACGCCGACGCGGTCGGTCAATTGAAATGCGCCGGGGCCGCTGGTGCGGGCGATCACGACCACGGCGTCGCCCATACGCACCGCGAAATGGCCGCTTTCGCCGGTTTCCCGTGACAAGTCCTCGAGGACTGGTGTCGCGACATTCACCATTTCGATTTCGTCGAGCGCGCTGGCGGCCAGCGCAAACAGCGGCCGGCCGACGCGGTAGCGTTTGGAATCTTTCTCCTGGCGCAGATAGCCCAACGACACCATGGTCTTGGCAAGATGAAACGTGGTGGAGTTGTGCAAGCCGACCAGCTTGCTCAAGTCCGCCAGCCCAATGCCTTCGCGGTGACGCGCGACTTCCTCGAGGATCGCGAAGGCGCGGCCGAGTGACTGGACACCGGCCCGCTGTCGGTCATCGGCGTCGTCGTCGATATCAGCCTGCGGCGGCTGTACCAGCTTGGCAATGGCGACCTTGCGCAGAGTGGCCGGCTTCTCACTTGTCTTTTGTTTTGTACGCGGTCCCACAGGGCAAGCCTCCACACGACGGAGCCGAACTGTATCAGGCCGATCGATTAATTGAACAGCGCCATGATGGTGCGGCTGGGGCGAGTATACCACAATAGCAATTGACGTACAGTATTATGAGAAATAGGTTTCGCGCGCTGGGTCGCGGACAGGGCCGGTCCACAGCAATCGTTGAGCGAGCAGGAGAGTGATCTGATGTCGACAGGTAATACGCTCAATGGCGCTCAGGTGATCGTCGACTATCTGATCCAGGAGAAAGTGCCGCAGGTATTCGGTCTTTGCGGTCACGGCAATATCCAGTTCATCGACGCGCTGTATGAACGATCAGACGATATCAAAACCATCTCGGTGCACCACGAGAGCGTCGCCGGCTTCATGGCGGATGTCTATTACCGTGTGTCGGGGCGGCCGACCGCCACCTTCACATCCTGCGGGCCGGGTTCGGCGAACCTGCCGATCTCGCTCGGCAATGCGTTTCTCGATTCGGTGCCGTTCATGGCGGTGACCGGCAATGTGCCGACCAGTCAGTTCAATCGCGGCGCGTTTCAGGAATTGTATCGGCACTATCAGGCGGACTTTCCCTCGACGGTGCGATCCTATTGCAAGAGAGTGTTTCAGCCGACTCGTGGCGAGATGGTGCCGCTCGCGGTCCGGCAAGCCTGGAAGACCATGACGACGGGCCGTCCAGGCCCGGTGGTGCTCGACGTTCCCTTCGACGTGTTTCTGGAATCGGCCGCCGAGGAAGCGCCGAATGCGGAAAGCTGGAACGGCAATATCTCGAGCCGTTGCGGTGCCGATCCGGAAGGTGTCGTCAAGGCGGTCGATATGCTGCTTGGCGCCGAGCGGCCGGTGATGATCGTCGGGCAAGGCGTGCGCTACGGCGGTGCCGCCGAGGAATTGCTGAAACTCGCCGAACGCTTGCAAATTCCGGTAGCGGCGTCCGCCAGCGGCCTCGGCGCGATCGATACAAATCATCCGCTCGCGCTGGGTCTCGTCGCGCGCGCCGGCCACTACCAGGCCAATCATGCAACGCGTCAGGCCGACGTGCTGCTGGCGATGGGCATGCGCTTTGACGATCGCACTTCGAGTTCGTGGATTCCAGGCTATTCCTTCACCATCCCGCCGACGCGGCTCATCCATGTCGACATCGATCCGGAAGAAATCGGCCGCAATTATCCGGTGGCGCTCGGCCTGATGGCCGATGTGCGCACCTTCCTTCGACAAATTCATGCCGAACTCGATCGCCGCTCCGATTTGACCAAGCGCGCCGATGCCCGCAAGAAATGGTTGGCGCAGATCGACACCTATCGCAAGGAGTGGGACAAGTTCGTCGCTCCCGGTTTTTCCGACGACACCATGCCGATCAATCCGCAGCGTGCCGCGCTGGAGATAGACAAAGCACTACCCGAGAATGCGATCCTGGTCAGCGACATCGGCGTGCACCACAATTGGCTGCTGAGTTTCTGCAAGCCGAGGCGGCCGGACTCGCTGATCGGCTCGATGGGCTTTGGCCCAATGGGCTTCGGTGTTGCCGGCGTGATGGGTGCGAAGTTCGCGGCGCCCGACCGTCCCTGTGTGTCGGTGTGCGGCGACGGCGCGTTCTTTATGCATGCCAACGTGCTGGGAACGGCGGTCGAATATAATTTGCCCGTGGTCTGGGTAGTCTGGAACAACTACGCCTATGCCTCGATCCGCGGTCTGCAGCGCGGCTACCTCGGAGGTCGCGAACTGGCCACCGACTTCCATGATCCCACGACCGGCGCGCGTTACAATCCGGATTTCGCCGCTATGGCGCGCTCCTGCGGCGTCGAAGGTGTGCGCGTCGATCGCGCAGGAGACCTGGGCGAAGCCATTCGCAAAGGCATTGCCGCCAATAAACCCTATCTGATCGATGTCGATATCGCCGCGGATATCAATCCCAGCGGCGCCGGAGTTTGGGAGCTTCCAGGTCTCGGGCAAAGCAAGCCCGGCATTGGTATCAGGTACGAACCGAGCTGATCGTCATTCGGATCGACGCAATTTTGCCCGGCCCCGCGAAACAAATATCAAGGAAACAGCATGATGCTTGCAGGCAAGAAAGTCGTTGTCGTCGGGGGCTCTTCCGGCATCGGTCTTGCGACCGCCGAGCTCGCAAAGCGTGAAGGTGCTGATGTTATCATTGCCTCCCGTAACGTCGACCGCCTGGACGCGGTTGCAGCCAGGTTGAACGCCATCGCGATTCCGGCCGATGTCACCAGTGATGAAAGCATCGTTGATCTCTTCCGCCGTTGTGGCCCGGTCGACCACGTGGTGGTCACCGCCGCGCAGCTCCGCACCGGCCCGTTCAAAACCGTGGCGATGGAAGACGTACGCGCCACGATGGAAGGCAAGTTTTGGGGCGCCTGGCGCGTCGCGCGCGCTGCCGAAATCCGCGCGGGCGGTTCGCTTACACTGGTTTCCGGATTCTTGAGCATTCGGCCTCGACCCAACTCCGCAATCGTCAGCGCCGCAAACGGCGCGCTCGAATCGCTGGCGCGGAGTCTCGCGCTCGAGCTCGCACCGGTGCGTGTCAACGCCGTCTCGCCCGGGATCATCGACACGCCGATCCGCGCTGCCATGCCGGAAGCCGCGCGCCGCGACATGCTCGCCAAGACGGCTGCCGCCTTGCCGGTCGGCCGTGTCGGCGTCGGTGAAGATATCGCGCGCCAAATCCTCGCCTTCATGACGATCGGCTTTGCGACGGGATCGATCGTCTATATCGATGGGGGCGCTCTGATAACCTGATATTCAGGTCCGGACTTGTGATTTCCTGAATGACGCGAAATCTTCAAAAGCTGGTTGTTGTCGGACATGGAGCTGCCGGCCTCGCTGCAGCTCTTTCTGCAGCTGGGCAAGCTCGCAGCCGCGGTTTGCACATCGATATTACCTTGCTTGAAAAATCGCGCGAGGCCGAAGCCGGCGGAAACACCCGCTGGAGTCCTTCCTACATGCGGCTGGCCGCACCTGATCGGCTCGCTCCCGGTTTTGAAGACGATATGCGCGAAGCGTCCGGCGGACTGGCTGATCGAAATTATTTTCGGACGCTCGCGGAGAACGCGACGGGGACGATTGGATGGCTTCAGACCTACGGGGTCGAATTCGACACCCCGATTTACTATCTCAGCGCCGGCCCGCCTCGTATCCAGCCGGTCGGAGGCGGCGGCACCATCGTTGAAAAGCTTTCCGATGCCGCAAAGAGAGCAGGGGTGAAGGTTCTCTACGAAACCGCGGCGAACCGGCTGGTGATGGCGGAGGGTCGTCGCATTAGCGGCGTAGACATTCAATCCAGTGACGGGATTACAACAACGCTCGACGCCGATGCCGTCGTTCTCGCCTCCGGCGGATTTCAGGGCAACCCCGCGATGATGCGCGCGCATTTCGGCTCCGGTGCCGAGACTATCAGGCTCATCTCTCCCGGAACGCGTTTCGACACCGGCGACGGAATACGCATGGCCACCGACCAGGGCGCCAGTGTTTCGGGCGACTGGGATGGCATGCACATCGAGCCAATCGATCCGCGCAGCAACAATTCCGCGCCGGTCGTGCTGGTGTACCCCTACGGCATCGTCGTCGATCAGGAGGGCCGTCGCTTCTTTGACGAAGGTGCCGGCCTTGTGCACGAGACATGGGAAATTTTCGCCAGAGACATCCATTTCGCGAGGTCGAAGAGTATCGCCTATGCGATCCTCGACTCGAGTCTGTTTGAAATCGAAGGCTTTCAGCGCGCGATCCGTTCAGAGGTGCCACCTCATCGATCTGAAACGCTCGAACGCCTTGCAGCGCTTATCGGGATCCCCGCCCACTCTCTGAGAGAGACCATTGATACATTCAATG
>Ga0193743_1003049_pt1 | contig 11385 bp, 8 predicted proteins | sample L2c2metaG_FD_143038 | JGI IMG/M metagenome (GOLD analysis project Ga0193743, IMG submission 143038) | Soil microbial communities from a riparian zone of the East river system, Colorado, United States - L2c2 | ecosystem: Environmental > Terrestrial > Soil > Riparian zone | place: USA: East River...
CGCTATTGACGGTGCTCGAGGTTTACTCTGGAGTAGTCGAATATCCAACAGTGTCAGTACCAAAGGTCAATGGCATGAATCGTCCTCTTCCCTCCGGGCTACCCAATCAGAGTGCAACTACTCCAATAGCCACGCCGGAGCCGGCAGACTTCAACGATCTCCCCCCACGCCTCCCCAACCTCGTGGAGTTCTCCAATGACGCCGTCGTCCGTAATGCCTTCGAAGATCCCTTCGTCCCCGACCAGGCCCCTGCTCTGCTCGCAGCGATCGTCGAATCCTCCGATGACGCCATCATCAGCAAAAACCTTGACGGAATCGTCACCAGTTGGAACAAGGCTGCCGAGCGAATCTTCGGATACACCGCCACCGAGATGATCGGCCGACCCATCGCCACGCTCGCCTGCATCGGTGGGGAGAACGATCTCCTTCATGTCATCAACCGCGTCCGTGCCGGCTATCGCGTCGATCACTACGAAACCAAACGGCGTTGCAAGGACGGAAGGGAGATCTCCGTCTCCCTCACCGTCTCCCCCATCCGCGATCACTCCGGAAAGATCATTGGCGCCTCTAAAATCGTACGGGACATCACCCAGAGGAAACTCACCGAAGAGACCCTGCAGAAAGCCGACAAACTCGCACTCGCCAGCCGTATGACGGCGAGTATTGCACACGAGATCAACAACCCCCTCGAGGCCATCACCAACATCCTCTATCTCCTGGAGCACGAGCCCATCGGTGACCAGGCACGCCAGTACCTCATCCTCGCCCAGCACGAGCTCACCCGCGTCTCTCACATCACCGCCCAGACCCTCGCCTTCTTCCGAGGCTCTCCTGCCTCCACCCTCTCCGTCGTCTCCGATATCCTCGATGCCGCCCTCACCCTGCATCGAGGCAGACTCTCCACCAGCAACATTCAGCTCGAGAGGGACTATCACCCCGCCCCGGAGATCATCTGCAACCAGGGCGAACTACGCCAGGTCTTCGCCAACTTCATCAACAACGCCATCGATGCCATGCCCTCCGGTGGTCGCCTCCGCGTAAAGATTCGTCCCGCAACCAGCCCAACCACCCATGATCGCGGAGTCCGCATCTCCATCGCCGATACCGGCCACGGAATGACCCTCGAAACCCGCCGCCGGCTCTTCGATGCCTTCTACACCACCAGGGGCGCCACCGGCAGCGGCCTCGGCCTATGGGTCTGCAACGAAATCGTCGCAAGGCATGGCGGTCGCATAGCGATACAAACCAGCCAGGACCCCTCCCATCACGGCTCCGTCTTCTCTCTCTTCCTCCCCTCCAACTACCAAAAACGCCCTTGATCCTCAACCTTCCTTCCAGCCGTCACGACCCCGTCGTGATCCCCGATGGTCTGGGGGTGGTATCCTTTTAGAGACCGCTCGGTTTCATCAGGAGACCACGGGCGACATGGTAGATACCTCATGAGCAAAGGCGAGGCAACCCGGCAGCGCATCATCGCCGAAGCCGCTCCTCTCTTCAACCAGCGCGGCTACGAGGGCTGCTCCATGCAGGACATCATGTCCGCCACCGGCCTGGAAAAGGGCGGAATCTACCGCCACTTCGAGAGCAAGGAAGAGCTGGCCGCCGAAGCCTTCGACTACGCCTGGCAGCTGGCCGTCTCCAAACGTTGGGCGAATCTGGACTCCATCCCCAACCACGTCGATCGCCTCAAGCAGCACATCGCCAACTACAGCACCCGTTCCAGCCTCCCCGGCGGCTGTCCTCTGCTCAACACCGCCGTCGACTCCGACAACGGCAACCCCATCCTCCGCGAACGAGTCCGCAAGGCCCTCCGTGGCTGGCAGACCAGGCTCAGAAAGATCCTGCAGGACGGCATCGAAGCCGGAACCATTAAACCGGAGATCGACGTCAACCAGGTATCCTCCCTCATCATCGGCGGCCTCGAAGGAGGCATGCTCCTCAGCCGCATCGAAAAGAGCGAACAGCCCCTCCTCAACGCCCTCAAACATCTCGACGGCTACCTCGAAGTCCAGGTCCGCAAGCCCCATCCGAGCCTCGCCAAAAAGCGATAAGCCGCTCCAAGCTATTGTCGTTGTCTTTGTCGTTGCTGTTGCTGTTGTCTTTGTCGTTGCTGTTGCTGTTGTCTTTGTCGTTGCTGTTGCTGTTGTCTTTGTCGTTGCTGTTGCTGTTGTCTTTGTCGTTGCTGTTGTCTTTGTCGTTGCTGTTGTCTTTGTCGTTGCTGTTGTCTTTGTCGTTGCTGTTGTCTTTGTCGTTGCTGTTGTCTTTGTCGTTGCTGTTGTCTTTGTCGTTGCTGTTGTCTTTGTCGTTGCTGTTGCTGTTGTCGTTGTCGTTGCTGTTGCTGTTGTTTGTTCTAGTCGTCATCCTGAGCAGAGCGAAGGATCCCGAGGATCTTGATACACCCGCAACCGCCTGGACCTTTCCAACAACCAACTCCCCGTCCTTGCTGTTGCCTGTTCTCCTTCAACCTGCCAAAAGGCTCGTCATTCTGAGCGGAGCCTTTGATGATCTCATCATCAAAGGCGCAATTGAAGAACCCCGCAGCGACCGCTCTCACCAACAAAATGTCATTTCGGCACACCTTGCCGTCGCAGTGGGGGAACCGCTTCTCCAGCCACACCTAACCCAACCCTGTCCCACTCACTCATCCAGGCACATACTGAGCATCCAAACTTCTCCAAAAAAGAATATTTGAGACCTTTCGGTTCTTTTTAGGAATCCCTGCATCCAAAAAAGAGACCGAAAGGTTTCTGACTCCCTAATGTCGACAGCCATCGCCATCCCCGATCCGGTCGAAGTCCCTCGAGCGAGCGCGCGAAAGCCCATCAACCCCTGGGTCATCGCCCTCACCGTCACCCTGGCCACCTTCATGGAGCTGCTCGACACCTCCATCGCCAACGTCTCCCTCCCCTACATCGCCGGCGGCCTCGGCCGCAGCTTCGACGAGGTCACCTGGATCCTCACCACCTACCTCGTCGCCAACGCCGTCGTCCTGCCCATAGCGCCTGGCTCAGTCGCGTCTTCGGTCGCAAGAACTACTACATGGCCTGTGTCGCCCTCTTCACCGTCACCTCCTTCTTCTGCGGCATCGCACCCAGCCTCAACATCATGCTGATCGCTCGCGTCCTTCAGGGCATCGGCGGCGGCGGCCTCGCCCCAGTCGAGCAGGCCATCCTCGTCGACACCTTTCCGCCCGCCAAACGAGCCTCCGCCTTCGCCCTCTACACCGTCGCCATCGTCACCGCGCCCGCCATCGGCCCCGTCCTCGGCGGCTGGATCACCGACAACTACAACTGGCGCTGGGTCTTCCTCATCAACATCCCCATCGGGATACTCTCCCTCTTCCTCACCCACCGCTTCGTCCACGACCCGCCATCCTTCAAGGCAGAGCGCGCCACCGTCCGCTCCTCCGGCAAGCTCCGCATCGACTACATCGGCATCTCGCTCATCGCCCTCGGCTCCGCATCGCTCGAGCTCTTCCTCGACCGCGGACAGATCGACGACTGGTTCGGTAGCTCCTTCATCTCATCGATGTTCGTCATCGCCCTCATCTGCTGGTCCATCGCCATCTTCTGGGAGTGGCGCCACAACGACCCCATCATCGATCTCCACCTCCTCGCCAACCGCAACTTCGCCATAGCCTCCGTCTTCTACTTCACCTTCGGCTTCGGCCTCTTCGCCACAACGACGATGATCCCCCAGATCCTCCAGTCCCTCTACGGCTACCGCGCCATCGACGCCGGCCTGGTCCTCGGGCCCGGAGCCTTCGTCATCACCCTGCTCGCCCCCGTAGGCGCGCAGCTCGTCCAGCGCGGCATCATCCACCCTCGCGTCCTCATCGGCATCAGCCTCGTCACCGTCGCCGCGTCGATGATCTACTACAGCGGCTTCAACCTTCAGACCAACTACAGCCACTACGCCCTGGCCCGCGCCTTCCAGGGCCTCGGCTACGCCTTCTTCTTCGTCCCCTTGAGCGTCATCGCCTACTCGCAGCTCCGGCCCGATCAGAACAATCGCGCCTCCAGCCTCACCAACCTCTTCCGCAACTGGGGTGGCAGCTTCGGCATAGCCTTCATCACCGCCGTAAGCGAGCGCCGCCAGAACTTCCACCAGTCCGTCATGGGAGCCAATCTCACCAACTCCTCCGCCCACCTGCGAGAGTCCGTCCACAACACTGCAACCTATCTCGCGCAGCACGGCTTCTCCCAGGCCGACTCCGTCAGGGCCGCCACCCTCTACTACTACACCCAGCTGGAAAACCAGACCAAGCTACTAGCCTTCATGGACTGCTTCCGCCTCATAGGCTGGATCACCCTCGCCATAGCCCCCCTCGTCTTCCTGATCCGTTACTTCAAAGTAGGAGGAAAACCCTCCGCCAACCATTAATCTGGCTGCTGCTGCTGTGCCATTGCTTTTGTCATTGCCGTTGTCTGTTTTACGCCGTCATTCTGAGCGAAGCGAAGAACCCCCGTATTTGTCTTTACAAGGGGAGCGCAGCGACCCGAATGCCTTTGTCTGTTCTATCTCCCACCACCAAACCAACACTCCGCAAAGACCAAGCACCCCTCAAAAATCACTTGGCCCGAGGATGCGTCTCGTCATAGACCTTCTGCACCTGACCCACCGTCAGCTGCGTATACCGCTGCGTCGTAGACAGCCGCTCATGCCCCAGCATCTCCTGAATCGCCCGCAGATCCGCCCCTTCCTCCAGCATATGTGTGCCAAATGCGTGCCTTAGCGTATGCGGATGAACATCGGCCGCCAGCCCCCTGCTCAAACCGATCGCCTTCACAATCCGCCCCACACTCCGCGTCGTCAACCGGCAATCCCCCCGCATCCGCAGGTTCGTCAACAACGGCCCCCCATGCACCAAAGCCCCCTTACTAGCCGCTAAAAGTTTCGCCTCCCGCAACGGCAGATAAACCCGCAAAGCCACCGCCGCCTCATCCCCCAGCGGAACCAGCCGTTCCTTCCTTCCCTTCCCACGCACCAGCACCACATCATCCCGCCACTTCAAACTCCCCATATCCAGCCCCACCAGCTCCGAGTTGCGAATCCCGCACCCATACAGCAGTTCAAAGATCACCCGATCCCGCTCCGGCCAGGCCGCCGCCTCCTGCTTATCTTTCTTGGCCGACCCCTCTCCCTCGAGCGAATTCAAAACCCGGTTCACCTCTTCCACACTAGGCACACGCGGCAGATGCTTCGGCAGCTTCGGAGTACTCACCAGCAGCGCGGGATTCTGCGCCACCTTCCCCTCCTTCGCCAGCCACTTGAACCAGCTCCGTACCGCCGCCAGCGCCCGCGCTGCACTAGCCTTCGTCAACCCACGCTCATACAGCACCGCAAGATAGGCCCGTATATGCAAGTGTTCCACCGCACCAATCCGCGCGTCCTTCCCCATCGTCTCGCTTAGATACGCCGCGAAGTTCCTCACCTCCCGCGCATACGCCCGCACCGTATGCTCCGACGCCCCGCGCTCATTCGCGATCATCGCCAGAAACTTATCCGCCAACTCGCCAAATCCAGTTATCGCCTCACTCACCGGCGCCCACCCCAACCCTGCGCTTCCCGCGCGGATGGTGCATCCGATGCACCTGCTTCAGCCGACCCAGCGCCACATGCGTATAAACCTGCGTCGTCGCAATATCCGCATGGCCCAGCAGCGTCTGTACGCTCCTCAGATCCGCCCCATGCTCCACCATATGCGTCGCGCAGCTATGCCGCAGCTTATGCGGACTAGCCCCGCTGTTCGTAGCCCGCACCATCTCCCAAACCCACTGCCGCGTCAGCGCCCTCCCCCGCACACTCAAGAACAGCGCCCGCTGCATCCCAGGCTTCACCAGCCCCGGCCGCCCCAGCTTCAGATACCGCTCCAAAGCCTCCACCGCACTCCGCCCCAGCGGAACGATCCTCTCCTTATCGCCTTTGCCCCTCACCTGCGCCCGAGCCTGATCCAGATGCAGATCCTCCTCCCGCAGCGCGCATATCTCCCCCACCCGCAGCCCACCCGCGTACAGCAGCTCCAGAATCGCATGATCCCGCAGCGCCAGCCCATCCGCATCCAGAGACCGCGCCGCCGCGCCCGTCCGCTCCAGCATCTCTCCAACCTCGCCCTCGGCAAGGCTCTTCGGCAACACCTTCCAGCTAGCCGGAGTCTCCACATTCACCGTCGGATCATGCTGAATCCGCTTATCCATCAGCAGCCACCGATAGAACCCCCGCAGACAGCTCAGCTTCCGCGCAATCGACCGCGACTCCACCCCATGCCCCCGCAGCCCCTCCATAAACCCACTCACATCCGTCTGCGCAGCCCCCACCAGCAACCCATTCCGTCCTTCCACATGCTCGGCGAACTGCTCCAGATCCCGCTGATACGCCTCACAACTAGCCGGACGCAGCCCCCTCTCCACCCGCAGGTACCCCACAAACTCCCGCACGACCCCTACGTTCCCCGAAGCCTGACCGCTACCCTGCATAGCCTCATTATCCGCGCCAATCCCCATGAAAACTCACCCGCCACAATCCCCGTACCCACCTAGCCAGCACCACCGTCGCCACTTCCCAACCCGTCGGCGATAAAGAATGAAGCTTCGCGAACTATCTCTCTGCTCCTAGACAGTCTTGCGCCAACCTGCCAACAGAACCCCCTCACCTGCGTCTTACTTGTTGAGGTAACGTCACGAATGGCCACTGAGCCCCTGCAGTCCGAGCACAATCTATCACCCCGCATCACTGTCCCGCGCAATCTCCTTCGGAATGCACTCCTCTTCCTCGCCGCCGCCTCGACTCCCGCTCTCCATGCCCAGCAAAAGCTCTCTCTCGACCCCGCCCACAGCGAAGTAAACTTCATCCTGGGCAGCAACGTACACACCGTACACGGCACCTTCAACATCCAGCAGGGAGATCTCGACTTCGATCCCGCCACCGGCAACACCACCGGCTCCATCGTCGTCGACGCCCTCAGCGGCCAAAGCGGCAACTCGGCACGCGACCACCGCATGACCAACGACGAGCTCAAGGCCCCTACTTTCAAGACCATCGCCTTCGCCCCCTCCCATTTCACTGGAACCTTCAATTCAACCGGCGACTCCACCCTCACCGTCCACGGCCTCTTCACCCTCCTCGGCACGCCGCACGAGATCGATGTGCCCATGCAAGTGAAGGTCAACGGCGACCAGCTCCATGCCACTGGTTCCTTTACAATGCCCTATGTCCAGTGGGGGCTCAAAGATCCTAGTACCTTCGTATTTCGCGTCAACAAGGAAGTCCAGATCGACCTCTCCCTCACCGGAACCCTCCACCATTAGCCGCGCTAGCCCACTCGTCCTGCCGCCACTGATAAACTTCAGACAGTCATGTTTGAAAACCTCTCAGATAAGCTCCAGCGTTCCTTTAAGAACCTCCGCGGCCAGGGCACCATCTCCGACGAGAACATCTCCGAGGCCCTCCGCGAGATCCGCCTCGCCCTCCTCGAGTCCGACGTCAATCTCAACGTCGTCGCCGAGATCATCGAGCACATCCGCACCCGTGCCCTCGGCTCGCAGATAGCCACCGCCCTCTCCCCCACCGAGCAGATCGTCAAGATCGTCCACGACGAGCTGGTCAACGTCCTCGGCAAGGACACCGCTCGCTTCCAGAAGAGCTCCCAGCCCCCATCGGTCATCCTCATGGCCGGCCTGCAAGGCTCCGGCAAAACCACCACCAGCGGCAAGCTAGCCCAGTGGCTCAAAAAAGCAGGCCACAGGCCTATGTTGGTATCGGTGGACGTCTATCGCCCCGCCGCCCGCGAGCAGCTCGCCATCGTCGCCCGCTCCACCAACTCCCAGATCTACGAGGGCGACCTCAAGAACGAGACCCCCAACACCGACCTCGTCCTGCGCCTCGCCAAAGAGGCCAAGCGCGAAGCCGCCAGCTACGGCTGCGACATGCTCATCGTCGACACCGCCGGCCGCAACCAGATCGACGCCTCTCTCATGGACGAGATGGCCCAGCTCAAAAAGCTCCTCAACCCATCCGAGATCCTCTTCGTCGCCGACGCCATGACCGGCCAGGACGCCGTCAACTCCGCCAAGGCCTTCAACGACCTCCTGTCGATTACCGGTGCGGTCCTCACCAAGATGGACGGAGACGCCCGCGGCGGCGCCGCCCTCTCCATCCGCCACGTCACCGGAGCCCCCATCAAGTTCCTCGGCACCGGCGAAAAGCCCGATGCCTTCGAGCCCTTCCACCCCGACCGCATCGTCTCCCGCATCATGGGGCACGGAGACATTGCGACATTACTGGAACGCGCCGAAGAGAGACTCGACAAGGGCAAAGCCGAGCAGTTCGCCAAGAAGGCCCTCTCCGGCGACGGCTTCTCCCTCGAAGACTTCCGCGACCAGCTCCGCCAGATCAAGAAGATGGGCTCCATGAAGTCCATCCTCAAGATGCTCCCCTCCGTCGGCCCCTTCGCCGGAATGCAGCAGGCCGTCGAGAACGTAGACGAGGGCCAGTTCACCCGCGTCGAATCCATCATCAACTCGATGACACAAAAAGAGCGCCTCGACCACGAGATCATCAACGGCAACCGCCGCAAGCGCATCGCCCGAGGCTCCGGCACCACCGTCCAGGACGTCAACAATCTCCTCCGCCAATACGCCCAGATGCGAAAGATGTTCAAGACCATGGGCAGCGGCGGCGGCATCAAAGCCCAGCAACGCATGATGAGCCAAATGCAAGGCCGCCAGAAGTTCGGCCGCTAATTTTTACTGCTTGCCTAACCAACGTTTTACTGCTTGCCTAACCAACGTTTTACTGCTTGCCTAACCAACGTTTTACTGCTTGCCTAACCAAACGTTTACTGCTTGCCTAACCAAACGTTTTAGTCTTGCCTAACCAAAGAAGTGTCATCCTGAGCGAAGTTGCTCGCGTACTTTGCGAGCAACGAAGTCGAAGGACCTGCGGTTGCTTGTTCTTGCATTTGCACTTGTATTGATCTTTGCAGTTCTCTCACCACCGATTCATCAGGCGAGCTACCGCTCACCAAACATCTTCACCGGCTTTCCCCACTCCTCACTCAAATCCACCCACGCAGGATTCTCCCGCTCAATCAACCAAATTTTCTTCGCCCGCGACCACCCCTTCAACTGCTTCTCCCGACCAATTGCATCCTCCACAAACGGATGCCGCTCGAACCAAACCAGCCGGTTGCAGTTGTACTTCTTGGAATACCCTTCGAAGATTCCCTCTTTGTGCTGCCAGACGCGTACCTCTATATCACTCGTCATCCCGACGTAAAAGTTATGGCTCCGGCTGGCCACAATATAGGTGTAATACATATGCTCTCGCATCGAGCCAGCATATCAGCGACACCTCACCCAAGCCCACCAAACCTACCAAATCCCAAGCACATCCAAGCACACCCCAAGCACACCCCAGGCACACCCCAAACTGTGTCATCCTGAGCGACGCGCGGAGCGCGAGTCGAAGGACCTGCGGTTGCTTTTGCCGTTGTCGTTGCCCTTAGAACTTCAACCCCTAATGTACGATTGGAAGTTCAACGACCAACTATTCTTCAAATGGACAAACAGCAAATCCTTAGCGAAATTCGCCGCACTGCTACAGGGGGAGAGCCACTCGGCAGACTTCGATTCTTCAATGAAACAGGCATCAAGGAGTCAGACTGGCTGGGTAAATGGTGGCCCCGCTGGTCAGCAGTACTAGAAGAGGCTAGATTTACGCCTCTGACTCGCCAAGGTAAAACGATAGAACCAAAGCTATCCGCAAAGTCGCTGAACTGACTCGAAGACTAGGTAAAGTTCCGACTGTGCCAGAAATGCGATTAGAAAAGAAAGCTGATCCGCCGGGTGCCCCACCCTACCGCTTCACCTCCTATCCCAGCCACCAAAGCTCGGGTGCCCCATCCTTCGCAGTCTCATCGTGAAGGGTGGGAACGCATAAAGCTGAACCCGCGTCTTTGGCCCTTGCCCCTGACAGCCATCTGGATGAGTGAACGGTTCGAGCTTGCGCACATGACCACTCATTCTCATGAAACAGAGGTGCGATGAATGAACCACCCTTTGGATACACCCCTGTTTTCTGGGGGTGGCTAAGTCGAGTTTTGTGCGATGGGTTAAGCCCGCGCAATCACACTTGGGAAGAGCTCACCCGCTGCCGTATGCAACAACGGATGCGACGCCAGAATCTTCTCAAGCCCCGGAATAGCTTTGCCGGAACAGCCACAACGCCGCGTACGCCCTCACGCGCCCAACTCAACGCCCCTCCAAAAACCTGTCAAGCCCCCGAGACCCTTCAAACCCACCTAACCCACTCAAACCGAAGCGAATAACAACCCACCAAAAACTGCCGGTTAGTTCTACCCACTTCTATAAAATAGAAACAGAGAAGAAATAAAGGGCTGCCGCGGACATACCCGCCGCAGCCTTTTTTCTTAAATAGTCTGAAAAGGAGAACACGGTCGCCAGATAAACCCAATGGAGTCTATATTTTGGACGCAAGTCACGTGAAATCTATATTTTAGCCGCGCGACCTACCTGTAAACCAACATCTACCAGCACTTACGTCCAAGATACCCCTAAGGGGGGGGAGGGTAGTCTAGGCACTCCGATCCCGCAGCTGGGTGCCCCATCTTCGCGACAGCCTTATCGTCGCTAAGGTAGGCGTTCGCGCGCGAAAGTGCGAACCATCTCCATTCAAGCTGAGGCAGAATCCAGATACTTGATGAGAAGCACCTCGTTACCAATCTCACTGTAGATCAACTCGTCCACCGTGCCGCCTGCCACAAGAAGACCATAGCCCCCTGGCCGCATTCCTTCTTCTTCACGCTGTCCAATGTGCGCCGCCGGATCATCAGGCGGATTTGCCATAGCAGTATGGGAAAGCGACTCATTGCGGAAGCCTGCTCCGGGGTCACGTACGTAAAACACCAGTGTTCTCGCAGTGCGAACAGCGGTGACTTCAACCACCTGTTCAGGATTGAATGCCGCTCCATGTTCCATCGCATTCAGCAAAATCTCTCGAACCGCCTGCATCATCTCCTGCTTTGTGTCCTCAGGCAATTGAGCGTTAAGCTCCTTCGCAAAAGTCATCAGCCGCTCCGCTGTGATGAGGCGGCAATTTACGCGGACTGAAACCCAGCCGGGTTTAGCCGACAGAACCTGTATGTCGTCTCTCCACTGACTGTCGGACGCCGCACTACAGGCCATATTGACGATCTCGCCCAAATCGAACGGTGGTGTGAAGCACGCGAACACTCGGGCGCGCAGGGCGGCGATAACGTCGTCCGGAGTGCTCTGACGAGCCAGAAAGATACACTTCAACCCCGGCCTGATGTCGCGCATCTCCTCCAGCAGCGCCAGGTCTTCATCGACAGCGCTGTCAGGGCTG
>Ga0193743_1003050_pt1 | contig 11384 bp, 13 predicted proteins | sample L2c2metaG_FD_143038 | JGI IMG/M metagenome (GOLD analysis project Ga0193743, IMG submission 143038) | Soil microbial communities from a riparian zone of the East river system, Colorado, United States - L2c2 | ecosystem: Environmental > Terrestrial > Soil > Riparian zone | place: USA: East River...
CTTTATATGAGGCAAGCAACCGATGAAGACCCTCCTCGTCGTGACCCTATTACTCCTTTCGCCAAGAGCGCGAGGACAGTACACCGACGTTGTCAAGTTGCAATCGAGCTGTCTTCCCACCGCTCCGCTGAGTACGCTTCGCGCGGTCGTTCAGGTTGAATCAAGCGGCAATCCTAACGCCATGCAGATCGACTTTCCGAAAGCCCTACTGAAGCGTTGGGGGCTTGCCGAGGGAACACTGCGCCTCAAGCGCCAGCCCATCAACCAACGCGAGGCGTTGAATTGGCTGGCATACTTCCAGAGCTACGACATCTTTGTGGACCTTGGGCTGATGCAGGTCAGTACTGCCGAAGCAAAACGACGGGGTATATCACCCGAGTCTCTGTTGGAGCCCTGCACGAATCTCCGGGTAGGCTGGCAGATTCTTGAGGACGATTACCGCATTGAGAAAAGGACCTATAGACCCGGCCAGGAAGCCCTACGGCACGCAATTTCACGTTACAACACTGGAGATCCGCAGCGAGGCATTGCCAACGGCTATTTAGCCCGCGTCCTTGCAGCAGTCCGCAGACTGCCAGCCGAGCCACCAACGGAGAAGTGATGAGTGTTCTATCTTCCGAAAGTCCACATGACCAAGGCGTTGAACACGGCATGGCAAACAATCGCTGGAATGACGCTCCCGCTCTTCAAGCGACACAGACCGTAGACAACGCCAGCAACGGTCGTCAATGTCAGATAGATTCCGCTGCGAGCGTGAGCGACTGCAAATACGGACGCCACGAAGAGCATGAGGAATGTCTCAAATGCTCGTTTCGAGTGCAGCTTTCGTCCTACAAAGAGAAAGCCGTTATACATCAGGCCGCGAAAGAAGAGCTCTTCTGTTATTGGAGAGATGAGTACCGACCACAGTACTTTTCCTGCGGGTACCTTTCCATAGACAGGCAGATTCCACTTCTTCACACAAACCCAGAACAGCGCGAAGAGGGCGATCGCCGCAAACGTCGCCCATTGAATGGCCCTGCTGTTTACACGATCCAGCGACATGGCCGGAGCCTTGTCCGTGCCGCTCATCTGCCAAGTGAGCTCCCAAAATGCAATTGCAAGCAGCCCTATGACCCACCAATAGGGAACAGCCAAACTCATCACTGCGAGGCCCCAAGTCGCCAGCCACGCGATCGGCAGCCACTTCCTCCGCCATTCCACCCAGAGAGATTGAGAAATGACTACTTCTGACAAGGAACGCATCCTCCGGCTAAAAGCAGTGCAGTCCGCGCTCGCCTCGGTGCAACTCGCGAGCCTGCAGCCATCGCAACATCTAGAATGCCTCTTCGCTTCTTGGATTGACGGCAAATCGACACTCGACCAAGTTTACGACTCTCTCTTAGCAAAGGTGAGAACAACCAATGATTGAGCACACTGACATAACAATACTCGGCACTACAACGCTAAAAAACAAACTTGGTATCAATGACCCGGAGCAACTCGCGACAGCAGAGGCCGACCTCACCGCATTTCGACTCGTTGAGCTTCGAATCGCTCCTATCCCAGGTGGCTTCGACTCCGTACACCTTCAGGAGATCCATCACCATGTTTACCAGGACTTCTACGATTGGGCCGGAGAGCTGCGCCGCGTGGACGCGGGCAGTCGGCTGGCTTCCGACGTTGCAACGTCGCTAAACGCCGTCCTCGACCGTCTGGGACGTGAGAATCACTTGAAGGGTCGCAGCCCCGAAGAATGGTTGCATAGCGCCTCTGCGTACATTTATGACCTCGGAGCCATCCAGCCGTTTCTTTATGGCAACGAAGTCGCACTGCGTGAATTTGCCGTCGAACTGGCACGTAAAAACAATCTCGGTCTCCGATGGGACACGGTCACAGAGGTCGGCACGAGCGACGCAATGAGACACCTTGATCAGTCCGAACAATCTGCAAACATCCGACGCATGGTTATGTTGGCGATGGATACAGACCCCAGCTCAACACGGCCAGGTCGGGGCAGTGTCGTGGAGCGCGATATTGAACGTCTTTTCTCAGGAGGGAGCCGACTCCGCTAGAGCAAACCACGCTCTCCAGCTAAACTTGAGTGGAGCAGTTACAGAACGATACATTTCATTTCGTGAGACGGGCCCTACGTGCGACTCCCCCGCATTGTGAAGAAAATCCTCGCGACTTTAGGAATCACGCTTCTAGTCGCTGGCTGCGCATATTATTACGCGATCACCCCACATCACAGCTCGGCCCCGCCTGAATCAGCGGAAGGCTTGCTCGACAGAGCGGACACCCTTGCGTGGGGTAATCGTTGGGCCGACGCGTTACCTCTCTATCGGAAGGCCCAGCAGCTCTACACCTCACAGCATGAGCTTTCCAAAGCTCTGTATGCTCAGGTCAGTCAAATTCCCCCGAATGAATCCTTGAGCATTCCGACGACTCTTTGGGCTTTGACCCAAGACTTGGCCAGGCCCGAGGCCGCTGACGCTGAGACCAGGCTGAGAATCCTCACAATTCATGGGATGCTCGAAACCAACTACGACGCCTCAAAGGGACGGTCGACCTGGCAAGACGTGGCCGCTCTCGCAATGAAATTGCATCACTACGAACTGGCGACGCGCGCCACGGGCGAGCAAGGTATAGCTGCATTTATCCTCGGTGACACCGAAACGGCGAAGAGACAGGTGATAAGAGCTTGGGGACTCTCAAAAGTCGAGCATGATCCAGCGGCAACCGTGCGCTATGCCAGTGTTTTTGGGGCCGGTCTAGTGCAGATTCATCGCTTTAAGGAAGCTCTGATCCCCTTGAATCAGGCGATCAAGATCGCCGAAACGAATCCTGAGATTGCATACCCGACAATCGCCATTTACGCGAAGATAGACGCCTTGGCAGGTCTTCATCAATACGAAGAAGCCATTACTCTCGCAAACGCATCCCTTGCACGGCTGCAAGGCACACCCTATGACGCACACAAGGCTCAGGTTTACCTTTCGCGGGGCACAATCAATAAAGAGCGCGGCGATTGGACCGCAGCGATCACTGACTACCAACAGTCGGTCGACCTCTCCAACAAGATTAGCAACCACCGCGGCGTTACCGATGCGGACGGACTTCTTGCGCAGGCGTACGAACACGACGGCAACCTCCCCGACGCGCTCGCGACGATAAACCAGGCCATTGACGCGAACACCAAAATTCCCGACGAGCTTTACCTCGTTCCGCGCAATCTGGCTATTAAGGCAGAAATCATCGACAAGATGGGTCACGCAAAGGAGGCGGACAGGCTCTATCAAAAGAGTATCGCGCTTGTAGACGGCATGATCCGGCACGCCGCCACAACCAACATCCAGCGGCAACTTCTCGCGGAGATGAGCGATGTCTATTCGGAGTATTTCGCATCGTTGTGTGCGCAAAAACGCTACGACGAAGCCCTCCAGGCCCTTGAAAAGGTTCGCGGCCGTGTCGAAACAGAGGCACTAGAGCACCACGCCAGTGAGCCGGTTCATGCGCCGACGCCGGATGAGCAAGAGCTGACCCGGCTCAATCTCGCCCTTATAAACACTGACGATCCAGCCACCAGAGCCTCTTTGACCAGCGAGATTGACAACACTGAGCTGAAGATCAGCCCTAGTTCGCTGGCGCGGGAAACCACGATTCACCCTGTCCATCTAGCTGAGGTGCAGCGCGGGCTTTCGCCCAGCTCGCTTCTGATCGAATACGTTCTCGCCGAACGCAGCTCGTATGCATTCGCCATCACTCACACCTCGGTCACGCCTTACCGTCTACCTCCGAAGGCTCAAATCGAATTGGACTCGAATCTTTACAGGAAGGAGATCCGTGCTCAGAAGGTGGATCTGGCACTTGCCCAGCGCCTCTTCAGCGAACTGCTGGGGCCAATCAAGGAGTACCGCCAGAAGTCGGATCTCATCATCGTTCCCGACAGTTCTCTCCATCTGTTGCCCTTCGCCGCGCTCGCTGACAAAGGCTCCTATGTCCTGAAAACACACACAGTAGACGTTGCTCCCTCATCTACCGTATTCGACCTGCTTCACAAACGTCGAGACCAAGAAGCTTTCGCCGCAATGCCATACATCGGTGTCGCCGCGTGGACACGGCCTGCGGATACACGAAATCCCGTTGTTCGAGCCATATCTGGACCGGAGCGGAGCCAGCTTGCTCCGCTGCCGGACAGCAAGCTAGAAGTGGAGACTATCGCCACAGATTTGCCGCGACCGAGCACGATTCTCCTGGGTGCGGATGCTACTGAAACCCGCTTCAAACATCTTTCACTCAACAGCACAGAGGTCATTCATCTCGCTCTGCACGGCTATGTCGACCTGGACTTTCCAGACCGTTCCGCCTTGATCTTCGCGCCGGATACTTTGGGAACTGAAGATGGACTGTTGCAGGTTCGTGAGATTCGCGGCTTGCATCTTAAGGCAAAGCTCGTCACGCTCTCAGCTTGCAATACTGGCGTCGGCCCTGTGGGCGAGGCTGGCGTTGCGAATCTGGTCAATGCCTTCATCGAAGCGGGCGCTGATTCTGTTGTGTCCACGCTCTGGGAACTAGAGGATCACACCACCGAGCGTCTGATGACGATGTTTTATTCACAACTCGCGCGACAAGACCGCAAGGTGGATGCTCTTCGTGTTGCGCAATTAGACCTCCTCAACCAAGGTCTTCCGCCCTACTTCTGGGCGAGTGTCCAGATCGTTGGAGATCCCGACGGTACTTTGTGAGAACGGGTCTTTCTCGTGCGTCCCCAGTTAGGAAGGGGATTACTATCGGCATCTCAAACGAACAGCTTTAGAAGTTCTTTGGCGCCGACGCTCTCAAGGTGAAGGGCAAAAGTGAGGCATAGCGTTCCGACAGGTATTAAAACCTTACGATTCGATAGCACTTTGTAGCGGGTTAGTGGATAGATCACTCTGCTCAGCAGCGGCCATAGCAGCTTGTGAATAAGGACGACGACCAACATTCCGATGGGCAAAATGCAAGCCATTAACGTAGTCGCGTCGAGCTGCCAAAGCAGCAGTATTAGGTTTCTTAGATCATCAAGCCATAAATCACCACGTAGCCACACAAACACAATAGCGGGCGATGCTGCTACGACGAGAGCAACAGTCATAAGTACGACAATAGTTAACAGCATACGCGGTGCTGAGACGCTTTTGCTTAATGCGGAGAATAGCCTGCGCAAGGCAACCACAGCGAGAAGATCGGCGATGACGGAAAGAACTAGCAGGACCAGAACAATCTTGTTGACGTAATCGGCGGCAATGAAGCCAACTTGGCGATGAATAAGGTTTCTGAACGCTACAAAAAAGCAGATAGGCGACACGCACGATGTTGCCACGGCCCACCAGCCCTTGACGTATGTCGGCACAATTGCGAAAAATATGAGGGAAAGCGCCACGACGATGCCCCAAAGAATGGAGAAGTCGGGTTGCTCTCCTCGACGCATTGCGAGAATTCCAAGCAGGCATGTGGTCAGCGTTGCCCCAGCAAGCGACAAATTGGTCGAGACGGCCACTGCCTGGAACGACAGCATATGGTCGCCGAAGAGTTGAGTGAACATACGTCTGAGCACGTCCCCGATTTTGTTGACCAGCGCGACTGAGGTGCTGTTCGTTATCTTCGCCCTGTCACTGACAGCTATCCAGAGGTTTTCGAGTCGATTTTGCCAACCACCTTCCTCGTCCTCGAATAAGAAGAAGGCAAAGTAAAACGCAATCAACCCAACGAGCCCCGCCAACACCCGGCTTCCAATAATTAGGGCATGATGCATACGCAATTCTGCGGTCTGTCCGGCCACTCTGGCAATTATTGATTCGGATCACAGTAGAATCCCATCATGTTTCTTTCGCTTGTTCAGGCTTCTGCCCAGCAAATTCACGACGTCGTTCAGGCTGCGCCGCCCCAGGTCTTCGTCACTGTCCAACAGCCAACCGGCTTGCCGGAGTGGGTGAAAATCATCATCTCTGCATCGGTCGGAGCGCTTTTTGCTGTCCTCGGCAGCGTGGTGATGGAGTTCATAAAGCCCAAAATCGCGAGGCGCCAGATCGCATTGCAGCTGATGGCGGAAGTGAAGCGCAATCTGGATTATCTGAAAAAGGTCGACGACGTAATTAAAGCCTCGTCTGAAGGTGAACAACTAAACGTGCATCATGCGGAATACCTCATCTCGAACGTGTGGGATGACCGGTTTCGGCACTACATGAAGGATCAACCGATACTTGTCTACCAAATTGACCGGCACAAATCGCTCGAAGAGCTTTATCAGATGGCGAAGGTAGATCTTCCGGCTGCGTTGATAAAGGGCGACGTGTACGAGTCAATTGCAGGGCCGGGCACCGCCGCCGAGATCGTCACGTGGGCAATCCATTGGGGATCATGCTTCGTCGAGTTCCAAAGCAGACCTTTTTACTCGCAGATGCTGGAGAGTTCGCAGGACTACTTCAGGGCGAAACTGAAGGGCATCGCCTAGACGTTCTTTAGAAGGTGTGAGGCGGTCTGCACATCAGTGACAAGCACGTTGAACAATTTGGCTTAGTGCTAACGGGCCAATGCGCTCACCGAGGGTTTAAGCGAGCAAGCCGGACATGGGCGCTTAGTCTATGCTTCAGCGCTCACGGTCTTCAGTGCCGCATCGAGCTGTCGGTCATTGCCGCGTCTTCTGTCCTGCCAATCGAATTCGACGACAACATCTGGTTCAATCGGGCTGCCCTCAAGGGCAGTGCCTTTCCAGGTGTAGTACGCACCCGTCGGTAGCGCGAGTCGAAAGCCGTGTCCGACCTTCACAGATGTCGCAGAGAGTAGTTTTCCCGCAGTTCTTTCTCCTACGATGGTTGCCAGTTTGTTTTCTTTCGCAAAAATGGTGACCATCTCGGCCGCGCTCGCAGTATGGCGATCAACCAGCAGCACGACATTTCCTTGATACGATTGCGGACCGTACCCCTCAGACTCCAATACGATCGGAGATTTTGTAATGAGGGAAGGCATGTAACGCAAGGCCAGCAACCAAAGAGCCTTCTTGGATGAAGGGATGCTTCCGAAGCGTGGAAATGTAAGTTTCTCTTTGGCGAGATCCCGGCCCGCCCAGCGCTTTCCAGGTGCAAACCCAACCGGTATTTTCTCCTGCGTCAATATACTCATCAGACGGAGCGCGCCCGCTCCGCCACCTGTATTTCCCCGCAGGTCGATAACTAGTCCTCTAATTTGGCCGAGGCCGACTATGGCTTTGGAGATTTCCTTTGCGACGTCAACCCCGATCATTCCCGGAAACATCGCCACCTTCAGGTATCCGATCCCGTCACCGACAATCTTCGACTGAACGAGCGTCGGCTCCACAAAATGCAGTTTCTTTCCCTTTGGCTTCGCGACATCAACTGTAATTGTTCGCTCCCTGCCATCGCTCGCAACAATATTGAGATTGGAAGTTGTTCCCATCGGGAATACCGGGTGCTCAGGCGGGATGATCTCTTTGTCATCGAGCCTCAGCAGGATATCGCCCGGTTGAATCCCAGCGAGTGCCGCTGCGCCGCCGTGGTGAACATCTTGGAAAATCCACCTAGTTCCGCTCGAAGTTTCATCCGCGAGATAGTTTGCGCTGAGCGCCGCACGGCTCGATGCTCTCCGCGCGCTTTGATGAAAAAAGCCAACGTGCGATGTCTTGAGATTCTGGAGGAGGGCAGTGACAGCCTGCTCAAACGCTTCCAGGGTGGGTGCGCCTTCAATAATCGGGCGATGATTCCTAACGGCTTCGTGCCACCCGTTTTCGAGAAGCTCTGGTTTGTAGAACTTCTTAGCTAAAGCGGAGAGAACGCCCTCGAAGACTTCATGCTTGGCTTTTGCGGTCAGGCCGTCATTCAGTTTTGGGGCGGGGGAGTTCTGCATCTTTTCAAGGAGCTCCATGTGAGATTTGAACAGGGTAGTAGTACATGCCATTGTCAGAGCCTCTAACTGTCGCCAGAAAGTAAGCCCCCGGTTTGGCTGCGCGGAGATCGAGCGTCACACCCACAATCACTTTGCCGGCATTAGCGACCGCATCCCCCGATCCCTTCGCCAAAACCTCATTTCCGAATTTGTCTCTCGACACAAGCACTTCGTAGCGTCCAGGTTCGCTGAATCGAGGCAACGTCACTGAGAGTTGCACGATCGCAGCCGGCAAAGACACCTGCTTCAGAGCGTTCGCATCATCGTCTTCTCCCCTTACCGTTCCGGCATTGAAGAGATCGACATTCGCGTTTACAGGTTTCGCTGCGGCCATTTGGACTACCGCTAGCTGTGCCGCGCGCAAGTGCTGGTATTCCCAAACTCCGATACCACTGGCGGCGATGAAAGAGGCGGCCACTGCCCAGCCGATGATTCGGCGACGTGCTTTCCGCAATTGCTCCCAATCCCCTCTGAATCCTCGGAATTCGGCGAAACATTCAGAGCACGAAGCCAAATGAAGACGCGATGGATGGGAAACTGGCAAACGGTCCTCGGCAAGCGCCCGAAGGGTTCGCTCTTCGGGACACCCGATCCGCTCAGGATTGGGGTTCGCCTCTAGGAAAAAATCTTTCATCAAATCCAAGCGTTAGCCTCCGCTTTCCGATTCGCAAATATTTGGTGACGTTTGAACCTGCTCTTCAGTTGGGTCACCTACCAATATTGTAGAAATCCTCTCTTTAACCCGTTGTATCGCTTTCGCCCCTGCTGCATAGCTGACACCCAGGGCTGCTGCCACACTCGCCGGGCTCGTTATGTCCTGTTGAAGCAGGACGAGAATATGTCTGTCGCGCTCGCTCAATTTTGTCTTCAATTGGTCAAACAGGACGGCTCGGTAAATGACCCGTTGTGTTAAGCGATCAATACCTGCCCATCGCTCCAACTCGCTTCCAATTCCAACCGGAATCTCCCTGGAAGCATTGCTTCGGAACCACTCGCCGACCTTTCCATGCAAGGCAGCAAACGCGTAGCGATAGGGAAACCGAATGTCATCGAGACGGCCGCCCATTGCCTTGCCTACGTCTTCCGCCCATCCAGCAACTACAGCTGCATCTAAATGGGGATACTCTCGTCTGACCCAACGATGCGCGGCTTCCACTGCTCGACGGATTGCCACCGGGAGAGTCTTACCTCGCCTGTCCACGAGATGCAGAAGCGTTTGGCCCATAGTCCCCATTTGCAGAACCCAAAAAAACTTTCCGAGATGTGTCAAAAAAGGCGGTCTCATCCCAGCTTAGGTAGTAGATGCACTTCAGCCGTGCAATCGTTTCTGGCGCTGGCTCAACTCAACGTGCCACTCACTCCGCAGGGCGATTCAAGGGATCGTATGCGGTCATACAAGCAATTGCTTGTAAATTCTACTACAGGAGAAAACTGCTCATGGGAGTCTTGCTGGAGCGCAAAACGCAGGTAATCTTTGTCACCGCGTCTTCGGTGGAACAGAATGGTAAGGCACGTGAGGTTATCGTTGAGAGTCGCCCACAATATGCCGTCGTTCAGCTCAATGGGTCCAAGGAGAAATATCCAGTCGCCTGGGAAATGATCTACAAGCTTGCAAAAGAGCGCCACGCTGAGAATCTCCGCCTGGAAGCTCAATCTCAGAGCAAACGTGGACGGATTCGGTACAAGCGAATTCTGAAATGAATAGGGGTGCGCTATTTGTTCTTGGGCGATTTCTTTACGGAGCGCTTTGAAGGCTTTGCGGAGGAAGTTGTCGTAGAGACAACCACTGCTGCTTTCTTCTTGGCCCAACGTGCTCCTACAATCTTGCGCGCCTGGGCGCTCCGCTCCTCGGGGGTAAGCTTCGCCCAACGGGCCTTACCTCCGTCTGATTGGATCGTCTTTAGGTGTTCTCGAACAGTCAGGTCTTTCTTGAGCATTTCTCTTTACCGCAGGCAGGGAGTGTCGCAAATATACCGGAATTGATCTCTCAGTATCGAGGGAAATAAATGGCCCGAGTTAGCGCAGAGAAGCTGACTACGCGGTTTTCTTGTTGAGCCTAGGCGCCTGATCCAGACGCACGACCAGATCTTCAGCGCGCAGATGGGTGTAGCGTTTCAGCATTTGCATGCTCTTGTGACCGCTAATTGCGGAGACCTCTTGGTCAGAGAATCCTGCCTCAACAAATCGACTCACGGCTTCATGCCGCAGGTCGTGAAAGCGAAAATCCTTCAGTCCTTGCATTTTCTTGATAGCCTGCCACATCCTGTCGAACTGGTAAGGTCTCCGAACACCATCACGACCAGGTGCTCCGAAGAAGATTAGATCTGTATCTTTAGGCCGCTCGGGATTCGCAATCGCCTTGTTGAACACTTCTACAGCGCGAAGAGTTAGGGGCACTGTGCGTGGTTGAGTATTCTTCGTCTTTAGCAGTCGGACAATGCGGCGTTTGATATCTACCTGTGATTTGTGGAGGCTCAATATCTCTGACCATCGCATACCAGTTTCGAGAGCGATTCGGACGATCCAACCCATCATCGGATTCGAGTGCTGATCGACTGCAGTCAGCAGGCGAGATTCCTCATCCGGGGATAGTCTACGATTTCGTCCAGCCCCAGGTGCAGGACGCCTGATATTTGTGACCGGATTGGATGGCAAGTTAACGCCCCACTCTTTGATCGCAGTAGTCAGCAGGTGACCAAGAAGAGCCAGATCGAGACGAACGGTACTGTTGGATCGTGGGAGCGCGTTTCCGTTCGCATCCTTACGATCTTCCCCTGCCAAACGCATATCGCGGAATTGAGCAACGACCTCAGGCGTCAGGGAAGTAAGGGAATATCTTCCCAGATGTTTCACAATTATCTTCGACCGCTTTTGGTCGGCCACCTGTGTTGTGGGCCGCTTTGAGGGCACCACATCGGACAGATAGCGCTTCATAGCGACCGCAACGGTCATTCGATCGCCAGGAGCCCGCTGAATGAATGCCCCCCGGACCATGTCGTCTTCGGTACGGCGAGCCCAGTCTGCGGCGTCTCGCTGGGTCCGAAACGTCTTGACTGTCATCGGCCAACCGGCCCTGCGGATGATCGCCTTCCACCTGCCTGATGGGGTTTTCACGAGAGTAGCCATCGAGGTCTCCAGAGAGTGCGTGTGTACCTTGTTTTGTACCCGCACTGTACCTGAAATTGTACCCGAACAGCAATGTACTACTCAATAATCGAAATTACCGAGTACTCCGCCCAAGCCTAAAATTGCGCCTACTTTATTCATTTTATTGGGTTTATTTTTGAATCTTATTGGTGCCGGGAGGGGGGGTCGAACCCCCACGACCTTGCGGTCGGCGGATTTTGAGTCCGCTGCGTCTGCCAGTTCCGCCATCCCGGCTGTGCACTGCAAATTCAATCTATCAACTACTTAGGTCTTTACCCATGACTGTAACAGCTAAAGCCTTCGATAGTATCGTG
>Ga0193743_1003051_pt1 | contig 11382 bp, 8 predicted proteins | sample L2c2metaG_FD_143038 | JGI IMG/M metagenome (GOLD analysis project Ga0193743, IMG submission 143038) | Soil microbial communities from a riparian zone of the East river system, Colorado, United States - L2c2 | ecosystem: Environmental > Terrestrial > Soil > Riparian zone | place: USA: East River...
GAGGCCGAGCGCCTGATCACGCAGGAAAAAGTCTGCGCCATTGTCGGCACCTACCAGAGCGCGGTGGCCGTCACTGTCAGCCAGATTTGCGAGCGGTATCAGATCCCGTTCATTTCAGCCGACAATTCCTCGCCCAGCCTGCATCGCCGCGGCCTCAAATTCTATTTCCGCGCAGCACCGCATGACGAGATGTTTTCGACTGCGATGTTCGACTTCTTCGACGCACTGAAGAAGAAAGGCCAGAAGATCGAGACGCTGGCATTGTTCCATGAGGATACCATCTTCGGCACCGACTCCTCCAATGCGCAGCTCAAGCTCGCCGCCGATCGCGGCTACAAAATCGTCGCCGACATCAAGTATCGCGCCAACTCGCCTTCGCTCACGGCCGAAGTGCAGCAACTCAAGGCAGCCAACGCGGACGTGCTGATGCCGTCGAGCTACACCACCGACGGCATTCTGCTGGTCAAGACCATGGGCGAACTCGGCTACAAGCCGAAAGCGATCGTCGCGCAGGATGCCGGCTTTTCGGAAAAGGCGCTGTACGACGCGGTCGGCGACAAGATCGAAGGCGTGATCTCGCGCGGCAGTTTTTCGCTCGATCTCGCCGCCAAGCGGCCGATGGTCGGCAAGATCAACGACATGTACAAGGCGAAGTCAGGCAAGGACTTCAACGACTATTCGTCGCGGCAGTTCATGGGCTTGCTGGTGATGGCGGATGCGATCAATCGCGCCAAATCGATCGACGGCGACAAGATCCGCGAAGCGCTGGTGGCAACCGACATGCCCGGCGAAACCACCATCATGCCGTGGAAGCGCGTGAAGTTCGACGAAATGGGCCAGAACAACGACGCCGATCCGGTGTTGCTGCAATATACCGGCGGCAAGTTCGTCACGATCTTCCCGACTCAAGCCGCGGTGGCCGAAGCCATCTGGCCGATGAAGTAGCCATCGCTTTTTTGGACGCTTTTTTGGAGGCTTATCACAAGCGCAGCGTCGTCCCTGCGAACGCAGGGACCCATACGCACAGGAGTATCGTTTTCATCGTGGCCTCACGTCCTTCCTTCAAATGCGATTCCGGCGGTTATAGGTCCCAGCGTTCGCAGGGACGACGTGCGATGGGAGCATCCCTTTGACAGCCGAGACCATCATCCAAAGTCTGGCGAGCGGCCTTCTGATGGGACTGCTCTACGGCCTGATCGCCGTCGGTCTGGCGCTGATTTTCGGCCTGATGGACGTGGTGAACTTCGCCCACGGCGAATTCTTGATGATTGCGATGTACGCGTCATTCTTTCTGTTCGTGTTTTTTGCGCTCGACCCGTTGCTGTCGGCGCCGCTGGTCGCGGCGGCGCTGTTCGTGTTCGGCGCAGTGGTCTACCTCCTGATCGTGCGCTTTGCGGTGCGGGCGAAAGCCAATGCCGGCATGGTGCAGATTTTTTCGACTTTCGGTCTGGCCATTGCCATGCGCGGCGTCGCGCAGTTCTTCTTCACGCCGGACTATCGCAGCATCCCGCAGTCGTGGCTCGGCGGCAAAACCGTTTCCGTCGCCGGCATCTTTCTTCCGGTGCCGCAACTGGCAGGCGCACTGGTGGCGATCGCCGCATTCGGCGCGCTGTACTTCTTCATCAATCGCACCGATTTCGGTCGCGCGCTTGAGGCGACGCGCGAGGATGCAGGCGCCGTCGCGCTGGTCGGCATCGACAAGAACCGCGTGTTCGCACTGGGGTGGGGACTGGGGGCGGCGCTGGTCGGCCTCGCCGGCGCGATCATGGCGATGTTCTTTTACATCTATCCCGATGTTGGCGCGTCGTTCGCGCTGATCGCTTACGTCACGGTGGCGCTCGGCGGTTTCGGCAGCGTGTTCGGCGCCTTCGCCGGCGGTATCATCGTTGGTCTCGTCGAAGCCACCACAGCATTGATCATGCCGCCGTCACTGAAGTCGGTGGGTATCTACGCGGTCTATCTGCTAGTGGTGTTCGTGCGGCCCCGCGGCCTGTTCGGGTCGATGTGATGGATACCGCATTCGCCCAGCGCCGCCGTCGCGATTTGATTCTCGCGGCGTGTCTTGCGGCAATCGCCGCGCTGGTGCCGTTGTTCGTCAAGGACGTCTACGTCCAGAACATCATGGTTCTGACGCTGATGTATGCGGCGCTGTCGCAGAGCTGGAATATCCTTGGCGGTTATTGCGGGCAAATCTCGCTCGGCCATGCGCTGTATTTCGGGCTCGGCGCCTACACCACAGCCCTCCTGTTCACCAAATTCGGCGTGCTGCCATGGTTCGGCATGCTCGGTGGCGGCCTGATATCCGCGCTGATTGCGATGGCGCTCGGCTATCCCTGCTTCCGGCTGCGCGGGCACTATTTCGTTATCGCCACCATCGTGATTGCCGAGATCGCGTTGCTGTTGTTCCAGAACTGGGATTGGGCCGGCGCGGCGCTCGGCATCGACATTCCCGTGCGCCGCGATAGCTGGCTCTATTTTCAGTTCACGCGCAGCAAATTGCCGTACTTCTATTTCGCGTTGGCGCTGGCGTGCGTCGCCTGGCTCGTGACCTGGTGGCTCGAGGATTCCAAGTGGGGTTACTGGTGGCGTGCGGTGAAGGATAATCCGGACGCCGCCGAAAGTCTCGGCGTGGTGGTGTTTAATTCCAAGATGGGCGCGGCGGCGGTTTCGGCGTTCCTCACCGCGGTCGGCGGAAGTTTCTACGCGCAGTTCGTATCCTACATCGATCCCGAAAGCGTCATGGGCTTCCATTTCTCGCTGCTGATGGCGCTGCCGGCCGTGCTCGGCGGTATCGGCACGTTGTGGGGCCCGGTGCTCGGCGCCGTGATCCTGATCCCGCTCACGGAACTGACGCGATCCTTCATTGGCGGTTCAGGCCGCGGCGTCGATCTCATCGTGTACGGCTCGCTGATCGTATTGATCTCGCTGGCGCGGCCGGAGGGTCTGGTTGGATTGTTTTCGCGCCGTCGCAAGGGAGTGGCTCAATGACGACGCCCCTGCTGGAAACGCGCGGCGTCTGGCAGCGCTTTGGCGGACTTGTCGCTAACAGCGACATTTCGATTTCCGTCGGACGTGGCGAGATCGTCGGCCTGATCGGCCCCAACGGTGCCGGCAAATCCACGCTGTTCAATCTGATCGCGGGCGTATTGCCGCCGACGCAAGGCTCGATCTGGTTCGACGGCAAGGATGTCACGGCACTGCCGGCGGCCGAGCGCTGCCAGCGTGGCATCGCTCGCACGTTCCAGGTTGTCAAAAGCTTCGAGACCATGACGGTGATCGATAACGTCATTGTCGGTGCGCTGATCCGCACCACGGTCATGCGCGAAGCCCGCCGCAAGGCCTATGCGGTGCTGGAATTCGCAGGGTTGGCCGCGCGCGCCAACGTGCTCGCCAGCGAACTCATTCCCTCCGAGAAACGCCGCCTCGAAGTCGCCCGTGCGCTCGCGACCGAACCGAAACTGCTGCTGCTCGACGAGGTGCTGACCGGTCTGACGCCGATCGAGGCGCAGACCGGCGTCGAACTGGTGCGCCGCGTGCGCGCCACCGGCGTCACCGTGCTGATGGTCGAACATGTCATGGAAATCGTGATGCCGCTGGTCGACCGCGCCATCGTGCTCGATCTCGGCAAGATTTTGGTGGAAGGCAAGCCGACCGATATCGTTCGCGACCCGAAAGTGATCACGGCCTATCTTGGGGATCGTCATGCTGTCGGTGCATGAAGTCACCACTGCCTATCAGGGGTTGGTCGCGATCTCGGCTGTAACGATCGAGGTTGCGAAAGGCGAGATTGTCTGCGTCGCCGGCGCCAATGGCGCGGGTAAATCGACGCTGCTGAAATCCATCGCCGGCGCCGAGCGGCCGCGCAGCGGCAGCATTACATTTGATGGCGCGCGCATCGACGGCACGGCGCAGCATCTTATTACCGCGCGCGGTATCGCTTATGTACCTGAGAACCGCCGGCTGTTTCCGCGGTTGTCGGTGCGCGACAATCTGCGGCTCGGCAGTTATCTCTATCGCAGCGAGGCGGACCGCGATGAGCCGTTGGCGCTGGTGTTCAAATTGTTTCCGCGGTTGTCCGAACGGCTGGAGCAGCGCGCCGAAACGCTAAGCGGTGGCGAGCAGCAGATGCTGGCGATCGGCCGCGCGCTGATGACACGGCCGCGGCTATTGATGCTGGACGAGCCATCGCAAGGCATCATGCCGAAGCTGGTGGACGAGATTTTCGCCGCGGTGAAGGAAATCCGCAATGCGGGGATGACCGTGCTGATCGTCGAACAGCGGATGGCTGAATGCCTCGAGATCGCCGACCGCGCTTACATCCTGCAGACCGGCCGCGTGCTGATGCAGGGCCCTGCCGCTGACATCAAGAGCAATCCCGACGTGCGCAAGGCGTATTTGGGATTGTGACCCCTACGGTATCTCCGCATACGCAACCGTCATCCTGAGGTGCGAGCCTCTTCGGCGAGCCTCGAAGGATGGCCACAAGCGCTCGCGGCCCATCCTTCGAGGCGCGCAAGGGCGCGCACCTCAGGATGACGTCGGCGGATGTGGCGAATGCTCCGGCAACGTCAACCCGAACGTCTTTGACAAATCCGCGATCTGCGCCGGGGTCAAATACCGCGGGTTCAGCCCGCGCAGCAGCAAATAGAGTTTCGCGGTTTCTTCCAACTCCTCCATCGCGAATACCGCTGATTCCAGCGACTCGCCAGCGACCACCGGGCCGTGATTGGCGAGCAACACCGATGCGTATTTTCCGGCGAGGCCCTTGATCGCATCGGCCACGGCGGGATCGCCCGGCCGATAATAGGGCACCAGCGCGGTGGCACCGCACTTCATGAGATAATACGCCGTCATCGGTGGCAGCGCGGCGCGGGGATCGATCTCCGGCAGCATCGACAGCGCCACCGAATGCGTCGAATGCAGGTGCACCACCGCGCGCGCGGCGCTGCGCGTCTGATAGAGCGCAGTGTGCAGCGGCACTTCCTTGGTCGGCGCATCGCCGGAAACCAGCCGGCCGTCAGCGCCGAGCCGCGACAGCCGGGCCGGATCCAGCGAACCCAGTGAGGCGTTGGTCGGCGTCACCAGCCAGCCGCCGTCGTCAAGTTTCACGCTGATGTTGCCCGACGAGCCCGGTGTCAGTCCGCGCTCGAACAGCGAGCGGCCCAGGCGGCAAATCTCCTCGCGGACCCCGGTTTCGGTCATGGCAGTATCCTCTTTGCCGCCTTGTCTCATGCTTTGGCAGCGCGGCCAAGCCGTGATACCGAAGGGCAAAGCCGTTGTGATATTCGGCTATGAGGAACCTGAGGGATTGCCGCATGCCTGAATCCGGATCTCAAAAGCCGTGTGTCGCCGTCATCGGGCTGGGCTCGATGGGCTTTGGCATGGCGACCTCGCTGCGGCGCGCGGGCTTCGCAGTCACCGGCTGCGATGTCTCGGCCGACGCCGTTGCGCGGTTCGTCGCTGACGGCGGAGGTGGCGCAAAGACGCCGGCGGAGGCCGCAAAGGCGGCCGACATTGTCGTCAGCGTGGTCGTCAACGCCGCGCAGACCGAAACCATTCTGTTCGGCGCAAACGGCGTCGCCGAAACGCTGGCGAAAGATGCGGTGTTCGTTTCTTCCGCTACCATGGACCCGGACGTCGCGCGGCGGCTGGCGAAGCAGCTCGAGGCCAGCGGCCGGCACTATCTCGATGCGCCGATCAGCGGCGGCGCGCAGCGCGCGGCGCAGGGCGAATTGACTGTTCTCGCGTCGGGCAGTCCTGCGGCTTTCGCGAAGGCAAGACCCGCGCTCGACGCCATGGCGGCAAAACTCTACGAACTCGGCGATGCCGCGGGGCAGGGCGCTGCGTTCAAGATGATCAACCAGTTGCTCGCCGGCGTTCACATTGCGGCCGCTTCCGAGGCTATAACATTTGCCGCAAAACAAGGCCTCGATATCCGGAAAGTCTACGAGGTGATCACCGCGTCCGCCGGTAATTCCTGGATGTTCGAGAACCGCGTGCCGCATGTGCTCGACGGCGACTACGCGCCGCGCAGCGCAGTGGAAATTTTCGTCAAAGACCTTGGTATCATCCAGGACATGGCGCGAACGGCGAAATTTCCGGTGCCGGTGGCCGCAGCGGCGCTGCAGATGTTTTTGATGACGGCGGCGTCCGGCATGGGCCGCGATGACGATGCCTCGGTGGCGCGGATGTATGCCAAGGTCACGGGAACGCATTTGCCGGGCGAACCGAAATAGCAGCAAGATCAAGAAGAGGACCGTCGATGCCCCGTTTTGCCGCCAATCTCTCCATGATGTTCAACGAGGTCCCGTTCCTCGACCGCTTCGAAGCCGCGGCGAAAGCGGGCTTTACCGCAGTCGAATTCCTGTTTCCCTACGATCATCCGGCAGAAGCCGTCGGCGAGCGGCTGAAGCGCAGCGGCCTGACGCAGGCGCTGTTCAATTTGCCGCCGGGCAATTGGGACGCTGGTGAAAAAGGTTTTGCCGCGCTGCCAGAGCGCTTCGACGATCTGAAGCGAAGCCTGGCGACGGCGCTGCCCTACGCGCAGGCGACCGGCGTCAAGCGGCTGCATCTGATGGCCGGTATCGCCAGCCGCAGCGATGCGAAGGCCGTCGAGCAATTCTACAAATCGGTTGCATGGACGGCGGAATTCTTTGCACCCCACGGCCTCGACGTCGTGATCGAGCCGATCAACCCGCGCAACGTGCCCGGCTATTTCCTCAACGATTTTACGTTCGCGCGCGACCTGATCGTCGAACTGAAGATTCCGAACCTGAAGCTGCAGTTCGACATCTATCACTGCCAGATCATCCATGGCGACGTGACCATGCGGCTGCGCGAGATGATGCCTGTTATCGGCCACATCCAGATCGCCAGCATTCCCTCGCGCAACGAGCCCGATGGCGAGGAGCTGAACTATCCGTTCCTGTTCACTGAGCTCGACCGACTCGGCTACAGCGGTTTTGTCGGCTGCGAATATAACCCGCGCGGCAAGACCACGGATGGTCTCGACTGGTTCAAACCCTACGCCGGAGTGAAACTGTGACGCTGGCTCTGGGCTGCATCGCCGACGACTACACCGGCGCCTCCGATCTCGCCAACACGCTGACGCGCTGCGGCTTGCGCACGGTGCAGACCATCGGCGTGCCATCGGACGATCTTGATTTGCCCGAAGTCGATGCGGTGGTAGTGTCGCTGAAAAGCCGCTCGATCGAAGCCGGCCTCGCGGTGACACGCTCGCGCGCCGCGGAAAAATGGCTGCGCGGGCGCGGTGCGGCCCATGTGTTGTTCAAGATATGTTCGACCTTCGATTCCACCGACGCCGGCAATATCGGCCCGGTGATGGATGTGCTGCGCGCCGATTCCGGCGACGCTATGGTACTGGTGACGCCGGCATTTCCGGAGACCGGGCGCACGGTCTATCAGGGCAATCTGTTCGTCGGTTCGGTGCCGCTTAATGAAAGCCCATTGAAGGATCATCCGCTCAACCCGATGCACGACTCCAATCTGGTGCGGGTGCTGGCGCGCCAGAGCAGGACCAGGGTCGGGCTGGTTGATCTCGCGGTCATCGCGCGCGGGCCGGATGCTGTCCGCGCGCATTTAGCGGCTCTTTCGGGGAAAGGTTTCGGCGCGGCCATTGCCGATGCGGTGTTCGAGCGCGACCTTGAAACCATTGGCGCAGTCGCGCTGGATCATCGCGTCTCGGTCGGCGCATCCGGCATCGGCCTTGGTCTCGCCCGCGCGCTGGTGGCGTCAGGCCGGGTCAAATCGAATGCACCGAGCGCGATTTCCGAGGCAATCGTCGGCGGACCGGCGGCGTGTCTTGCCGGCAGTTGTTCGCAGGCGACGCTCCAGCAGATCGCCAGCGCCGAGCAGGCAATGCCGGTGCTGCATCTCGATCCTGACCAGATCGTTGCGGGCAAGGATGAAGCCCGGCGCGCGCTGGCCTGGGCCAAGGAACGGCTTAAGGAAGGTCCGATTCTGATCGCCAGCAGTTCGACGCCGGACCAGGTCGCGGCCTTGCAGGCACGTCATGGCCGCGATGCCGCCGGCCATGCGATCGAGCAGGCGATGGCCGACCTTGCCGAGGGGCTGGTGCTATCAGGGGTCCGGCGGCTGGTGGTCGCCGGCGGCGAAACCTCCGGCGCGGTGGTGGATCGCCTCGGGATTCCCGGTTTTCTGGTGGGCGCGGAAATCGCCGCCGGTGTGCCGGTGCTGCGTGCTGTCGGCGCGAAGGCTGGCGCGATGCTACTGGCGCTGAAGTCCGGCAATTTCGGCGGCCCGGAATTCTTCTCCGACGCCCTCAAGCTGATGCGCTGAGCGCTGCGTCGGCTTCATCTGTCGGTGGCTTGTCGGCCATTTTCCGTAGTCCTACGGAGCGTCAAGTTAACGCAAGCGCAGCAAGCTCTGGCTTTAATGCCAACAGGCATCGCCTCCGCTCTGCCGATCTACAACTCAATCACATTCGAAGTCCCCAGCGCGCCCAAACCCGAGAGATTCCAGTCATGCTCGCCAAGTTCTCCATCCGCGCCAAGATCACGGCCGTCGTTGCCTTCCTGGTCCTCGCCATGTCGGCAATGGGAGCGCTGAGTATCAGGCAGATGTATGCCATCAACTCCTCCACCGTTGACATCGTGAGCAATTGGCTGCCAAGCGTTCGGGTCTTGGGCGAGGTGCGGGCCGCGACTATCACCTATCGAGCGATCGTCCGCTCCCATCTGCTTGCCACCAACGAGGCCGGAAAACAGGCCCAGGAAGATCTTCTCGCAAAGTGGTCCGACATCCTCGACAAAGCCCGCAAGGCTTATGAACCGATGATTACCTCGGCCGAGGAGCGCGCGGTTTACAACGAGTTCAACACGTTCTGGGCCGAATATTTCGCTAGTGTGAAGCAGGTTCTAGTGATGTCCCGGAAGAACGAGGACAACGAGGCTAGGGTGCTCCATGCCAAGGCGTCTCTTGCCGGCGTTAAGGCCGACGAAGCGCTGCAGAAGGACGTCCTGCTGAATAGCAAGGGCGCGGATACGGCAGGCACGCAGGCCACGGAAGGCTTCAACGTTGCTATTAGGATGGTTATGGCGTGCCTCCTACTGACAATGATCGCCGGAATTGGCGCTGCGATCTTGCTGGTTCGCGACGTGTCCGCTGGAATCAGGTCCATCGTGACGCCGATGCAGGCGCTCGGCAACGGCGACCTGACCGCTCAGGTACCGCACCAGGGTGAGACAACCGAGATTGGCGTCATGGCGGACACCTTGCAGGTGTTCAAGGAGGCGCTGATTGCGAAGAAAGCAGCCGATGAGGCTGCCGCGGTTGACGCGGATGCCAAGATCGAGCGCGGACGCCGGGTGGACAATATCACGCGCGACTTCGAATCGATGATCGGCGAGATCGTCAACACCGTATCCACCGCTTCGACGCAGCTTGAGTCCTCGGCCGGTACGCTTACTTCGACGGCGGAACGTGCACAGGAACTGACCACGGCGGTCGCGGCGGCATCCGAGGAAGCCTCCACCAATGTGCAGTCGGTGGCCTCTGCAACCGAGGAGATGGCGTCATCCGTCAACGAGATCAGCCGTCAGGTGCAGGAATCGGCCCGGATGGCCGGCGAGGCGGTCGACCAGGCGCGCAAGACCAATGATCGCGTCAGCGAGTTGTCGAAGGCCGCAAGCCGCATCGGCGACGTGGTCGAGCTCATCAACACCATTGCGGGACAGACCAATCTGCTCGCTCTCAACGCCACCATTGAAGCGGCACGGGCCGGCGAGGCCGGCCGCGGTTTCGCGGTTGTGGCGTCCGAAGTCAAAGCACTGGCCGAGCAGACCGCGAAAGCGACCGGCGAGATCGGCCAGCAGATTACCGGCATCCAGGCGGCGACGCAGGAGTCGGTGAATGCCATCAAGGAGATCAGCGGCACCATTGAAAAACTGTCCGAGATCTCCTCGACCATTGCGGCTGCGGTGGAAGAGCAGGGTGCGGCAACCCAGGAGATTTCCCGCAACGTGCAGCAGGCGGCGCAGGGCACCATGCAGGTGAGTTCCAACATTACCGACGTGCAGCGCGGCGCCAGCGAGACCGGATCGGCCTCGTCGCAGGTTCTGTCGGCGGCGAAGTCGCTGTCCGGCGACAGCAATCGGCTCAAGCTCGAGGTCGGCAAGTTCCTCAACTCGGTACGGGCGGCCTGACAAGGCCGGCCACGCCCGTTCTATAGGCAGCTGCACCGTGGAGAGCTGACAGGGAAGTGAAGTCCCCGGACGTTGGCTTTTTAGCCGCGTTCGGGTACATCAGCGCCAACGATTGGCCTTTGGGTGCGCCAATCCCCCCGCCTTTTTGGCGGGACCGAGGGGAATGCCCGGTTTATGATTGCACTGGTCCGTATCGCGCTGAGCCGGCCATATACTTTCGTCGTGCTCGCGCTGCTTCTCCTGATTATCGGACCGCTCGCCGCGCTGCGCACGCCGACCGACATTTTTCCGGATATCCGGATCCCCGTGATCGGCGTGGTCTGGCAGTATACCGGTCTGCCGCCGGATCAGATGGCCGGGCGCATCACCACGCCGTTTCAGCGTGCGCTGACGACCACGGTCAACGATATCGAACACATCGTCGCGAATTCCTATACTGGCTTCGGCATTGTCAAAATCTTTTTTCAGCCGAACGTCGACATCCGCACCGCCAACGCCCAGGTCACCGCGATCTCGCAAACGCTGATCAGGCAGATGCCACCTGGTGCTACGCCGCCGCTGATCCTCAACTACAGCGCGTCCACCGTGCCAATTATCCAAGTCGCGCTATCCGGCGAAGGCCTTACCGAGCAAAATCTCGCCGACATCGGCATCAACCAGCTTCGCACGCCGCTGGTTACGGTGCCTGGCGCCGCAATCCCTTATCCGTTCGGCGGCAAGCAGCGCCAGGTGCAGATCGATCTCAATCCGTCGGCATTGCAAGCTCGTGGTCTCTCTGGACAGGATGTAGCCAACGCGCTCGCCGCACAAAATCTGATCACGCCGGCGGGTACGCAGAAGATCGGCGGTTTCGAATATACCATCCAGCTCAACAATTCGCCGCTGAAGATGGAAGACCTCGGCAACCTGCCGATCAAGACCGTCAATGGCGCAATGGTCTATGTCCGCGACGTCGCCAGCGTGCGCGACGGCAATCCGCCGCAGACCAATATCGTTCACGTCGACGGCCACCGCTCGGTTCTGATGATGGTTCTGAAGGCCGGGTCGATCTCGACGCTGGATATCATCGCCGGCATCAAGCAGAAGGTCATCGACGTCAAGGATTCGCTGCCGGACGCGCTCAAGATCGGTTTCATCGGCGATCAGTCGCTGTTCGTCCGCGGCGCGATCACCGGCGTCGCCTATGAAGGAATCATCG
>Ga0193743_1003052_pt1 | contig 11378 bp, 8 predicted proteins | sample L2c2metaG_FD_143038 | JGI IMG/M metagenome (GOLD analysis project Ga0193743, IMG submission 143038) | Soil microbial communities from a riparian zone of the East river system, Colorado, United States - L2c2 | ecosystem: Environmental > Terrestrial > Soil > Riparian zone | place: USA: East River...
AAACCATCCGTGCGCTCCGGACCGAGCATGCCTTTTTCCCAGGCTTCGAACGCGAGTCCCGCACCGCAGGCGAAGTGGCTGCACTCGATGCCGAGATCGTTGATCCGTTCGGAAAGATAGAGGACATCGTTGCCCTTGAAGCCAAGGTTGTAAAAAGTGTCCATCCACTCGCTGCCGGCATTGAAATGGCCGATCTTGCCGGTGTGGCGTCCTTCGCCGATTTCAACGTCCCAAGGACACATGCGCGGGCACTGGAAACAGGGACGAAGCGTCACACGATTTTGATCCAAGCCTTTGGCTTCGTCGGTGATGATCGTGCTGCGCCAGTTGAGCTTGGTAATGCCACCCCAGTCTTCGCCGTGGCCGACGCTGGTGAGACGTTTCTTGACCGTCGTTTTGCGCGACGAAATCGCTTTCGCCCAGCGGACGCCGGCGTCGATCAATCTATGCTTGTCATGCAGACGCGGCCGTTTGGTGCCCCAAGCGACCAAGGCTTTCAATTTTTTCGAGCCCATCACGGCGCCCAAACCATGAGCGGCGGTGTGATTGTAATCGTTGACCAGCATGGCGGCGCGGATCAGATTTTCTCCCGCGGGTCCGATACAACCGATGCGCGCGTCTTGATGGCCGGATTCCGCGCGCAAAGTTTCTTCGGTGGTGCGCACGCCTTTGCCCCACACATGACTGGCATCGCGGAGTTCGACTTTGTCCTCTCCGATATAAAGATAGGTCGGTTTCTGCGCCGCGCCGGTCACGATTATTCCGTCATAGCCGGCGGCCTTGAGCGAAGTGCCGAAGTACCCGCTGGTGGCGCCGCGGCCAAGCGTGTAACGCGTCGCCGGGCTCAAATAAACAAAGCACATCTTGGTACCGCCCGGCGTAAAGCCCGTGCCGGTGATCGGCCCGGTCATGCCGACGATGATATTCTTCGCGTCGTAGGGATCGATCTCTAACGGAACTTCGTTGAGCAACACATATTCTGCGAAAAGCTGGCCGCCCCAATACTTGCGTAACTGCGGTTCTTCGGGAAGATTTAAATCCGTCAGTTTTCCGCTCGTCATGTCGACGCGCAGAATCTTGCCCATGTAACCGCCGGGCAACCGTGTTTTTCGCTGACTCGGAAAGAAATTCGCGTAATCAGGATTTGCCATTAACGATGCTCCAGTGTACTCGTTCAAATCGTTCAAAATGTTCAAGCTGTTCAAGCCCCCAGCTGTTTCCTCCCCCACGTTGTGGGGGAGGATTTCGAAGGAGGGGGAACGTCTGGAACGCGAACGCTCGGCGTTGGCTCAGTCCGCCGCCGCCCATAGAACGCGGTCCGCGGGCAAGTCTATGTCCAATCGCTGCCAACTATCGCCCATGTCGCGGCTAACCATCAGATCACCGGCACCACCGGCGCCGGATGCGTGACCGCGGGCGACGTTGCCGAAGCCGGCAAATACGGCGCGATGATCCGTCGGATGATGCACCAACGCCCAGATCATCGAATCGAGATCATCGGCAAGTCCGTTGGTGATGCGCTTCCACGATTGCGCACCATCCGTGCTCTTGAACATTGCCGCTCGCGCACCGCGATTTTCTCGGCGCCAAAAGCCGGGCGAGGCATCGGCAGTAGCGATGAGCATGGCCGGTTGTTCGCCATCGTGCTCGGGCGGCAAGAAAAGAAAATCATGGAAGTAATCCCGGGTGAGGCCGTTTTCGGCGCGCACCCAGCCGTCTTCCGGTTTGTCGCTAGTGAAAAAACCGCGCGCCGATGCGACGTAGTAGCGGTCGGCTCGTTTGGGGAAATTCGCGATAACGTGAATATCGAGATAGTCGATGCCCTTGCTGACATCTTCCCAGGTCTGACCGCGGTCGAAGCTGCGCACGATGCCGCCATGTTCGAGACAAAGATAAATCGTGTTCGGTTCGTCCGCATGGATGTGAATGTTGCGCACATGGCCGTGATGCGGTTCCTGCGGATACCACCAGTTCTTGCGCACGGATTGCGGCAGGCTCTTGAGGGCATCGATCTCGTGCCAGCTATCGCCGCCGTCTTCGCTGCGAAACAAGCCGACCGGCTCGATGCCCGTGTAGACGACTCGGTCATCGTTCGGGTCCACTGTAACCGAGCGAATATCACCTTCGAGCACTCTCGCCCAAATCTGGCCGCCATCGGCAGTGCGGTAGAGACCGTCATGAGTGACGCCAACGAAAACGCGTTCCGGCGACTGCTTGCAGCCGTGGATCGAGTCGATGATGCCGTCCGCGAAATGGCGCGCGACTTCCTGCCAACCGTTATTCGTCGATCGCCAAGTGATCAAGCCATGTTGTGTGCCTGCGTAAAGTCTGACGCCTTCGCTCATAATTTTCTCCTTGGTTCAAATCGTTCAAGCCGTTCAACCGCTACGCGGAGTCTGTCCTGAGCGAAGCCGAAGGGTTCAAGCCCCCACCTGTTTCCTCCCCCGCGTCGCGGGGGAGGATCAAAGAAGGGGAACGACTGAAACGTCTGGAACTATTGGAACGTATTTCTCCGATCTATGGAAACAGTTCACTCCGTCCGGTTGCCGGCTGATGATCCCAGCGGGCTTCCAAACTGGCAAAGTAGTTCCACGCTCTTTGGGCGCGCCTTTCGAGTGCGATCTCGGCGCCAAAGGCGCGGCATTCTTCCGCGCTGATGGTGCCCACTTCGCCGAGCGCTGCCGCTTGCCAGGATTTTTTTGCGTCGTCTTCGAGGACCAGCGATGCGTAGAGCACTTCCTGGAGATTTTTCCCAGCGACGACGATGCCGTGCCCGCGCAACAACACCGCACGCTTGTCAGCGATGACTTTCAACAGAGCGTCGCCGCGCGCCGGATTTGTAATCAATTGCGCTTCAGGATAGAGGGGCACGCCGTCGCCGAAAATGGCCCCTTGCAGCGTCACCGGTTGGAACTTGCGTTTGGCGATGGTGAATAGCGTTGCGTAGGGCGTGTGCAAGTGAGCAACCGCGAGCGCGTCGGGGCGAGCAGCGTGAATTGCGGTGTGGATCGGCCACTCGACCGGCGGTCCTTGCTCGCCTTCGAGCGGTTTACCGTTCAGATCGCAGGGCACCATTTCCTCGGCGCGCAGGCTACCCTTGTCGGAGCCCATGCCCGGCGTGATGAAGACCCGCTTTAACTCCGGTTGATACACGCTCACGTGTCCAAACACGCCGATCATTCCTTGCATCGCAAAGATGCGCGTGCAGGTCGCCAGTTGGCCGCGCAGTTCATATTCAGTTGCCATCGTTTATCTCCTCTGGGTTGCTTCGAGTTCTTTTTTTACTTCTTCAACAAGCTTGAGCTGCAGCAGTCGTTCCGGCGGCACGTCTTCTTTGAGCTGCAGCGGGATTTTGATGTCGTATTCGAGAAAATTCTTGATGCCTTCCGCGGTCGGAAGTCCGGGCACGCCTTGAGGCAAGGCGCGGACGTAATTTTTCGTTCCTTCCAAGACCATGGCGCGCGTCGCTCTGCCGAGTTGCAGCTTTTTCATGCCGATATCGACGGATTCTTCGGGCCTGTCGCGGACGAACATGAGACCGTGAATCGCTCCTCTCAGCCATCGTTTGATTTGCGCGGGGTTCTCGCGGATCTTCTTGTCGACCGTCACGAATCCCTGAAAGGGCATTGGGAATAGATCGCCAAGAAAGCCGAGCGAAACCAGTCCTTCCTTTTGCGCGAAGACCAGTCCGCCCGGATCTACGGTGGTGGCGTGCGCGTTGCCGGTCTTCACCGCCATGACGCGAGTGGCCGTATCAGCGCCCATGGAGATGCGAATAAGATCGCGCGGTGATACGCCGCCGCGCTCCGCGAACATTGTCATGATCCGGTCTTGAGTATCGCCGGGGCTGCCGATGGCAAGTTTTTTGCCCTTGAGATCAGCTGCAGTTTTGATGCTCGGATCGGCGACCAGATAGAATGTCACTTTCTCCGACTGAAAATAGATGCCTTTCAGCGGTGCGCCCTTGAGCGCTGCGCGCATACCGCTGCCGCCGGCTCCGCTGTAATCGACGTCGCCGCTCAGCAAGGCCGCGATGGAAAGAGGACCGGAGATAACGACAGTCTCGTTTTCCAGCCCTTCGTCTTTGAAGAAGCCCTTGGCGTCGGCGACGTATATGGAAAGGTAATTCAAATTGGCTTGCGGGATCGAGGTGCGAACTTTTTCAGCGCGCGCAACAGTCACGAAGGCCAGGGTTAAAATCATTAGCGCGCTCGAGGATATTTTCATCCGCGACGGGCCTAATCTTAGCCTCCTCTCCCTTGACGGGAGAGGACTGAGGTGAGGGTGCCTTGTCATTTGCAATATCGTGCGTAGCACCCCCATCCTGGCCTTCCCCCGTCGAGGGGGAAGGTATGAATTCAGAGCCCGAATCATGCCGCCATACATGGTGATGATTGATGCTACGAAAAATATCGGTAGATCAGTCGCTTCGGATGCGTGATCGCGAGCCGTAGGGCGCGCATCTTGCCGGCTACGCCGCAGCGCGGCGTGAACAGATCTTTGAGCATCAGGCTGAGCGGGATTCTGTGCTTGGGAAATTTTTGCGCGCCGATATCGCGAACGCCGTATTTTTCTTTGCTTTCTTTGAGTACATAAACGACGTTGCCGCCGCCGGCTTCCTTCTCGCCATAGGTGTAGCCGCCCACGGCTGCGGCTCGTGTATGAGCTTTCTCGGTAATCTCTTCTGACAGACCGAAGTCGAGCGCATCCGCGGGACAGGCCTGGACGCAGAACGGTTGCTTGTCCTCACTGATGCGATCGCTGCACATGGTGCACTTGCTGGCTTTGCCGGTGATCTCGTTTTTCGTAATCACTTCCCAGGGACAGGCGTGAATGCAGTATTCGCAACCGATACAAACATCTTTGTTGATGACGACGGGGCCTTCTTCGTATTTGGTGATTGCTTCCACCGGACATACCGCGGCGCAGGCGGCAAAACTGCAGTGCATGCAGCTATTACGCGCCCAAAGCGGCGACAGCCCTTCGAGCACCGGCGGTTCCATGGTGATCCAATTCGTCGGCGACAGTTCGTAAAGGCTGGTGCGGTCGTGATCGTTCCAATCCTTGCAGGCCTGCACGCAGTGACGACAGCCGATGCACTTGGTCGCATCGAACAGAATACTTCGGGGCTTGCCGTCCGTGAGCCGTGCTGTGGGCACCAGGTTGCCGTATTGTTGGGTCAGCGTTGTTACGGGATTCTTGGTCATGCAAGGTCCTTTCGAATTTTCGGGGAAGACTGTTAGGGTGATCTATCATTTCGAGTTTTAATCCGTCAACACGCATCCCATCCGCTTTGCCGTATGGCTACAATCCACTATTTGATCGAACAAGTAATGAAACTTTTACCTCGTTGTTGCTTAGGTAGCTAGGGACCGGATGAAAGCCGAATTGCGTAATCATTGCGTCGTTGAAATAGTCGCGCTGCTTGTCGGGACCGATAACCCAAACTCGATTGCGCTTCGACGCTTGTATCTCAAGTGACTTGATGTACGGATCCGTACGCTCGTTTTGCTGGAGGGGCAGGCTGAGCAAAGCGAAACCATGGTTCGGTGGAAGATGGGCAAGAAGTGGCCAGCCAATGTAAGACAGGAGGTAGGTGTCCTGAGGTCTCTGAACGAACCGATCCGCTTCGATGAAGGCCGCGTAAAAAACCACCACGTCACCGGGTTGACCAGCGGCTGCTAATGTTTTCGCGGCTTGATCCCAGCCCAATTTTTCGGAATGTCTGAAAGTTCCCGTCTCAGCGAGGTGTGGGACTAACGACAGAGTAAATGTTGCCACCACAAATACGCTCGATGGAAGCCAGCGGAGCCAATTTACCGGCTTTACGTGAAGTATCAGCCAAGCCCAAATATAATAGGTGGCAGGGTAGATGACCAGAACGTAGCGTGCTTCAAAAAGAGACACACCGATCACTGTCGCCATTATCCAAAGTCCCGCGAGAGGGATTATCAACCAAGCAAATAGAAATAATAGAACTTCACGCGTGGACTGATCTCGAAGGTCGATGGGTTTGAGACCGACCGTGAGCAGAGTGAAGGTGGCTAAAACCAGCGCCCAAGGGTCCGCGAAGCCACGCGCGAGAGCCGACGCTTGGATGGATTGAACGATATGAGGTACCCAATCAAGCGTTTGCCGTCTTCCATACAAACTGAGGATCTGACTAGTCAATGGCAGACATAGGATGCCAATTAGCAAGAATGCCAATAGCCAATACTTGGAAAACAGCTGGCGCCAACCGAATTTGAGCGTCGCGATAACAATTTGAACGCCGAGTACGAAGGCAAACAAAAAGTGGGAATAGATGAGGAGCGCTGTCGTCACGGCATAAGCTATGGCGTTACGAAACCGTCGAGACTTTGAAAAATCAAGAAAAAGTAGAAACGAAAGCATCGTCAAAAACAGCGCCAATGCATATGGCCGGGCATTTTGCGAGAACCATATCAGCTGCTCGGTGATAGTGAACACGGCTAGGGATACGAGATTAAGATTTTGGTCGTGAAATATTTGCATCGCTAAGCGGAGTGCGGCAAAGAGTGTCAAGGTCCCGAAAATGACAGATGGCAAGCGCAACTGAAACGATCCTTCCCCGAACATCGCGGTGAACAGTTTCACGATCAGGTAGTAAAATGGCGACTGACCTTGAATACTTGTCGCCCGCTCCGCGACCTCTGCCCAAGTGGAAGCAGAGACAACCCACCATGTTCCATATTCATCGAGCCACAAGTCAGGCAGCCAGAAGTTATAAACGCGCAGGAATGTCCCTAGACAAAGACACGCCAAGATCGCCCAGCTAATTCTTGTATTTCCTGAAGTGTCAGGAACAAATAATTGCATTGAAAGATGGGCTGGAAATAGTCGAGGATGGTTACCTCTCACTTACAAGAAGGCATGCACAAAAACCGATAACATGGTGTAGCACTTAACTTTTGTGCGCGTCAATTGGTTTGATCGAGAATTGGTTTGATCGAGAATGCCGGCAAATTAATTTTGCTGATTTTAATGCCGATCCGGCTCTTGTGTTTTGCCAGCCTTGGCGTCTAGCATGACCACAAATAACGTCTATCGGAGGTGCAAAATGTCTTCTGGCACATGGCGCGGCATAGTTGGCGTGGTTAAACCGACTTATGGCTCGGGCTCGTTGGTCGAATTCATTCGGCTCTTGCCGGAAGGCGTCGGTTGTATTCCGATGTATGCCGGTATCAAGGAGCATTCGGAGCGCGGCTATCTCGGCGCGCTGGAAAATTACAACGCTAAAGTGGCAGAGCTCGCCGAGATCGGTGTCGATCTGATGCATCCCGAGGGCGGGCCGCCGTTTATGGTGCGCGGCTACAAGGCCGAGCAGGAAATCGTCGGCGGCTGGGAAGCCAAATACAAAGTTCCTATCTTCACTTCGGGAATGTCGCAGGCGGAAGCGCTGCGCGCCTTGGGCATTAAGAAGTTCGTCGGTTGTACTTACTTTCGCGATAAGAAGCTGAATGATTTATTCACTCGATACTTTACGGACGCCGGCTTCGACGTGCTTGGTATGGAAGGCATGGACACCTCGCCGGACGAGGCGGATAAGATTTCGGTCGAGACGATTTATCAGCATCTCAAGGCATCATTTAACAAACATCCTGCGGCGCAGGGAATCTATCTGCTCGGTTCAGGCGCTTGGCAAGTCAAGGACATTGTTGATGCGGAGAACGACCTCGGAGTTCCCGTCGTTCACCCCGTCGCTGCACGGGTTTGGTTGGTGCAGAAAAAGTTACGGGTCAGGAATCCAATGCAAGGCGCGAGTCGGCTATTGGAGGAGTTGCCGTAGGATCGATCACCCCCATCTCAATCTTCCCCCGTCGACGGGGGAAGAAGTGTCGAAGCAAGCACTAAATCGGTAGGTGATTGTGTCGGATCAATCAACCGATCCTGCGACGCTCAGTCTAACTGCGCCCACTCGGAAAATTCTTCCATACCCAGTTTCTCCAGCGTGTCTTTGAACGGTCTACCGGTGCGCTCGTGACGGCCGGATAATTTGTAATATTCCCAAATCATGTCCGGCAGCCACTTGGCGATGGTGAAGCCTTTGTATTTTCCGTCGGGAATCGGCTCCAAGAATCTCGGGCCGACGTCTTGCCAGTCAAAATCGGCGATCCAGCCGCGCTGCGTGCCGAAGAGGCTTTGCAAAATCATGCTGCGGTGGCCGGCGGCGAGAGCTTCCTCCATCGAGAAATTCCAGCCGGTGATCGCGTTGAACGCATCGACGATGCTGTTGAGGCCGTCTTTCTTATGGCTTTCTTGGGCGAACCAGCAGCCGCCGAAGATGCCGGTGAATTGTCTGTACTGTTCCGAAAGAACATGGGACCAGACCCAACCCGCGGGGCTGTCCATTTCCAACGGGCCCCAATGTTCGTTTTCGCGCAGGTCGGGAGGTGGATTCTTTGATCCGCCGCCTTGCGGCTTCATGCCGCCGCTGGCGACCAGTTCGCGCAACATTTGGCCGAGCAGTGGGCGCCATTCGTGCATCGCCGGCGTGCCGCCCTTGGTGTGCACCGCCCAGTTGGGCGCGTCGCCGCCGAGCGCCTTGGCGAGTTGCTTCGGCCCCTCGGCGAGCAAATTGCCGAGCCAGCCTTCGCGGTGTGCCGCCATGTCCAAAAGTTTGTCGACGGCGTCGACGTTGCCCCATTCGAGTTTCAAGCCGTTGGTTCGGTCCGGACCGAGCAAACCTTTTTCCCATGCTTCGAACGCAACACCGGCGCCGCAGGAAAAGTGGCTACACTCGATGCCCAAGTTATTAATCTTCTCGGCGAGGTAAAGCACGGCGTTGCCCTTGATGCCGAGATTGAAAAAAGTATCGAGCCATTCGCCGCCGGCGTTGAAGTGGACTACCGTGCCTTTGTATTCGCCTTCGCCGAGCTTGGCGTCCCACGGGCACATGCGCGCGCATTGAAAACAGGGACGGAGTACGACTTCGTTTTGATCGAAGCCCTTGATATGCGCGGGTTGAATGTCGGTGCTGCGCCAATTCAAATTATTCAACGCGCCCCAGGCATCGCCGTGGCCGTATTTGGTTTTCTTCTTTTTTACGTCGTGCTGTTGCAACACGTTGCGCCAGCGCAAACCGGCGTCGGCCAGCTTGGCTTTGTCGCGGTAGCTCGGCCGCAGCGTGCCGGAGACAACGATGGCTTTGAGTTGTTTCGAGCCGAACACGGCGCCGCCGCTGTGCGCGGCGAAATGATTGTAATCGTTGGCCAGCATGGCGGCGCGGTTCAGGTTTTCGCCTGCGGGGCCGATGCACAGTACTCTCGCGTCGCGATTGCCGACGATTTCACGCAAGCGATCTTCGGTGTCGCGCGTGCCGGCGCCCCAGACTTGTGCCGCGTCGCGCAACTGGCCCTTGCCGTCTTTGATATAGAGATAAACCGGTTTCGTTGATGCGCCCGTAAGAATGATACCGTCATACCCTGCGGCTTTGAGATAGGTTCCCCAATAACCGCTGGTCGCGCCTCGCCCCAGCGTCGTGTTCGTGAGCGGGCTCAAATAAACCGCCGTCATTTTCGTGCCGCCGGGAGTGAAGCCGTTGCCGGTAAGCGGTCCGGTCATGATCACGACGATGTTCTCGGGACCGAGTGGTGTGGCGTTAAGCGGCAGCTCATTCATCAAGATATACAAAGCCAGCGCTTGTCCGCCGATGAATTTTTTTAAGATCGGCTCTTCGGGCAGATTCTCGTCCTTCAACGCGCCGGTGGTCAGATCGACGCGGAGGATCTTGCCCATGTAGCCGCCCGGCAACGGGGTGGCTCGCTGCGCCGGAAACAAATTCATCATGGTTGCCTCATTGGAGCCTTCGCTCGTTCAAGTCGTTCAAAACGTTCAAGCCGTTCAAATCGTTAGCAATGATCGAGAATTCGAGATCAACGGACGCCGAAGATGGCGCGCATTTCTTCGGCCGCGGCTGCATGATCTTTGGCCAATTTCGGATCGCTGGCCTGGAGCTTTACGTTACGCAGGGGAAAGACCAAAGGGTCGACATCGCGATGACTGGGAATCCTACCCTGTTCACGCAACATGCGCTGACCTTCTACCGAAAGAATGAAACTGATCAAAAGTTTGCCCGCGTTGGGATGGGGTGCGCCCTTCATCAACGCGATCGGATGAACGTAGGTGATCACCGGTTCGTCGAAGACGTACTGCACTGGGCCGCCTTGGTTTTTGATGCGCGCGGCGATGTGCGGGTAGGTATTGCTCACCGCCTGGAACTCACCGGCGGCGAGAAGTTGCGCGGTGATGTTGTGACCGTCGCGCACGCCCGGTTGCTGGGCCGCGAGCGTCTTTAAAAAATTTCGCGCCTTCTCTTTGCTCCAGCGCCGCTGCAGACTGACGTACCATTCCGGATCTTGCAGGTTGACGCCGAGGCGACCCTTCCAACGGGGCGCGAGCAGGTCTTCGTATTTTTTCGGCGCTTCGTTGGGCTTCACGAGCTGGGTGTTGTAGGCCATCGAATTGAGCAACGAATGCACGCTCACCCAGTGCCCGTCCGGGTCTTTGAAGCCGTCGTTGAAGGACGACGCTTCCGGCGGCACGAAGCGCTGGGTCAGCCCGGAATCCTTCAGTAATTGGACTTGAAAGCCCGCGGAGGTGACGACGTCGACGGCGAAGCGACCGGCTTTGGTTTCCGTGACCGCTCGTTGCAGCACGCGCTCGCTGGTGCCGCGGTAAAACGACGGCTTAATGTTGGGATACTTTTTCTTGAAGGCGTCGACCAGCGTGACTATTTGCTCGTTGTTCAACGAACTATAAAGAACAACTTCGTTTTCGGCCTTTGCCGAGTCTTCTATCGTCGCCGCATGCGCAGTTACGATAGATAAGACCAAGAGGACATAGAGGACAAATATTCTTAGCATACTCGTTCGTCACTCGCGCGATTACACGTGGCCGATGAAGAGTTCGTCCATCGGCAGCGTCACTTTCATCAGACCTTGTTCGATTTGATAGCGGTTCATCGCTGCCAGAGTGCGCTTTTCGTTCTCGCCCATCACGTAAGCGTAAGGGTCTTCACCGAGTACGTTGAGCTCTTTTTGATAGCCGGAGATTTCCTCGGCGGGCATGTACTGCGTCGCGACGTCGCGGGCTTCCATGAAGGCGCGCGTCAATTTCGCCGGCAGGTCCGGGTAGCGTTCGGCGACTTCTCGGCGGATCGACAGCACATGCATGATCGGATTGATGCCGGTCCTTTTCACGTAATCGATGATTTCCTGATTGTTGTCGAAGAGCGGTTTTACGCCCGCATATTCGGACATCATCTTGGGTGTCTCGCCGCCACCGAAGAAGCCGGCATAACCGTTGTCGCCCGGCACCACCGCGCCGTGCAATTCGCCTTCGTTCAGCATTTTGGCAAG
>Ga0193743_1003054_pt1 | contig 11372 bp, 6 predicted proteins | sample L2c2metaG_FD_143038 | JGI IMG/M metagenome (GOLD analysis project Ga0193743, IMG submission 143038) | Soil microbial communities from a riparian zone of the East river system, Colorado, United States - L2c2 | ecosystem: Environmental > Terrestrial > Soil > Riparian zone | place: USA: East River...
GCAATTCGCCAGGATCTGCGCGGTGTATTGAACAACCTCGCCCGCTAGCCTGTCACCATCTACAGCCAGATCAAAGACCTCCGTAGCCCTGAGCTTTGTAAGAGCCACCTCATGCGAGCGCCGATCGCGCTGTAGCAGTCGCATCCACTCTTTCTCTATGCCGAGGCCACCAATGGCACGCTCCAGTTGTCCTGTGACATGCACCTGCAGCGTCGATCTTGCGCTCCCGCTGACACCCATGTAGCCGATCTCTCCGGCGCTCCAGTTCGCACCGTGGTGCAGGCGATCGCGTAGAAAGATGCCGGCACCGACTCCGGTTCCAAGAGCGATGAAGACAAAATCCTCCACTCCTGCTGCAGATCCGCGCCAGTGCTCCCCCACCGCAGCCAAGTTGGTGTCGTTCTCCACAACTGCGGGGATGCCCATCTCTTTCTCAATCATTGCACGCAGTGGTACGTTGTCCCAGTCTCTAAGGTTAGGAGCAGAGAGCACAACACCCGAGTTGACATTCGTAATGCCCGGCGCTCCAGCTGTAATGTGCAGCACCTTCTTCAGCGAGGTGCTCCCTTCCTGGCACATCACCTTCAGCCCGTCATGCATGAGGGAACACACAGCCTTGGGGTTCCGCTGCTTGTCGGTGAACTGCGTAGACCACTGCGCAATCACTTTGCCGTTTAGGTCAGCAAGGATCATTCTCAATCTGGTGCCGCCGATATCCGCTCCTGCAACATACCCGTGGCTGGCGTGAAACCTGAGCAGCCCTGGCGGACGTCCGCCATTTGACTCTCCCTCTCCTAAATTCTCGATCAAGCCAAGAGATTCAAGATGAGCGACGGCACTCGATACGGTAGGAGCACTCAACCCAGAGAGTCGGACAAGGTCGGCCTTGGAACAAGGATTGTGTTCGCGCAACAGACGCAACAATCCTCTCGCATTTACCTGCCGCAGATGCGCTGGCCGGGATGGCCGCGTCTCGTGCTCTGCGGGATACTGTGCGAAAGATGAACTTGGGAGACGCATTTTTTCAGAGGTGTTCATTCGACCACATCATACCTCAATTATCTTAGTAAACTTTACAAAGTTTTCCCGCTCGTGGTATCCATTACCCGACGCCCATTTTCTATTCTGTATCTTCCACAGGAGCTTTGCTAGATGAGAAATGATATGTTCCGCGGCCCTACTCTTGTTCTTCTGATCTTCTCTCTCTGCCTAAATGGGTCAGGCACTGCTCAACAGCCGCGGGCCCCAAAGTATCAGTCAGCCTTCGCGCGTCCCCTCGCTATCGACCGCGGCTCCGCTGCTGTCTTTCAGTCTCTGCAAAAGCTCCATACCCGCGCCAGCCTCGCGATGGTCGTCGCACACCCCGATGATGAAGACGGCGGGACGCTTACCTACGAAAGCCGCGGCAAGGGCGTCGATACAACCCTTCTTACTCTCAACCGCGGCGAAGGCGGACAGAACGTTATGACCTCCGACTACTGGGATCAGCTTGGAACCATGCGCACCCAGGAGCTTCTCGCCGCCGGCAACTACTATGACGTCCATCAGTTCTGGACCCGCGTCGCAGATTTCGGCTTCTCCAAGACAATCGACGAAGCGCTCAAGACCTGGGGCAAAGATCGTGTTCTCTACGACGTTGTCCGTGTCATCCGTATGCAGCGCCCCCTCGTCGTCTCCTCCGTCTTCATCGGCAACGTCTCCGACGGCCACGGTCATCATCAGGTAGCAGGCTACATGGCGCAGGAGGTCTACAAAGCCGCCGGGGATCCCAAGGTCTTCCCCGACCAGATCAAGGCTGGCCTCCTTCCCTGGACGCCGCTCAAGGTCTACGGCCGCATCCCCTTCGCGCGCGTCACCGAGAAGGGAATCTACGACTACGCCACAGGCCACTGGGAGCCCGTTCGCTTCCGCAACTATGTCGACGGAACCTGGATCGAAGGTGTCCCCTCCACTACGGTTCAGATTCCCAGCGGTGACTACAACCCTCTCCTCGGCTCTTCCTACGTTCAGGTCTCCCGCGAAGGACTTAATCAGCAGAAGTCCCAGAACGGCGGCATCGCCGTCCCTCTTCCCCGACCAACCTCAACTCCGTATCACCTCTACGCCTCGCGCGTCCCCAGTTCCGCGCACGAGTCCAGTTTCTTTGACGGCATCGATATCACCCTAGCCGGCATCGCCAGCTACGCTCCTGCAAACGAGCAGTCAATCTGGCGCAGCAAGCTCAACGCCCTCAACGCAACCGTCGAGACCGCCATCAAGAACTTCGACGCTTCTAATCCCGCGACCATTGCGCCCACTCTTGCCAAGGGCCTCGCCCAAACCAATGCCCTAGTCGACGAAGTAGCCAAGAGCAAGCTTCCTGCGGAAGCCCGCTACAACATGACGCACGAGCTCGAGACCAAGCAGACACAGTTCAATACCGCCCTGCAACAGTCCCTCGGCCTCTCGTTCATGGCGAACACCTCTGAAGGCGCAGGCACGCCGCGACCCGGCCCCTTCGGAGATATGTCCACTCAGATTCCAACCTCGCAGAACGTCGTCCCCGGTCAGTCACTCAACGTCGGCGTCCACATAGCCAATCAGGGCACGCAGCCTGTCACTCTCACTGACGTCCAGATCAGATCCGAAGCCGGCTCCGGCTGGACCATGACTCCAAAGACTTCGATCACCGGTCCACTGGCATCAGGTGAAGCCAAAGACGAGACCATTGCCATCGTTGTCTCCAAACAGGCCGAACTCACCAAGCCATACTTCAGCCGCCCCAATCTCGAGCAGTCCTATTACAACATCGACGACCCCCGTTATATCAACCTGCCTACCCGCCCCTATCCACTCCTCGCGGAGGCAACTGTCGCCTACGAAGGCGTCAACATCAAACTTGCCGGCGTAGTCCAGACCGTCCATCGCATGAACGGCGACGGCCCTGTCCTCGAGCCTCTTCTGGTAGCTCCCGCCATCTCGCTCACCGTCTCTCCCATAGCGGGCATCGTGCCTCTCATGAGCAGCACGCTTGAGCTTCACGTCCAGCTTCGCAGCAGCGTCAAGGGCCCAGCCAAGGGGCAGGTTCGTCTCGATCTCCCCAAGGGATGGACCTCCACCCCCGCCGTAGCTGACTTCGCGACCATGCGCGAGGGAGAAGACGAAAACCTCACCTTTACCGTAAAGCCCGAGTCCGTCCAGCCGAAGCCCTACACCATCGTCGCAGTAGCCGAGTACAACGGCGAGAAGTACACCCAGGGCTTCGAGACCGTCGGCTTCCCTGGCCTTCGCCCATACCCCCACTATCGTCCCGCCACCTATCGCACCACCGGTGTCGATGTAAAAACCGCACCCGGCCTAAAGATCGGCTACATCATGGGCACTGGCGACGACGTGGCCATGTCGCTTGAAGACATCGGAATCTATCCCACCTTCCTCTCCCCGCAAGATGTCTCCACAGGCGACCTCTCGCACTATGACGCCATCATCCTCGGCATCCGAGCCTACGCCGCGCGGCCTGAACTCAAAACCTTTAACAATCGCCTCCTCGATTACGCCAAAAACGGTGGCACCGTCATCGTCCAGTATCAGACCCAGGAGTATGACCATAACTACGGCCCCTATCCGCTGACCCTCTCCGGCGATCCTGAAAAAGTAGTTGAAGAAGATTGCAAGGTTCAGCTCCTTGTTCCCAACGATCCCGTCTTCAACTGGCCTAACAAGATCACCACCGCCGACTTCGACAACTGGGTCGAGGAGCGAGGTCACGGCTTCATGCGTCAGTGGGATTCAAAGTACATTGCCCTCACCGAGATGCATGACACCGACCAGGATCCCCAGAAGGGCGGCCTTCTCTATGCGCGCTACGGAAAGGGCTCTTATGTCTACCTCTCCTATGCCTTCTTCCGCCAGATGCCCGACGGAGTCCCGGGCTCCTACCGCATCATGGCAAACCTCATCAGCATGGGCAAAAACCCTGGCCTGTCCGCAACTGCAGGCAACTGACTGCCTCGAACTCTCTCAAGCGGTGCGGGTTCCATCTTCGCACCGCTTTTTTCCTTCCCGTTCATTTATCAAATAGACTTGTCTCCGAGGTAATTCCCGTAATGCTCCCCAAGAACAGAACGTATCCTCACGCCATGCTCCGTGAAATCTTCGAGCAGCCTTCCGCCATAGCCGAGACCCTCGCAGCCTACAGCGACGGCAGCAGTCTCCGTGAGGATATCTTCCTCCCCGCCCGCAAGGCTCTCGTCGGCAAGGAGAGCCTCCTGATATCCGCCAGCGGCTCCAGCCGCCACGCCGGCCTTGTAGGCGAGATCCTCTTCGAAGACCTCGCCGGAATCGCCGTCGACGTCGAATACGCCAGCGAGTACATCTACCGCTCGACCCAGACCCTCAAGAATCCCTGCTTCCTCGTCCTCTCCCAGTCCGGCGAAACCGCCGACACCTCCGAAGCCCTCCGTGAGGCCACCGCGCGCGGTACCACCACCATCGCCATCACGAACAAGCCGGACTCCAGCATGGCGAAGATGGCGAACTGCTCTCTCCCCACCATGGCCGGCGTCGAACGCGCCGTCCCCGCAACCAAGAGCTTCACCACGCAGCTCGTCGTTCTCTCTCTCCTCTCCCTCTTTGCCGCTCGCATCCGCGGACGCATGACCCGCGCCGTAGTTGAGTCGCACCTCCGCGACCTCCACAACGTACCTGAGGCTATGGCTGCCGTTCTGCCCAAATGGGAGACCCAGGTCGCCGAAATAGCAAAGTCCCTCCAGTCAGCAGAGTCCTTCCTCTTCCTGGGTCGCGGTGTCCACTACCCCATCGCCCGCGAGGGTGCGCTCAAGCTCAAAGAGTCCGCCTACATCCAGGCCGAAGGCTATCCCACCGGCGAACTCAAGCACGGCCCCAACGCGCTGGTAAACCGCCACACCCCCCTCATTGTTCTGGCCACGCGCGACCCCCATGCTCCCGACTCCATCCTGCGCTACGAGAAGACGGTAAACCTCCTTCGCGACATGAAGAAACAGGGCGCTGAGGTCATCTCTATCGTCAACGAAGGCGACACGCAGATCTCAGAGCTAAGTCGCCACACCATCACCGTCCCGCAGTGCGAGGAGTACATCTCCCCCCTCTACGAGGTCGTCCCTCTGCAACTGCTCGCCTACTTCATGGCCATCGGACGCCAAATCGATGTAGACAACCCTCGCAACCTTGTCAAAGCAGTTATTCAGGAGTAACAGAGGCAAAGGCAAGGTACAGAACGACAACAGTGAGCAGCAAAAAAATGAGGCGAGCCAGTTGATGCTTTGGCTCGCCTCATTTTTGGTGACTTTTATTCTTACTGGTGTGGATAGTCCACTCGTATGGAGAGGATCTCGTAAGGGCTAATAGGAACTGTGACCTTGTTGCCAGAGACAGGCAGCGGTGAGCCTAGCGGCTTCTCCATCAAATTGGTCTCAGTGGCCGCAGTGGCTCCCGCAGGGACTGTGAAGGTAACTTCGGAGCGTTTGCCTGCCCACTCGAAGACGCGGAAGATGAGGCCGTTGTCGTCTTCGGCCTTCTTGATGGCTGTGAGGACTACGTTCTCCGGTGCTACGGAGGCGTAGGAGTGTTCGAGGGGAAGCGTGCCGGTATGTGAAGCGACCTGTTGGGCGCGCAATTCATAGTTGTACTGATAGCCGCGGCGCTCAGTGAGAGCCTGCTTCCATGTACCGGCGTGCGGATAGAGGGCGTAGCTGAAGTGCTGGTGTCCACGATCGGCTTCGGGATCGGGCCAGGTGGGAGAGCGTAGAAGCGAGAGACGAAGAACGTTATCCTTCGCGTCGTAGGCGTATTTGGCTTCGTTGAGGAGACTGAAGCCATGCTGGCCGTCGCCGAGATCGGCCCAGCGCATGGCGGGAACTTCGAACTTTGCCTGCTCCCAGGTGTTATTGCGGGTGGTGGGACGGTCGATAGTTCCGTAAGGGATCTCGTAGGTGGACATGGGTCCAGAGGCAGCGAGCGGGAAGGCTGCTTTTAGGAGGACATGGGCCTCGCGCCAATCGATGTCATTGATGACGTCGACGGTGTCGGCATTGGCGTAGAGCTGGATGTCCTGAACGAACTTTGAGCTCTGCCAGGTGCGAGAGACGCGGATGACAGCGCGCATCGGGCCCTTCTCGATGAGTTGAACTGAGTCAACTTTTTCGATAGGGGTCATGTGGTCGAGGGTGCCTGGGTCGATGTTCCAGGCGTCGTAGTCCTTCGGAGTGTCCTTGAAGGTCTGGAGCTGGTTGCCGCAGGCTCCTTTGGCGAGGCTCTCGAAGTTGACCTTCTTGTCGAAGAGGCTGGTGATGCAGCCGGTAGTGGAGTCGACGACGACGCGAAGAGCGGCGTTTTCGATCGTGGTTCCGCTGGCTTTGAGATCGGTGGTGAAGGGCTTGGCTCCGGAGGCTACATGGAGGACCTGGTAGCCGAGGGATGGAACGTCTTTCGCAGCGATGAGGAGCTTGTAGGTATTGGTCTTCGAGTCGCTGGAGAGAATCGACGAGGGAAGGACGTTGTTGTGGGAGTCGAGAACGGAGATTCCGTTCGGCGCAGGTGCTGGTAGCTGAACCGTGGCGGTGGTGATGCCGGTGTGCGGCCATGCTAACGGGTTGAATACGAGGACGGGGACATCGCCAGCAGCCTTGGTGTTAATGCTGGCGGCGAGGGTGTGAAGGGACTTGGCTGAGATCTCGTTGGTGGCCCAGCGGACCTGATCGAACTCGGCCTGCGCCTCTTTAAAGATGATGCCGATGCCAGAGCCGGCGGCTAGATCGTGGAAGCCGTTGAAGGTGATCTTCTTCCACGCGTCGGTGAACTCCTTGTTGGGGTAGGCGTCGCCGTTAAGCCATGCGAGGGAGGCGTACTTCTCTGCGTTGAGGGCTTGCTCTTCGCTTTCGCGCATGTTGCGCTTGTGCTGGGCCTGCGAGGTCATGACTCCGCGGTGGTACTCGAAGTACATCTCGTCCTTCCAGGTGGGGATATCGATCTTGCCCGGCTCGGCTGCGGGAAATTTGTAACCGTTGGCGATCGAGGAGTAGTTCCACTCGGGTGAGGTAGTGGCGACCTTCTGCTCGGCACTGGTAAAGAAGGACTGGGCAAGGCCGAACCGCATCTTCGGCACGATCTTGTCAGACTGGGCCCAGTGGTCGCCCTCGTCGAGGATGGCGCGGGTGGGGCCGCCGCCGTGGTCACCGATGCCGTAGAGGTCCATCATCTCGTCCATACCGGGTGCGCGCTGGCGTGCGGTTGCGAGGTCAGCGGAGAGGCGGACGGGATTGAGATTGTTGTTGGCATAGTCGTGCGGGAAGTAGGTGAGGACCTTGCTGCCGTCGGGGGACTGCCACCAGAAGAGTTTGAAGGGGAGTTGGTTGGTGTCGTTCCAGGTCATCTTCTGGGTGACGAAGTAGTCCATGCCGGAGCGCTTGTAGATCTGCGGGAGTTGCCAGTTGTAGCCGAAGGAGTCGGGGTTCCAGCCGATGCGAACGTCGACGCCGTACTGCTTCTGGAAAAAACGTTTGCCTATCAGGAGAGAGCGCACCTGCGATTCGCCGTCGGGCATGTTGAGATCGGGTTCGACCCACATACCGCCTACGATCTCCCAACGGCCTTCCTTGATGCGCTTCTTGATCTCCTCATTCATCTGGGGATACTTGTCGGCGATCCACTCGTTATAGGCCGCGGCGGACTGCGTATAGGTATAGTCCGGGTACTCGTTCATGAGCTGTAGCGCGGTACCGAAGGTACGTTTGACGACGTCAACGGTCTCGGTAACGGGCCAGAGCCAGGCAGCGTCGATGTGTGAGTTGCCTGTGAGGTGAAGTGTGGCCTGCTGGAGGGTGGGTTTCAGGGGTTCGAGGATCTGGCGGGCTTGAGTGAGAGACGCATCGAATATCGGCTGATTGTTGGAGTCGAGGGCAGTGAGGTCGACGGTGTTGATGGACTTTTGGAGCGTGGCGAGATCCTGCGTGAGATTCTTCGAGAGAGATGGAATGAGGACGGCGCTAGAGAGGAACTCGAGGCGGAGGTCGGAGGGATTCGGCCGACCTGCAGCGAAGTCGATCTTCATGGGAGCGCCGGCAAAGGTCTTGGTATCGACGGTGTGAAGGAGTTTAACCGCAATGAGAATCTTATCGCCAGGCTTCGCCTGATCGAAGAGGACGATGGGTTCGAGGTCATCTCCGAGGGCTACACGGCGGCCGTTAAAGTAGATGATCTGCGGCATGGGGCCGTTGGCGTTGGCACGGAACTGAAACCAGATGCGGGCTCCGGTGAGGTCGTAGCCGTTAAGAGTCTTGGGGACTTCGACGATACGGCGGTACCAGGCAGCTTCGGTGGAAGCCTGGCTGCGGGCTTTGACGAGTGGCCAGGCGGAGTCATCGAGAGCGGGAGCTTCACCGTGGGCAAGGTCCCCTGCGTGGTAGTGCCATTCCTCGGCGGGGAGATTATCGAAGGTCGCGAGGCGCTCGATGACTTTTTGCGATTCGGGGGAGAGGGTGTGTGTGATGTCAGCTACTTCTTTGGGAGATTGCGCCTTGGCGGGCAGAGAGAACGACAGCGTAAGAAGAATTGCAGATGTCAAAATGATCTTTGCGGTGTGACGCACGGAGGTGAGGGAGAGAAGAACGGTCAAGTGCGGCTCCTTGGTTAAAGCTGTGTGGGTCTGCCGTAATACGGAGTTTTATTTGGGCAGACCGGACAAAGGGAGTCTAACGCACTTTGCAGGAAGAGGTGCTGGAATGAAGCCGGCTCTTGGTAGATGAGCCGGTTCGATTGATGAGGAACGCTAGCGTTTGAGGACCGCCTCGAGATACTGGAGTGCACGGGGGTCGTTGGATTGGCCAAGCCAGAAGATGGCTTCCTTGCGGATAGTGGGGTTGGTGTTGGTGTCCGCGACGTGTACCAGCTGCGGGATGCCTTCGTCCTTCGGAAGCTGGCTGAGCGCGAAGACGGCCTTCTTCTTTACCGCTGTGTCAGGATCGTTGTCGATGGCATCCTTCAGAGCGGTGGTTGCTTTTTTACCGACCTTCTGGGCGAGCCAGAAGAGGGCCTGACTCCGGACGCGCGAGTCGGAGTCGGATTTGGCCATCTTGAGGATCTCGTCCACGGCTGCTGGATCGGAGTTGATGGAGAGATCGAAGGCGAGTTTTTCACGGAGCTTTGCGTCCTGCTCTTTAGATACGAGTTGCTGCAACGCGAGATAGCCTTCGTGGCCGCGCTGGGCTCCGAGCCAGAAGGCAGCTTTCTCGCGGAGACGTGAGCTGGTGGAGGTGGCAGCGAGTGAGGCAAGAGCATCGGTTGCTGCGGGGGCGGCATGGGTGCTCAGGGTTACGAGGGCTTCCTCGGTGACATGTTTATCCTGGTTGTTCTGGCTGTCAACACTTTGTACAGCGAGCTTGCTAAGAAAGCTAACGCTATCATTGGGCTGTACGTTGGTGAGCCATTCAAAGGGGATACCGCCGGCGTTCAACCGACAGCCTGGCGTTGCGGGACGCACTTTGATGATGGCTCCGTGATCGAGCCGGAGTAAGACGTACATGCCGGAGGTGGGCTGGCTTGCCTGCTTCGTATTGTTCACGCGATCTCGGGTGTCCTCGAGCTGATATTCACCGCAGCATCCATCTTCAGCTTCTGATGATCCCGTTGAATCTGAACATGAAGAGTAATGTGTTCGTGGAAGAGCAGGAATCTCATATCCAATCCATAACGGCTGGTTTGTGTGCTGAAATCGCGTCACCGTCGCGGACAGTCCTGAGCCTACAGGCTCAGAGTTGAACTGGGTGTTCGATACCCTGGGTTGCTGCGCGGCGATAGCGGACGCGCTGAGGATGAGGGCAATGATGAGATTGTGTTTCACGAGAGTGCCTCCTTGCTGCGATGGCTACTTGTTGAGGATTTCGATCATGTAGGCGGTGGCTTCCTTGTTCTGCATGAGGCTTAGCTGCTGGACGATCTTTTGCTTTAAGCCGGGATCTTTTTCTGATTTGGCGAGTGTGACGAGATCATGCGCATCGTTGGCGAGGAAGAGCGCTTCGACGGCGGCCTTCTTTGTCTCGGGGTCGGAGTTGTTCTGGTATGCGGTGAGCAGCGCTGGAGCAGCGCTGGAACCGCCTGCGATTCCGAGATTGCGGATAGCCTTGCGGCGTAGATCGGGATCCTGCTCCGAAGTGCCAATCACTCCGAGGACATCGGCTCCTTTGGGACCTGCGGCGATGAGGCCGCTGAGAATGTTGGATTTGGTCTCAGAGCTCTTGGTTTCGCGATAGAGTGTCTGGAGCTGCACGGTTGCACCGAGTGCGCCAAGTGACTGGACGGCGGTCTTGGCGAGCTGTGGATTTGATTCGCCGCGTGCGGCTTCGACAAGCTTGTCGGGACTGCCTGAGACAAGATAAGACTGCAGGACAGCTTTTTTAACGTCGTCATTGCTGCTGTGCTGATAGACGTCAGCGAGCAGATCGACGGACTCTTTGCCACGAATAGCGGCAAACATTCGGATAGCCTTTACCTGAAGGGCGGGGTTGGACTGGCCGCGAGCGATCTGGCCGATGAGGTCCTGGGCCTGCTTCGAGTTACTTTGGGCGAGCACGAAAAGGGCGCGCTCCTTGAGTTTGTCGGAGCTACTGCCGTTGAGGATCTGCTGGATTGCGGGGAAAGCGCGAGACTCGTCCTGCTGCATGAGAGCATTCAAAGCCAGAAGCTTCAGCTCTACATCCTGCTCGGCCTGAGGCTGGACAGGATGGCCGCTCTTACCGCGAATCTCAATTTCAAGGGCTCCACATTCATTGAGCCAGCTGCTCTTTGGATAGGCATTGCGGAGTTGAGCGCAGGTTTGGAGAGCTCGTGCGGGCTGGCCCTCTTTGTTTGCGGCATAGGCCTTCCAATAGAGACCTCCTTCGGCTCGCTCACCGTGCTGCTGAGCTACTTTACTGAAGATGTCACCTGCATCTGCCCATCGTCCCTCATTGATGGCACGGGTACCATCTGCGTAGAGGCTGTCGTTCTGCATTACAGAAGAGGGCTCATCTGCGACAGATGTGGGCTGAACGACCGCCGCAGCGTATAAGCTTGGAGCCAACAGTACGGAAGCAAAGGTTGCAGTTAGAAATAGTGATGTGTTTTTCATTTAGATAGATACCCCTTTCCTTCGGACGACATGGCTCTCCTGTTGACCCGGAGTTCTGGAGCGCAGAACGCGGACCTCAAAGAGCAGACCATCGGTGTTCATTTCTTTCTGAAGCCTGGCTAAGTGAGCAGGATTGGAGCTATCGGGCTCGTTGACAATTTCGACGAGAACGCGCTCCAGACGATCGAGTGCGGCGGTAAGCTCGGAATCACCAGCGCGTGTGGCGCTTTCACGATAGAGACGGTTTGCC
>Ga0193743_1003055_pt1 | contig 11372 bp, 9 predicted proteins | sample L2c2metaG_FD_143038 | JGI IMG/M metagenome (GOLD analysis project Ga0193743, IMG submission 143038) | Soil microbial communities from a riparian zone of the East river system, Colorado, United States - L2c2 | ecosystem: Environmental > Terrestrial > Soil > Riparian zone | place: USA: East River...
AGCGCCATGCACACGGGGCTGATCTACCTTCCGATCGCCATCGGAGCGCTGCTGTTCTCGCCGCTGTCCGGACGGCTCATCGGCCGCTACGGCGCTCGTCCGTCGCTGTTGGTGGCCGGCGTGCTCATCACCACGGCGTCGGCGATGCTGACGTTCCTCACCGCCACGACCCCGGTGTGGGCGCTGCTGGGGATCTTCGCGGTGTTCGGCATCGGCTTCGCAATGGTGAACGCACCCCTGACCAACGCGGCGGTCAGCGGCATGCCGCTGGACCGTGCGGGCGCCGCCTCGGCCGTGACGTCCACGAGTCGGCAGATCGGTGTGAGCATCGGTGTGGCGCTGTGTGGTTCGGTCGCGGGATTGGCGCTCTCGCAGAGCGGAACCGACTTCGCCGCGGCCTCCCGGCCGCTGTGGTTCGTGTGCGTCGGACTTGGCGTCGTCATCTTCGCGCTCGGCTTCCTGTCGACGTCGCAGCGGGCGGCCCGGTCCGCCCAACGCGTGGCCCCCCTCATCGCGGGCACGTCGGTCATCATGGAGGAGGGGATCCGTGTCGGATAACCCACGCGCCGACCAGGTGTGGCGCGCGATGGCCGCGGTGGTGTTCGACAACCGCGACGTATGGAGGCGTGACGTCGTCGAGACAACCGGGCTGCCATTCAGCAGGGTGCGCGTGCTGCGCAGGCTGGCCAAGCGGCCCATGACGGCCAAATCGATCGCCGAAGCCGCCACCATGGACGCGCCCGCCACCACCGTCGCCCTGAACGACCTCGAGGATCGCGGTCTGATCGTGCGCGAAGCGGATCCGACCAACCGGCGCTCCAAGCTGGTGTCGCTCACCGACGAAGGTCGCGAGGTGGTCGCGAGCATCGCCGAGATCGACGATCCCGCGCCGCGCCCGTTCGCCGCGTTGAGCGAGGCCGAACTGCGCACGCTCGAGACCATCCTGGCCAAGCTGGCCGCGGGTTAGCGTTCGACGACCTCGTTTATCGTTGGTCCAGATTCCCGCAGCGTCCTATCCTTGACGGATCATGGGCCAGCGGGGGGTCGGAAGGACGATGACTGCGTGCAGGGCCTGCGGCACTGAACCACGGGAGGGTGCCCGCTTCTGTGACGCGTGCGGTGCGCCTGCCGGATCGGCTGCGAACACCGCCGAGTACAAGCAGGTGACGGTGCTGTTCGCCGACGTAGTCGGATCCATGGAATTGGCTACGGAACTTGGACCCGAGCGACTGCGCGAGATCATGACCGAGCTGTTCAATTCTTCCACCGGCATCGTCCGCCACTACGGCGGCACCGTCGACAAGTTCACCGGCGACGGTCTCATGGCGGTGTTCGGAGCACCGATCGCCTTGGAAGACCACGCTGTTCGCGCGTGTCGGGCGGCGTTGAACATTCAGCGCGAGGCCGCACATCTGGCTCAGGACGTCGCACAACGCGACGGCGAAACGTTCGCCGTGCGGGTCGGATTGAACTCCGGTCAGGTGATCGCCGGTGAAATCGGATCGGGCCCAACGGCGTACACCGCCGTGGGTGAGCAGGTCGGGATGGCGCAGCGGATGGAGGCCGCCGCTCCGCCGGGTGGTGTGATGGTCTCCGAGTCGACCGCGCAGCTCGTCGGCGACCTGGTGAAACTGAGTGACCCTGAGCCGGTACGCGTCAAGGGCCGCGAGGATCCCGTTCTCGCGCGACGTCTGTTGGCCGTCACCTTGCAGTCCGGCGTGAGCGGCCGGAGTGAGCTGAGCCTCGTTGGCCGCCGCTGGGAGATACCGGCGGTGGAAGGCATCCTGCAGGGCGCCATCGACGGACACGGTGGGGTGGTCGGTGTCGTTGGCCCTGCCGGAATGGGCAAGAGCCGCTTGGTTCGCGAAATCGCGTCGATCGCGATCACGAAGGGCGTCGAGGTCATCAGCGCGTACTGCGAATCACATGCGCGCGAAGTGTCCTTCCACGTCGTCGGCCGGCTGCTCCGTGCGGCCACCGGGGTCGACGAAGCCGATGACGAAACCGCGCGCACCCGGCTGCAGGTTCTGGTCCCCGACGCCGACCCGCAGGACATGCTGCTGTTCTACGACCTCCTTGGCGTTGCGAATCCGGACGTGGCCATGCCCAGCATCGACCCGGACGCGCGCCGGAGGCGACTGACCGCATTGGTCAATGCGGTCTTGCAGGCCCGAGCGACACCGGCCGTCTACGTCATCGAGGACGCCCACTGGATCGACGACGTCAGCGAATCGATGTTGGCCGACTTCATGGTGGTCATTCCGCAGACCCCGTCGTTGGTGATGGTGACCTATCGTCCCGAATACCGTGGGGCTCTGAGCCGTGTCGCCGGTAGCCAGACGATTGCGCTTGCGCCGCTGAGTCGGCCGGACTCGGCAGCATTGATCGCCGAACACCTGGGCACCGATCCGTCGGTGGCGGTACTTGCCGGGACGATCGCGGAGAGAGCGGCAGGCAATCCCTTCTTCGCCCAGGAACTGGTGCGTAATCTCGCCGAGCAGGGTGCGCTTCGAGGCGGACGCGGGTCGTACGTCCGCAACGTCGAGTACACGGACGTCACCATCCCGCCGACCCTGCACGCGACCATCGCTGCCCGCATCGACCGCCTCGACCCCGCGGGCAAGCGCACGCTGAACGCCGCGGCGGTGATCGGATCCCGGTTCGGCACCGAACTGCTCGTCGCGCTCGGCATCGACGACGTCGTGGACGAACTGGTCGCGGCCGAGTTGATCGACCAGGTGAAGTTCACCCAGCCCTCGGAGTACGTCTTTCACCACCCGCTGATCCGCGCAGTGGCCTACGAGTCGCAGCTGAAGGCCGACCGTGCAGAACTGCACCGACGGCTGGCCTCGTCGATCGCGGAGCGCAATCCCGAGGCGGCCGACGAGAACGCCGCGCTGATCGCCGAACACCTGGAATCGGCTGGTGAGAGCCATGCCGCCTACGTCTGGCACATGCGGGCCGGCGCATGGTCGACCAACCGTGACATCATCGCCGCGCGCACGAGCTGGCACCGGGCGCGAGAAGTCGCAGATGCCTTGCCCTCAGACGACCCGGACCGCACGGCCATGCGCATTGCACCCCGAACGCTGCTGTGCGCCACCGCGTATCGAACGGCGACCAACGTCTCTCATTCCGGCTTCGACGAACTGCGCGAACTGTGCGCCGCGGCGGGTGACAATCGGTCGCTGGCCATCGCGATGCTCGGCCAGATCACGGAGTGGTTGCTGCACGGCCGCGCGCCAGAGGCGGTCCGACTGGTGTCCGAACAGACTGTTCTGCTCGAGGCGATCGGAGACCCCGACCTGACTGTCGGGCTGGCCTTCGGCGCAATGGTCGTCTACCAGGAGACCGGTCAGATGACCGAACTGCTGCGCTGGACCCAGCGCGCGATCGACCTCGCCGACGGTGATGTCACCAAGGGCGGTTTCGTTCTCGGGTCGCCGTTGTCTCTGTCGATCCTGTTTCGCGGCCAAGCCCGGTATTGGCTGGGGATTCCGGGTTGGCGAGCCGATTTCAACGACGCCCTCGTGATGGCCCGGAATGCCGACGCGCACACCTTCGCCAGCGCCGTCGTATACAAGTACGGCTCCGCGATCGTCAACCGTGTCCTGCTGCCCGACGCCACGGCGGTTCGTGATCTGGAGGAGGCGCTCGAGATCGCCGTGAACACCGGCGATCACACCACGTTGGCGCTGACCAGGTACATCACCGCCGGCGCCCTCATCGAAAGCGGCACCGACCTGGATCGCGGACTGCGATACCTCGCCGAAACTCGCGACCTGTGTCTGAGTGGGCAGTTCTTCGCGACCGAACTGCCGATCGTCGAAATCTACCTCGCCCGGGAGCGGGTGCGGCAGGGTGATGCCGATGGCGCGATTCCGATCATGCGGGCATCGGTCGACACCATCTTCGCCAACGGGCAGTTCGGATTCAGCGTCATGTGCACCAGCATCCTGGTGGAGACATTGCTCGACCGTGCTGCCGATGGTGACGTAGAGGAGGCGGAGGCGGTGATCGCGAGATTGGCAGCCGCTCCTGTCCGAGACCTTGCGGTGTGCGAAATCGCGCTGCTCCGGCTTCGGGCATTGCTGGCACGGGCGCGTGGCGATGGCACGGCGTATCGGCAGCTTTCCGACCGCTACCAGGCGATGGCCATCAACCTCGGCTTCGAGGGCCACATGGCACTGGCAAGGACGATGACCGAGCGTTAGCCGTGCGTTAGCCGTCCAGGACCGCCATTGCGGCGTTGTGGCCGCCGATCCCCGATACCGCGCCGCCCCGGTGAGAGGCTGAGCCGCACAACAGGATCCGGTCGTGGGGGGTCGCGACCCCCCAGCGCTGGGCGGGTGTCTCCAGTGGCTCGTCGTCCTCGACGAACGGCCAGCGCAGAGCGCCGTGAAAGATGTTGCCCGCCGTCATGCCGAGCGCGTCCTCCAGATCCACCGTCGTCTTCGCCTCGATGCAGGGCCTGCCGTGCGCATCGCTCATCACCACGTCCCGGATGGGCTCGGCGAGAACGGAATCCAGCGACGCCAGGACCGCGTCGGTCAGTCTTGCCCGCATGTCGTCGGGATCGGCGGCGGTCACCAGATGGTGCGGGGTGTGCAGCCCGAACACCGTGAGGGTCTGCGCGCCGGAACGCGAGAGTTCGTCGGACAGGATCGTCGGATCGCTCAGCGAGTGGCAGTAGATCTCACATGGCAGCGGATCGGGCACGCTGCCGCCCACCGCCCTGTCGTACGCGGCGTCGAGCTGGCTGAGGTTCTCGTTGATGTGGAAGGTGCCGCCGAAAGCCTGTTCGGGACGCACGGATTCGTCACGCAACCGCGGTAGCCGCCGCAGCATCAGATTCACCTTGACCTGAGCGCCCTGCGCCTGCGTCGGCTCCGGTTCGCCGAGCAGTCGCGCCAGCACCGTGGGGGTCACCCCGGCCAGGATCGTCCGCCCGTGGATCCGACACTCGGTGTCGTCGTGGCGGTAGTCCACCTCGCCGTCGGGGGTGATCGCGTGAACGTCGGCGCCGGTAACGATGTCGGCGCCATGACCGAACGCCGCCGCGGCGAGCGCACCGCTCACGGCGCCCATGCCGCCGATCGGGACGTCCCAGTCGCCGGTGCCGCCGCCAAGCAGGTGGTAGAGGAAGCACACGTTCTGTACCAGCGACGGATCGTCGGTGCGGGCGAAGGTGCCGATCAACGCATCGGTGGCCATCACTCCGCGGACCAGGTCGTTGCCCACCGCGCCGGTGATCGCGTCGCCGATTGGCCCGGCGATCATCTCCTCCCAGGCGATGGCGGCGTCGGGTTCGCCGCCGGCCAGCACGTGGTCCCGCGCGACGCGCCTGGTCCGCAACGGTTCGGTCAGCGTCGGCCACAGCCGGCCGGTGACGGTGCGGCAGCGGCGGTAGAACTCGTCGAACCCCGGTTGGTCGTCGGCCGCGCCGATGGCGTCGAACGTACTGTGCCGCCCCACCAGCAGGCCGGTCTCACCCGCGGTGGCGGGGTCCGGGGTGTAGGACGAATCGCGGCGGCGGATCAGGCGAACCCGGGCGCCGAGATCGTCGAGGATGCGCCGCGGCAGCAGGCTGACGAGGTACGAGTAGCGCGACAGCCGGGCGTCCACACCGTCGAACGCGTGCGCCGAGACGGCAGCGCCGCCAACGTGATCGAGGCGCTCGAGCACTCGCACCCGGCGGCCTGCCCGCGCCAGGTAGGCGGCGGCGACCAGGCCGTTGTGACCGCCGCCAATGATGACGACGTCGAAGCGATCGTCGGACGTCACGGCTGCCGATCAGTTCAGGTAGCCCTCGACCTGATCGGGCGGACGCACCTGAGCCTGATCGGGATCCTGACCGGTCTCGCGCAGTGCCCGGCGTTGCCGGAGCAGGTCCCAACACTGGTCGAGCTGAACTTCCACGGAGCGCAGTCGCTGATGTTCCTCGGTTTCGTCGATCTCGCGATGTTGCACCTTGGCCCGGAGCTCTCGCTCCTCGGCGACAAGCTGGTTTACCTCGGCGAGAATGTCACGGTCCTTGTCCACCCGACCATTCTGCCCGACTACGGTGATGGGCGTGGCGAGCGACAAGAAACCCGAGATCGAATTCCCCGACGGTCCCGCACCTGCTGAACTGGTGATCGAGGACGTGGTGGTCGGTGACGGCGCCGAAGCGGTCCCCGGTGGCACCGTCAAGGTGCACTACGTCGGCGTCGAGTACGACACGGGCGAAGAGTTCGACAGCTCGTGGAACCGGGGCGAGTCGATCGAGTTCCCCCTGCGCGGCCTGATTCAGGGCTGGCAGGACGGTATTCCGGGCATGCAGGTGGGAGGACGGCGCAAGCTGGTCATCCCGCCGACCCAGGCCTACGGAGCGGCGGGCTCGGGGCACCGGCTGTCGGGCAAGACGCTGATCTTCGTCATCGATCTGCTCGACGTTCGCTGACCGGACAAAGCGAGCGGGCTGAATTTCGGCGCCGTTCACGTCGTGTTCGGCCTGCCCGATGATTTCCGGCGAAGACCTACCGACCCTTCCCAGGCAGCCCTAGGCTGGCTGCCGACGACAGGAGGCCGATGGCGGGATCCGACGAGGACCAAACGACCGAGCGGCGCACCGACTCGAAGTTCTACCGACGACAACCCGGCCTGGGCTGGCTGCTGGCCTTCCTGGTCATTCCCGCGCTGCTCGCCCTGATCGGCTGGGCCGGTATGGACCGCTCGGCCAAGGACCTCGAACTCACCGCACCCAGCGTGGATCCGTCGGCCACGCTCACGGCGTCGTCCAGTCCTTCTGCCGCGACGACGAGCGCCGCCTTGCCCGCAACGGGGTACGCACCGTTCTCGATCGTCCGCAACGGCAACGTGGGTGACCCCGCGGGCGTCAAGGGCTTTACCCTCACCGGTGAAGTGCCCGACGAGTCGACGAGGACATCGCTGCTCGATGCGCTCAGGACCGCGTTGCCAGGTGCACTCATCGTCGACAACCTCAAGGTGGTACCGGGCGTCCAGGTGCCCGATTTCGCCGGACTGGGTGGGGTGTTCAGCGCCGCCCTCGGCATTCCCGACTTCGGCTTGAAACTCGAAGGTGACACGGTGACGTTGAGCGGCACCGCGCCCTCCGAGGACCTGAAGGCCGCCGCTGAATCGGCAGCCGCCGCGACATGGCCGAATGTCAAGATAGTCAACAATATTCAGGTCACAGCGGCACCGGCACCGTCTGCACCGCCACCACCAGGTCCGCCTGCCGGGGTGAGCCAAGGCGGCACCTGCGCGACGCTTCAGGCCGATATCTCCGGGCTGCTGGGCACGCCGATCAACTTCAGCACCGACGGCTTCACGTTGGCGCCAGACTCCCGGCAACTGGTGTCCCAGGTGGCGGGCAAGGTGAAGGCCTGCCCGAATGTCAAGGTGGCAGTCGCCGGATACACCGACAACAGCGGCACCGACGCCATCAACGTGCCGCTCAGCGCCAGTCGCGCCAAAGCCGTTGCGGATGCCTTCGTTTCGGACGGAGTGCTCGCTGGCGCCGTGACCTCGAGTGGCGCGGGCTCGGCTGATCCCGTCGCGAACAACGGCACCCCCGAGGGCCGGGCGCAGAACCGCCGCGTCGAGATCACGGTCAGCTGAGGAGATTCGACATGGACTTCGTCATCCAATGGGTGTGGTACCTGCTCGCGTTCCTGGCGGGGTCGCTGGTCGCCTGGGCGCTCGCCGCGGTCACGATCAAGCACACCAGCGAGGAAGCCGCGCTGGCCGATCTGGGCGCGCCGGAACCGGGAGCAGGGAAATGACCGTGAACTGGTGGCTGGTGGCACTGGCCTTCGTGCTCGGGTTGGTCATCACGGGCGCCTTCATGATCCGGCGGGTCGAGCGCGAGGTGCCGGTATCCGCCGCGGCGGGAGCGGCCGGTGCTGCGTCCGCGGCGAAGCTCGTCGACTCGGGCAGTGATTCCCCGCCGGCCGAGAAGGTCACCGAGACGGCCACCGCCGAAACAGCTGCCGCCGCAACGGCTCCCGTTGCGGAACCACCGTACGGTGAGGGCTCGCTGCGCCTTGCGGTGGCATCGGCGGATGCTCCGTCCGGCTACACGATCAAGGGCAACGAGGACTCGATGCTCTACCACTCAGCGGAGAGCCCGACATACAAGCGGACCATCGCCGAGGTGTGGTTCCGCAACGTCGAGACGGCAGAGGCGGCGGGCTTCAACCGCTGGGACAGCGGCAAGTCCCAACGCGGTAAGTAGTTACGACGGGCCGGGGAGCCGCAGCAGCAGGCGGGCGCCGCCCAGCGGACTATCGTCCAATGACGCCGTGCCGCCATGTAGTTCGGCCTGCTGAGCGACCAATGCCAAGCCAAGTCCTGAGCCCGAGTGCGATGCCGTCGACCCCCGTGAGAACCGGTCGAACACGACCTTGCGCTCCTCTTCGGGAACGCCGACTCCGTCGTCGTCGATCGCGATCTCGACCCCGGCGCGTGAGCTCACCGCGGACAGCTGTACCCGGGTGGCGCCGCCATGCTTCACGGCGTTGGCGATCGCGTTGTCGATGGCCAGTCGCAACCCGGCGGGCAAGCCGACGATGATCACCGTCGGCGCGGGCGCCAGCGACACGTCCAACTCGGGGAAGACGCGCATCGCGTCGTGAGCGGCCCGGTCGAGCAGCTCGGTGATGTCGACAGGAACGTGATCGTCGAACGTGGACAACTGGCCCTGGGCAAGCCGCTCGATCGCCGTCAGCGTCGCCTCGATGCGCGACTGGGTGCGGATGAGGTCGTTGAGCACTTCCTTGCGCTGCTCCTCGGGCATGTCGAGGGTGGACAACACCTCGAGGTTGGTGCGCATGGCCGTGAGTGGAGTGCGCAGCTCGTGCGACGTCACCGCGGCGAAGTCGCGTGAGGACACGAGGGCCGCCTTGGTGCGGTCCTGCTCCTCCCAGATGCGTTGCACCATGCCGTTGACCGCATCGGCGATCTCGACCGCCTCGGTGGCACCCCGCACCTCGACGTCGGGCGCCTCACCTCCCACGTCGATCGCCCGCGTCTGTTGGGCGAGGCGCTTCAGCGGCCGCACCGCGAACGCGGCCAGCAGCCAGCCGGCGACCGCGGCCGCGCCGATCGCGAACAAGCAGATGATGATCACCCGCCGGTGCAGGTTGTAGGTGTCGGCGATGGTGAAGTCGTAGGTGGCGCCGACGGCCACCGACATCGGTTCCGGCACCCGGATCTCGACCGTGCGCACCCGGTAACGCACCCCGTTGACGTAGGTGTCGGCGTAGCCGGGCGACAACTCGGGCAGGATCACGTTCGAGTTCGACGTCACGGCACCGTCCTTGCGCACGGTGATGATCGCGTCCTGGTCGTTGGGCGACTTCGGGATCTCGTCGAGACCCCGCGGCAGGAACGGGATCGCGAAACCGGCTGCCTCGTCGAGGCGGCGGTCGAGGCGCTCCTTGCGGTCGCTGGTGATGCCGACCCAGACGATGGTGCCGACGATGCCGACCACGATCGCCGCCGCGATGGCCGTGGCGAACGCGACGCGGGTCCGGAGCGACGGGGTGCGCCGGAAGATCCGCGACAGGCGGTTCATCTCATCACTGCGTCCGGAGGACGAACCCGACCCCGCGCACGGTGTGCAGCAAGCGCGGCGCGCCGTTGGCCTCGAGCTTGCGGCGCAGGTATCCGATGAACACGTCCACCACGTTGGTGTCGGCCGCGAAGTCGTAGCCCCAGACCAGCTCAAGGAGCTGGGCCCGGGACAGCACCGCGGTCTTGTGCTCGGCGAGCACCGCGAGCAGGTCGAACTCGCGCTTGGTCAGGTCGACGTCGACGCCGTTGACGCGGGCGCGCCTGCCAGGGATGTCGACCTCCAGCGGGCCCACCGCGATGGTCTCCGACGAGAACGTCGCGGTGGCACCGCGTCGGCGCAGCAGCGCCTTGATCCGCGCCACCAACTCGGCCAGCACGAACGGCTTGACCAGATAGTCGTCGGCGCCCGCCTCAAGGCCGGCGACGCGGTCGTCGACCGAGCTGCGCGCCGAGAGCACGCACACCGGTACGTCGTTGTCCATCGCACGCAGTGCGGTCACCACGCTTACGCCGTCGAGCACCGGCATGTTGATGTCGAGCACGATCGCGTCGGGCCGCGTCTCGGTGGCGCTGCGCAGGGCCTCGGCGCCGTCGACGGCGGTCGACACTTCGAATCCGGACAGCCGGAGTCCACGCTCCAACGACGCGAGCACGTCGGGATCGTCGTCCACCACGAGCACCCGGGGTGACGCGCCTCCGCTGTCCATAGGGTCATCTTGCCCGATGACCCTCCCCGGGCGTGTTAGGCGCGGGACGGCGCTGCGATGCGGTCTACAAGAGTTCACGCCGCGGCGCGACCAAGCGGTCGCCGACCAGTGCTAACTTCATGAATCGTGCATCCAATCGGTCCCCACCTGATCGTCCAACCCGACGATGGCCTTGGGCCGGTCCGAGAATTCATCGAATCCGCGCAGAAGTCGCTTCGGGTCAAGCAGTTCACCTTCACCTCCGAAGACCTGATCGCCGCCGTAATCGGCCGCAGGAACGCGGGCGTCGACGTGCGGGTGATGCTCAACGCGGCGCGCTCCGGCGGGGACCGGGCCAATGACGAGACCTACGAGCGGCTCCTGGCCGCCGGGATCGACGTGCAGTGGACCAGCCCCAAGTTCTATGTCTCGCACGAAAAGTCGATCGTCGTCGACGAGACGGCGGCCCTGGTCGCCACGTTCAACCTCTGCGAGAAGTACTTCACCCTTACCCGCGACTACGGCGTGATCACCCACGACTCCCGAAACGTGGCCCAGATCGTCGAGGTGTTCGAGGCCGACTGGAGCCACCGCGATTGGGAGCCTTCGGACAACCACGGCCTGTCGTGGAGCAACTCCAACTCACGACTGCACATGGCCCAGTTCATCGATTCCGCCACCCACCGCCTCGACGTCCAGCACCCCAAGTACGTCGACGCGGTGATCCTCGACCGCATCGTTGACGCCGCGCAGCGCGGGGTGAAGGTCCGCGTGCTCTGCGGCGGAAAGCACGGCATCAGCGACTGGGACATGCTCGACACCTTCGCCTCGTTGCGTTTGTTGCGCCGGTTCGGCGTCAAGGTGCACAAGCAGAAGAATCTCAGGGTGCACGCCAAGCTGCTGATCGTCGACGACGAGCGGGCCCTGGTCGGTTCGATGAACATCGACCGCAGTGCCTTCGACCTGCGCCGCGAACTGGGCATCACGACCCCTGACCCGGCCGTGATCGCGCGCCTGCGGGCCGTCTTCGATGAGGACTGGCGGCTCTCGCACCAGTACGACCCGCCCGACCCGCTCGATCCGTCCCAGCACCACGAGGACGACTTC
>Ga0193743_1003056_pt1 | contig 11371 bp, 10 predicted proteins | sample L2c2metaG_FD_143038 | JGI IMG/M metagenome (GOLD analysis project Ga0193743, IMG submission 143038) | Soil microbial communities from a riparian zone of the East river system, Colorado, United States - L2c2 | ecosystem: Environmental > Terrestrial > Soil > Riparian zone | place: USA: East River...
CCAGCCATTGGTACATTCCCCAGATGCCATCCATGCCGCGCGAGTAGGAAGAATACGTGTGGTAGACGACACCGTCTTCGAGCACGAATGCACTCAAGCCCGGCCTGTCGCGTGAGTAGGTAGGCGCGTCGGTACCGCAGGTCGCGGCGAGCTGGACTACGGGTTCAAGGGGCGGTGACGCATCCATGGCATGGTTGCCACGGCCATAGTTGTATTCGATGCTTCCTTCGCGTTGTTGCTCCTCGGTGAACGAGATATTGAAGTCGAAGTTGAAGTCTCCGTCGTGGGAGGACGCCCAGGGAAATGTCCATCCCATCCTGCGTTTGTATACCTGAAGCTTCGCAAGCGGCGCCCGGGATATAGCCAGCAGCGTGACATCATGGTTCGCCAGATGGACAACAGAGCCGTTGAACCCGTCGGCGATCGCGGAACAGGAAGAGCAACCCGCTGCGAAGTCGGGACCGAACATGAAGTGGTAGACGATCAGCTGCGAGCGCCCCCGGAAGAGGTCCGCCAGCGAAGCGCTCCCTTCGTCGGTCTCGAATCGATAGGCCTTGTCCACTCGCACCCACGGCAGTTCCTGACGGCGCCGTGCCAGCTCGTCGCCGCGTCGCGTCAAGTCCTTCTCTGCACCCAGTAGCTCCACTCGTGCGGCGAGCCATTCCTCGCGCGTTCCGGTCACGTGCTTCGTCATCGCTGGTATCTCCCAGTAGTTGTTGATGGGATCTACGGTAGCTCCAGCTATACGGATGATCAGAGTAACAAGCGTGTCGGGATTCCCTTGCTAGGCGAACCGGAAGAACGTGCGATATTTCATATTAAATATAATTAATTCATTGATGGTTATTTGATAATAGTAAATCGTGATACGTTTTAGAGGCCGCCATAGGGGCGGCATATTTATCTCATTCGGAGTGCTCCCATGGATCAGCTTAATGTTGTGATGCACGAAGAAATACAGAACGAAATCAATCCTTTCGGAGTTCAACTGGAAGGACCGCTGCAATTCCAGGCGGGCGCAGGAAAGCTTGCACCCAAAATCAATGCCGATGGCGATATCGGCAGGGTAGGCACTATCCACGGCGGCGGTTGAGGCGCAAATTCGGCAAATTAATCTCGCCTTTGATAATACGAAGCCGTTTCCCCCAAGGGAAACGGCTTCTTCATGGATAAGAATCCACCATGCTGAAGGCCGATATCGCTTTGCCGGATCTATCCCATCAAGCGCAGTGGAGGGACGGCTCCATTGCACTGGGAGATAGCCGAATCACACCCCATGCGCATCCCAGCCTCGAGGTACTGCTGGTAAGGACGGAAGGCCAGTGGTTCGTCATGGTGAGGGAGCGTGCGGCGGCATCGCCAGGAGCAACTGCCGCGACGCGCGATGTCGACACCGGGGAATTCCAAAGGCTATATCGGCAATGCCTCCTGTGGCATCTCGACTACGTCATGATCGAGGGCGCGCAGGCGGGATGTCGAATGAAAGTCCGCGCCGGCGTATTGGGTTCCGTACCTGTTTACTACCGCGCTACCGAGGACAGGATCAGGATTTCCTGGGACGTCACGGATCTGGCGACCGGGCCGCTGGCGATCGATGCGGAAATCGCAAGTCATCGCCTTGTCATGAACCCGGTCTATTCGGCCCGTCAGCTGTGCGTGGGCATCCAGTTGCTGACCGAGCGTGCTTGCCTTGATGTCCAACCGGGCAGGGCAAATTACCGGTATCCGGCGACGGCCGAGGAAACCTCTCCCACCCCCTTGCCGGAGGGGCGCGATGCGTTGGTGATGTTCGCCGAACTCATCGAGCGCGCAGTATCGGCTAGACCGATGGTGGCGAACCGCATCTCACTCGAATTAAGCGGTGGCATGGACTCAGGCAGCGTCGCCTGCGCCCTGGCGAAATGCCTGGGTCCTGTGGCAAGCAAGGGAATCCTGCTCGATGGCGACGTTCGCCACCCGCAAATTGAGCGGCGGAATCAGATCACAAGCCGGCTTGGCCTTATCGACCAGACCGTGGAGATGTCCGGCTTTCCGCCGGATCTCGATATCCAGCAGCCGGCACAGACAAAGAACCTGTCCCGGGAATATTACCTGGAGGCGTGCTCGGCCCTGTGGCGCAAGGCGCGTGCGCAGGGACACGACATGCTCTTTACCGGCATCGGTGGCGATGAGCTGTTTCCGAGCTATCTGGATGAAGTGCGCAAGCCTGGCCCGGGTGAGCCGGGGAGGGCGCACGAAGTCAGGCATTACGCCGAGCAGCTGCTCACCCGCCACGCACGGAGCGCGGCCCAAAGCCTGCGGAACTTCGATGCTCCCGCAAGCCCAGTGCCATCGACGGCGTTATTGGCAGTTGCCTGCCGCGCCCCCGATCTGGTTCGGCATGGATTGTGGCCGGTCAATCCGCTGAGCGACCCCAGCCTCGCGGCCTTCTGCCACCGGCTTCCGCGCGAACATCGGCAGGGCCGGGAGCTTATACGGCAATACCTGCACAAGCACCTGGGCAATGACGTTTTCCCGCTCGACTACACCAAGGAGACGTTTACCGGGGTGATGGCAGCATCGATATCCCGGCACGCCTCGTCGATTGCCGGCCAGTTGCGCGATTGCGCGCTAGCTGATCTTGGCCTAGTGGACCAGCCCGCCGTCCTGGCGTTGCTTGAAACGGTAGCCGCCACGCGGGCATCCGCACCCGCCACGGCACTGGTTTCTTTCCTCTGGCTTGAGCGAAGCGTACGGCAGTTCCATTAGAGTGCTTCTTTTCAATGAACCTAACACTAAGGAGTTTTTCAAGATGCTTGCCAATGATCCGGACACGGCCACCCAGCCTATCGCGGCACAGAACAGCGCTTTCCTGGAAGAAAAAACGTTCCGCGCCCGGACCGTGCTGGTGTTCGGCACCGTCACGGATGTCGTGGCGTCCGAGACGGTCCGCCGCTTGTTGGCTCTGGACGCCGAGTCCGCTGCACCTATCGACATGATCGTTTCCTCCCCCGGCGGACACCTGGAGTCCGGCGATGCAATCCACGACGTACTACGATTCATCTCCGCGCCCGTCAACATGATCGGCACAGGCTGGGTGGGCAGCGCCGCCACCCATCTCTACCTCGGAGTGCCGCGGGAACGCCGATTCTGCCTGCCGCAGACGCGTTTCCTGATTCACCAGCCCAGCGGCGGCGCAGGTGGACCGGCCAGCGACATCGCCATCCAGGCCAAGGAGATCATCAAGGCACGCCAGCGAATCGCCCATGTCATCGCGCGCGAAACTGGGCAGCCGATCGAGCGAGTGCTCGGAGATATCGAGCGCGATCTGTGGATGGCTGCCGAGGAAGCCGTCGCCTATGGCCTGGTATCGCGCATCATCGTACGGCGCAAAGAACTGTCAGGAAGTTGAAAACGGGCGGCGACTATACTTGAAGTTGTGTCAGTAATTTAATGAATTTCAAAGAGATTCATAAAATGAAACCTGCAAACGGAAAGTCCAAGGGATTCACCGATGACGAGCGAGCCGCGATGGCGGAACGCGCCGAAGAACTGAAGGCGACCGCGCGCCGAGGCTCACGCGCAAGCAAGGCAGACGGAGAGAAGGACGTGCTCGCGAAGATCGCCCAAATGCCCGAACCGGATCGCGGCATGGCCGAGCGGATTCACGCCATCATCAAAGCCAACGCGCCGACCCTGTCGCCGAGAACCTGGTACGGCATGCCCGCGTATGAAAAGGACGGCCATGTCCTGTGCTTTTTCCAAAGCGCGCAGAAGTTCAAGGCGAGGTACGCGACGCTTGGCTTCAGCGACAAGGCGAACCTTGACGATGGCCCGATGTGGCCGACTGCCTTCGCCCTTAAGGAAATGAGCTCGGCCGAGCAGGCCCGCATCGGCGTGCTGGTGAAGAAGGCGGCGAGCTGAGTTGACACTAAAGATTAGTATTGACTAATCAATAAGCAATGGCTAATGTGTCGTTCCATGACTGAAGCCGTCGCCATCACCGCTGTCATGCGCGCCCTGGCCGACCCGACCCGGCGTGCCGTGTTCGAGCGCGTAGTCGGGGCCGACGAGATCACCGTCGCTGAACTAACTCGCGGGAGCGGAGTGACGCAGGGCGCGATTTCCCAGCACCTGAAATTGCTCAAGCAGGCGGGGCTGGTGGTTGAGCGTCCCGAGGGACGCAACGTCTATTACCGGGCGCAGCCGGACGGCCTCACGCCGCTGGTCGACTGGATGAGCCACTACGGCGTCTTCTGGCGCGAGCGCTTCACCAACTTCCGCACGCTTCTCAAGGACATCGACCCATGAACAGTCCCGCGCTTCAACCCGACGCTCAAGCCATCGTGGTGGACGAAGTCTTTCCGCATGCACCGGCGACGATCTGGAAGGCGCTGACCACGGGTGATCTGATCGCGCGCTGGTTGATGGCGCCTCTGGGCTTCGAGGCTGTGGCCGGCAACCGCTTCACCTTCCAGACGAAGTCGGCGGGCGAGTGGGATGGCGTCATCCATTGCCAGGTACAGGAAGTGGTGCCCTGCGAACGGTTCGTTTATAGCTGGCAGAGCGGTAATCAGGGCAACGAAGGCTACGGCGCGCCGCTGGATACGGTGGTGACATGGACGCTGTCCAAGGTTGAGCAGGGTACACGCGTGCGCCTGGTGCATTCGGGGTTCGTGCTGCCGAAGAACGACACCGCCTACCGCAACATGGGCGAAGGCTGGAAGAAGGTGGTCAGCAATCTGGACAGCCTCTTGACCGAAGCGGATGCAGGTCCAGCCACAGGGAAAACACCATGAGCCAGGCTTACACCGGTGGCACAAGCACGCGAGGGGGCTTCATGAAGGTGAGCGTTCGGGCGCGGATCGGAGGAGCCATCGCATGGCTGGTCGCGGCATCGGCAACGTGCGTACACGGTAGTCCCGCTGTCGACATCACGGTTCATGCCGATCGTCCTGGAGCAGTGATCCATCCGGAGATCTACGGCCAGTTCGCCGAGCAGCTCGGGCACGGCATTTATGGTGGGATCTGGGTCGGGGAGCATTCGCCGATACCCAACATCAAGGGATCATGGATTTCGCCGAGCTGATCGGTGCAAAGGCTTACGTCAGCATCAACGTCGGCACGGGTTCGCCGCGCGACATGAGCCAGTGGATCGAGTACATCACAGCGGACGGCCATTCCAGCCTGGCGCAGGAGCGCCGGGCGAACGGGCGCGACAAGCCATGGAAGCTCGATTATGTCGGCATCGGCAACGAAATGTGGGGTTGTGGTGGCTCGATGCGGCCACAGTTCTATGCGGACGTCTATAACCAGTACGCCACGTTCGTGCACGCACCGCCGAATGCGCCGATCACGCGCATTGCCAGTGGCGCGAATGCCGGCGACGTGCAATGGACCGATAGCCTGATGGCAGCGGCAGGCAGCCAGATCGATGCCATAAGCCTGCACAACTACAGCATCCCCACTGGCGACTGGAAACACAAAGGTTCGGCCACGCAATTCGGCGAGGACCAGTGGATATCCACCTTGCAGGGTGCGCTGGGCATGGACGACCTCATCACCCGGCATAGCCAGGTCATGGACAAATACGATCCGAAGAGGCGCGTGGCACTGGCCGTGGACGAGTGGGGCAACTGGACGGACCAGGATCCCGATGCTGGGGACGCGGTGCTATACCAGCAGAACAGCCTGCGCGATGCGCTTTCGGCGGCCATCACCCTGGATATCTTCCAGGCCCATGCGGACCGCGTGCGCATGGCCAACATCGCACAGATGGTGAATGTGCTGCAGGCGATGATTCTTACCGACAAGACCAAGATGGTACTGACGCCCACGTACTACGTATTCGATATGTACAAGGTGTTCCAGGGCGCGACAAATCTGCCGGTCGAGCTACAGGCGCCGGTGTATCGCTACGGCAACGCCCAGGTGCCGGGCATCCATGCCGCGGCCGGGCGGGATGCCGCTGGCGTCCTGCACGTGGCATTGGTGAACCTCGATCCGCATCTGGCCACGACGGTGCACATCCACCTGGTTGGCCCCCACGGCGTGAACCTGCAAGGCAAGATGCTGACGGCACCGGCCATCACTTCGGTCAACACATTCAACCGCCCTCATGAGGTCCGGCCGGTATCGTTCGAGCATGCGGTGCTCAAAGATGACGTCATTGCGGCTGATCTATCTCCCAAATCGATCGTGGTTCTGGAGATTCGCTAAGTCGACCGCGTTCGCCATCGCCTGCATCCCGGCAGCGTTCGGATGCAGGTGGTCGCCCGAGTCGTATTCCGGTCGCAGCACCTGATGATCGGATGGACCGCGCACCGCTCGTTCGAAGTCGACCACGCCATCGAAGGCGCCGCTGTGGCGTATCCATTGATTGCAGGCCTGGCGAATCGCTTCCCTGGCGGGTGTGTAATACCCAGCCCCTTTAAATGGCAGCAGCGTTCCGCCAATGATGCGAACCCCGGCACCATGCGCTTTTGCGATCAGCTGCCGATAACCATCGACTAGTGCTTGCGCGGTCAATGGTGTGTTGTCGGGTCCGGCATCGTTGCCAATATCGTTTATTCCCTCCATCAGGACGACCGTGCGTGCGCCGGCTTGATCCAGTGCGTCATGGCTGAATCGTTTGACGGCGCTGATGCCTTGGTAGAGGTTCGGCACATCGGTCAGCACGCGGTTGCCACCTATGCCAGCGTCGACCACACCCATCGGTTGGTGGTTTTCGGCGAGCCTGCGGGCCAGGTCGTCGGGCCAGCGTGCGTAGGCGCTTTGCGGTGTCTTATAGCCGTCGGTGATCGAATCGCCAAAGGCCACCACGGCGCCGCGGGCTTCGGTGCGCACGTCAAGGCCTGACAAGTAATACCACGACGTGGTCGACTTGCCGTAAGCGGCGTCGTCGACGTCGTCCGCGTGATCGGACTCCGCCAGGTAAGTGGTATCGAATGCGTCCGAATGCCAGGTCGCAGCCCCAGTTTCCCCTGGAAGATAGAGAGAGACCAGCAGGTTTTGACCCGCTTCGACACCGATCGGAATCGGGTCGCTTACTACCTCCGCGCCGGCGGGAAGAGTGAAAGTCGCGGCCTGGGCAACGGTGACCGCATGCCGCGAATCCGCTACCTCAACCGCCCCATGGTCCTGCGTCGCCATGCTCACCTTGCCCACGAGCAAAGGTGTGCTGCCGCGCAGATTGGACAGATGCAGACGCAGCGACGCACCCCCAACGCTTGCATGCACCACCATGCGCAGGGTCTGATCGTGGAAGCTCGGCCCGCCCGCACTCATACTCGGCGACCATGCGGCCACGTAATGACCACCCATGACCTGGGCCGGCGCTGGCATGATACCGACCACCGCCAACAACAAGCCCAGTAGCCATCGCCTGGGGAACATCAAGACTCCGGTGCGACGGTGATCGACTCGCCCGCCCGCAGTGCGATCGTCTTTGACCATCCTCCGTGTTTCACCGTGGTTTTTGTGCCGCCGACGCTGTGTACGGTAGCGCTGCTGACTTTCCCATCGCGCCATGCCACGTCGACCCGGAAACCGCCACGTGCACCGATCCCCGTGACACGCCCAGCGGCTGCCCATGCCGCGGGCAGGGCGGGCAACAACTCGATCACTCCGGGGCGTGAATACAGGAGCATTTCCAGCATCGCCGTCGGCGTGCCGTAATTGGCGTCGATCTGGAAACAGTCGGTATCCGCGGTCATCTGGTAGAAATCGAAGAAGTTCTGCGTCGTACCGTTGTGGTGGTTATGCGCCGGACTCAGGTTGGTCAGCAACAGCTGATAGGCTTTCTCGGGATCTTTAAGGCGCGCCCAGCAGATGGCACGCCAGGCACAACCCCAGCCGTAACCGACCATGCCACGTGCCTGCAGCAGCTTGGTCACGCCCTCGATCAAGGCCGGCGGGCTGATGTCACGGTGAATTCGATCGCCAGGGAAGAACCCGATCAAAGGCGACAGATGTCGGTGTTCGACCTCACCAAGGTTGTCCGGCGACATCCATTCTTCCAGCCACCCGTTCTTGTCGCTCACCTTTGGCAGGTAAAGCCGTGCCTGCATCTGGGTGATCTTCGCGGCATAGTCGGCATCGCGCCTGAGGAGGGTGCTGGCCTGTCGATAATTCTCGAACAGATCCCAGACCAATTCCTGCGAGTAAGTATTGCCCTTTCCGTTCTTCGGGCCTTGCTCCGGCGACCAGTCGGCGTCGTCAACCAATACCTCGCGCCTGGATCCCGTGGCGGGGTCGGTCACGCTGATGGTGAGCAATCGCGCTTCCCAGAACTCGCAGGCGCCCTTCATCAGTGGGTAGATGCGGGCCAGGTAGTCGTGGTCCATGACATATTGATAGTGCTGCCACAGGCTGTTGCACAGCCACGCGCTGCCCGTCGGATGCCACCACCAGCCGTTGCCGCCATAGATATTGGTGGAGATCGCCGCCGTCCAGCCGGCGATCTTGCCCGAGCTATTGCGGAACCCATTGCTGGGATCGTTGAAGAAGCGCTGGGTGATCGCCGTCCATGACTCGACCTGGTCCAGGCAATAGTTCGCCATCGCATCGAAGCATGAGGATAGTCCGGCCCGGTCCGGCAGCCAGTAGTTCATTTGCAGGTTGACGTCGTTGTGGTAGTCGGCCATCCACGGCGGATCGTTATCGCCCAGCCACAACCCCTGCAGGCCCGTCGGCAGTTTGTCACGCGAGCCTGCGATGGTGAGATAACGACCGAACTGCAGGTAGCTCGCCTCAAGCTCCGGATCGGCGGCTGAGCTAGGTTGTGCGCGCGCCTGCAGGCGCTTCCACGAATCCATGGCGCGCTGTTGTTCGCTCGATGCGCCGAAGTCCACGCTCATCGTGTCGAACAAGGCCCGATGATCGGCCACGTGGGTGTGCAACAGCACGGCTGCCGAAACCTTGGCTGCCGCCTCGACTTTCTCGCGCGACCGGGTCGATGGGTCCAGCGACGGGTCCCGGTACCCGGTAGCCAGGTGCGGCGCATAGTTGGTCCCACCGCTGAAGATCACGGTCAGGCTTTCGCAACCATCAAAGTGCAGCGTCGAGCCCTGGGCGCTTACCGTGCCCGATGAGGCCATGGCCTTCACCTGCGCCCCGTACTTCAAGCCATTTTCGAGCTTGCCGTCGAAACGGAGGTTCGCGCCATCGCCGTGAGTGGCCTCCCCGTGGGTACCTTTCAGTTCAATGCTGCCGCCATGCTTACCCCCGCCGCTCTGTGACAGGTGCACCACGACCACGTCATCTGGATGGCTGGCAAAGATCTCACGCACATACCGGACATTTCCCTTACGGTAGGAAATACGGATGTAGCCCTGGGCCAGATCGAGCTCGCGCCGGTAGTCCGAGACGTTCGCAAACTCGTGGCCTTCCACGGCGACGTACAACTTCGCCAACATCGTCAGGCCGCCAAAATCCGCCGTGGTGTAGTTGAACTGACCCTCTTTATCCAGCTTGTCATTGAGTCCGCCGAGCCACATCGAGCCGTCGGTAAGGTAGAGAAAATCGCGCGCGGGATCACCACCCACCAGGGCGCCCAGGCGGCCGTTGCCGATGGGCAGGCCTTCGCGGAGCACGTTCGCCTCGACGGCTGGCGAGTCGTACCAAAGGCTGGTCTTGCCAATGGGACCGGGAGGAGGGGAGCCAGCAGGTCGTTTTACTGGCCCGGTTGCGGCAAACACCGGCAAACCCATGAGCGGCAACATGGCCGAGATAGCGCCGGCCCCTTTCAGGAACCGGCGACGGGCATGCATATCGGGGTGTCGTTGACTCATTGTTTCCCACACACTTGGGTGGTGTTGTCGAACGGCCACGGCAAATCGACCACCGGCGCCACCACGATGCGATCCAGGTCCGGTGCAAAGCCCGTGGCGTTGCCAAACTCGATGGTGTTCACCCCGGCCTTCAGTACCACCTGGATCACCTTCGGCACTGGATCATCGAAGGTGCTTCCGTCTAGATCCAGCGAGCGCGGCGAGCGGCCGTTGACGGTCATCACCAAAGTGCGCACACCGCTGGTGAAGTAGTCGATTTCCAGCTGGTACACACCGGCCGCTGGCACCGTGACATTGCTGAAGGTCACCGTGTTTGCTGCGCCGCCGCCGACATTACCGGCCTTGGAAAGCCCCGAGGCATAGTTGCTGAAGCCCGCGGTGACCGTACCACCCAGCGTGGCGGCTTCCGCCTCGTACGTGGTGGTGGTTGGCAGCGGCGTATCGCCATTGCCACTGACGACGATGCGGTCGAGGTCCGGTGGATAGCTGGTGGGGTTACCAAATTGAATGGCGTTGAAGCCTGCCTTCAGGCACACCGGCACGGTGCTTGCCGACGGCAGATTGAAGCTCGCTCCACCGGAATTGAAGGTCTGGAACCGACCGTCGCCAACCTTGTACAGATAGGAACGCAAGCCCAACACCAACGAATTGATCTGCATCTGGTACACGCCGGTACGCCGCACATAGACATTGTTGAAGGTCACCGTGTTGCCGGCGCCTAGCCCCAGGCCGCCGACCTTGCTACCGCCCGAGCAGCCGGTGCAACCGGCTGCTGCGGCGGAACCTGCCAGCGTGGCGTCTTCGGCTTCGTAATTGGCCGAGGGAACCGGCGCGGCATGACCGACGGTTGGCCAGATCTTCAATAGCTGCACGCCATGGCCCTCCAGCCGCGTGTCGTACTCACCCACGGATCGACCCAGTTCCCGGTGTGTCCACAGGTCGCGCATCTGTCGCGCGCCAAGAAATCCGAGCTGGCGCCACGGCAAGGTAATCATGGTCGGCGTTGCATTCATGTTGAACAACGCCACGACATAACTGCCGTCGCCCATGTCGGAAAGCCATACCTGTTGATCGCCGCCGATGACCTGTCTTGCCGGCTTGCCGGACTGATTCACGGCAAGTACTTCGTCGTTGGTCGCCAGTTGCTTTCCGAAGGGATCGAGCTTGGTAAGGTCGCCACCGAGGTAGAGCGGGGCATTGGCGATCGACCACAACGTCATCGCCGATCGCTTCTCATCGTTCGTCAGGCCGTCCAGGGCGCCATCGCCGATATCGAGTGAATCCAGGTCGTTCCAGCCGAGCTTCGGTCCTGCCGCTTCCTGCCAGGCGGGCAGGTCCCGGAAGCGTTTGTAGATACGCGGCCAGTCGGTGAGTGTGGCGCAACGGCTTTCGCACTCCACGTCGTCGTCGATGCGGCGCGCGTTGGAGAATTGTTGCCAGGTGCTGAGGTAGTCCTGGTCCAGTGCCCATGAAACCGTCAACCAGATCGGGCGCCCGCTCTTGGCGATCGCCTTTGACCACGCCTGCACGTCGGCCAGGTTGTTGATGCTCAGGTCGTCGGTATAGGAACCGGGCGATACACCATCGAGCTTGATGAAATC
>Ga0193743_1003057_pt1 | contig 11371 bp, 12 predicted proteins | sample L2c2metaG_FD_143038 | JGI IMG/M metagenome (GOLD analysis project Ga0193743, IMG submission 143038) | Soil microbial communities from a riparian zone of the East river system, Colorado, United States - L2c2 | ecosystem: Environmental > Terrestrial > Soil > Riparian zone | place: USA: East River...
TGACTATTTATCCCGTCATCCCGAGCGAAGCCGCCCAAGGGGCGGCGTAGTCGAGGGACCTCTTCTTGTAATCGAGGCAACAGAACAGGTCCCTCCGCTGCGCCTCGCTGCGCTCGGCTCCGGTCGGGATGACGGAGTTTTTGGTCATATGCGATAGCCCTGCCCGAAGACGGGAAGGAGAATGAAAACGCCTTGGCGTCGACAGCGCCTCGTTTCGCAGGGGATGGCGCTGCCCCGGCCTGCGTATAGCCACCGTAGATATCGGAGATGTCGGTGCTGCCGCTGCGCCTTGTCGCGAGTCTGGTGATTTCGGGCCTGGCCCTTTTGCTGCTGGGCATCGCCCTGTCTTTCACGCCCGCCCGGGCGGCGACCGGCCCCGCGCCGCGTGACTACGATACCTCCGCCTATCGCTATACCGACAAGCCGGCGCCCGCTTCCGTCTCTGCCGGCATCCGCACGCTCACCGTCTATGTCGATCGCGATTTCGGTCCCGCCGAGCGCGAACGCATTGGCCTCGCGCTGCAGCAATGGAATCATGTGCTGAACGGCCTCGTGCGTTTTCACACCGGCCTGCTGCCGCCCGATCCGTCCGACCAGGCCCTGGCGCAGATCCGCCGGTCCGGCGCCTGGATCGTGGCCAAGGTCGACAGCCGCCATCCCGCCGCGCGCGAGCGCACGGCGCTTGCCATGACCGTGGGCGGCCGCGGCGGCGGCTTCGTCTATGTGATCGCCGACCGCTTCGGTACGCGCGACCTCACCGCCGTGATGCTGCACGAGCTCGGCCACGTGCTGGGCGCCGGCCACGATCCGCGCGGCCACCTGATGTCGCCGGTCTATGACCGCAGCAACGGCCATTGCATCGACCGCGGCGCTGTCGCCATGGTCGCGTCGGCGCAGCATCTGCCGCTCAGCCAGCTCAACTGGTGCGTCGGTCCCGGCCTGGACGATGGGCGATATAGCAGCCAGTAGTGTCTTCGACGAAGATGGAAGCGCTGAAGTAGGACCCACAACAAGACCTCATGCTGAGGAGCGAGTCGGCGCATTCTGATGCGCCTGAAGCGAGCGTCTCGAAGCATGGGCCACGAGTACGTGCGTGTTGCCCACCCTTCGAGACGGCCCTGCGGGCCTCCTCAGGGTGAGGTTGGCTTTATGTGAGTCGGAAAGACTCTAGCCGCCGAACACCGGCATTACCTGTTCGCCGAAGCGGCGCATCGACGCCATGTTCTGGTCGTGGCTCATGGCGCCGAAGCCGGTCTGGCAGAGCAGGTGCTGCACGCCGACATCCCTGAGTTCGGCCACCTGCTCGCGCACCCGCGCCGGCGAGCCGTAAAGCGAGCCGGTCTGCAGCACGAAGGGGATCGCCTCGGAATCGGGCACCTTGGGATCGGTCCAGGCGTTCAGCGTCGCTGGCTCGGGCTGGAAGTCGGACGGATTGTAGGCGTCACGCACATGCATCATGTGGGTGCGCGTCTCGACCAGGAGGGCCGAGAGCTCGTCCTCGGCCTGGGCGTCGGACTCGGCGACATAGACGTTGCGCCATAGCGCGCTTTGCGCGAGCAGCCGCGCCTTGGTCTTCTCGTCGTGGCCGCCCGCGTCGATGCCCTTGGCATAGGTTGTCCAGCGCTCCTTGATGCGCGCGACAGGCAGTCGCGCGGTCAGGATGGGGACGCCCAGCTTGCCGCATTCGGCGAACGAGCCGGGCGAGATCACGCTCCGCCACAGCGGCGGCCCCGGCTGCTGCACGGGCTTGGGCCTGAGCGCGGGGATGTGGACCTTGTGGAACTTGCCGTCATAGGTGAGCGGCGCTTCGCGCCACGCCCGCTCGATGATGTCGACCGCCTCGGCCATGCGCTCGCGGCTGTCGTGGCTGCGCAAGCCGTGACCCACGAATTCGTACTCGTTGTAGACCGTGCCCTTGCCGATGCCGACATCGATGCGGCCCTTGCTGAGATTGTCGAGCAGCGCCAGTTGCACGGCGAGCCGCACCGGATGATGGAAGGGCATCTGCACCACGGCGAAGCCGATGCGGATCTTCTCGGTCTTCATGGCAAGTGCCGCGGCAAACATCAGCGAGTCGTTGTAGACGCTCTCGCCGGTGAAATAGTGCTCGGTGAGCCAGACGTCGGAAAAGCCCATGCGCTCGGCGGCGCAGGCCTGCTCGAGGATCTGGTCGATGCGCTGACAGTCCTCGTCAGGCGAGGGCGACATGGCGAGGGTAAGCCAACCGAATTTCATGACGCACCATAGCTGTGTCGCGGAAGCTGTGTCACCCCGAGGCCGAAGGCCGAGGGACCTTTACTGTTGCCTTAAAGGTCCCTCGCTGCGCTCGGGATGACACCGGGTTTGAACTGCGGAACGGGCGTCTCGCGCACCATCGTCAGCGGACCTAGGCTTTCTCCATAAAGAAGTGGAGGAAACGCAAATGCGGCTCGTTGCACTGGGGGCGCTCGTCACGCTCTCGCTCGTCTCGACGTCGGTGATCGCCCAGCCCAAATACGGGCCGGGCACGTCGGCGACGGAGATCAAGGTCGGCCAGACCATCGCCTATTCAGGGCCAGCCTCGGCCTACGGCCAGCTCGGCAAGGCCGAGGACGCCTATTTCAAGTGGCTCAACGCCAAGGGCGGCATCAACGGGCGCAAGATCACCTTCATCACCCTCGACGACGGCTACTCGCCGCCCAAGGCGGTCGAGAACGCGCGCAAGCTGGTCGAGAGCGAGCAGGTCGCCGTCGTGTTCAACGTGCTGGGCACGCCGCTCAACACGGCGATCCGGCCCTACATGAACCAGAAGAAGGTGCCGCAGCTCTTCATCGCCGCCGGCGCCACCACCTTCAACGATCCCCAGCACTTTCCCTGGACCATGGGCTGGCAGCCCAACCTGCAGGCCGAGGCGACCTTCTATGCCCAGCACCTGCTGAAGAGCAAACCCGACGCCAAGGTGGCGGTGCTCTACCAGAACGACGATTTCGGCAAGGACCTGCTCAATGGCCTGACCACGGCGCTGGGCGACAAGGCCAAGACGATGATCGTCGACGCGCAGAACTTCCAGGCGACCGATCCCACGATCGACAGTCAGATGATCACGCTCAAGAACTCGGGCGCCGACACCTTGTTCCTGTTCACCTATGCCAAGCAGGCCGCGCAGGCGATCGGCAAGATGGACGACCTCGCCTGGAAGCCCGTGACCTACCTGCATCTCGGCGCCGCCTCGGTCGGCGCCACCTTCAAGCCGGCCGGGCTCGACAAGTCGAAAGGCATTCTTTCCGCAGGCTTCATGAAGGACGTGACCGATCCCAAATGGGCCGACGATCCGGACGTCAGGACCTGGCTCGCCTGGATGAAGGACAACCTGCCGATGGCCGACATCAACGACAGCCTCAATGTCGCGGGCTATGCCTATGCCCAGACACTCGAGCAGGTGCTGCGCCAGGCCGGCGACGATCTGACGCGCGAGAACATCATGAAGCAGGCAGCGAGCCTGAAGGATTTCCGGCTGGGCCTGCTGCTGCCCGGCAGCCTGATCAACACCAGCCCGACCGACTATCGCGTCATCCGCACCATGAAGCTGCAGCGTTTCAACGGCAAGAGCTGGGACTTCGTCGACTAGGCCGGGACCACGCCCGATCAGACGTCGCGGCGGCCGGCCCGCATGATCCGCATGACTTCCAGGAAGTTGGCGGGCGGCGTGTGGTCCTGCGACTTGGTCTGCGGGGCAACGGACGCCATGGCGCGGTAGACCAGACCCACCATCTCATATTCGCTGGTGTCGGTGCCCATGGTGGCGAGCGCCAAGGCTCCCGCACGCAGCATGCGCGGTGTGACAATGACTCTCTTGCCCGGCTTCGGCGCTTTAACCATGGCTAGTTAGGCGTCTCACTCCACTGGTCCCCATTTTACGCTTCGTTGGTTATGAATCGATGAATCCTGTAGTAACTCTGCCGTGCAAAAAAGCTGGTTGAACGTCCTCTTGGTGGTCATCTCGGTGGCCGTGACCGCTGTCGCGGCCGAGTTCCTCGTCCGCTGGCTGGATAAAGGCGGGGAGATCGGGTCGGCTGCGCGGCACCTCGACGAGATCCCGGTCGCGCCCGGGGTCGAGCGCGCGTGGTTCTACGAAACGCCGCCGCCGCTTCCCAACCGGAAGGAGGTGCCCGAGGCATGGCGCGAGCTGGTGCGCGACGTCGAGAAAAGCGGCATCACCGAAGGCACGCGGCGGGCCGACATGTTCAAGGCGTGGAACTCGGCGTTCGTCGGCGACCCTTGCCGGCATGCCTATCTGTGCGGCGCGCCGGGTCACCTCTTCGTCTATGACCCGCCGAACGATGCCGGCGGGACCGGCGAAAACCGGCCGCCCTACCGCTTCCTGCCCAACGCCACGACGCCGGCCCGGCTCACCACCAACGCCTACGGCTTCCGCGGGCCGCCCGTACCGTTTCAACGCCAACCCAAAACAATACGCATCGCCTTCATCGGCGCCTCGACCACCGTCAGCAGTCATTTCTTCCCGTATTCGTACCCGGAGTTCGTCGGCAACTGGCTCAACCTGTGGGCCGCCCAGCAAAAGTTCGACGTCAAGTTCGAGGTACTGAATGCCGGGCGCGAGAGCATCACTTCGACCGACAACGTCAATGTCGTGCGCGAAGAGGTGCTGCCGCTCAAACCCGACCTTCTTGTCTATTACGAAGGCGCCAACCAGTTCCAGCTGAGCACCATGATGCCGGGGGCGGAGCAGAAGCCGGTGAGCCGCATGCTGCTCGCGCCGGACGAGAGCTGTCCCGCCCGGCCGCCACCGCCGGCCGCTGCGGCGAACGGGAACGGCGGAGCGGCCAGCGGCGGGCGCGGCAACGCCGCCGGCCCGGGCTGGCTCGAGCGGTTCGGTCAAAGCCTTGTCGACGAATTCGCGCTGGTGCGCCGGGTGCGTGCGCTGTTCGTCGCGCACGAGATGCCCGCGGGCGGTGCCGAATGGCCCAAGCCCGATTACAAGCTGACCTGGCCGGCCGGCCTCGACGAACGCGATCCCGACGTGGGACGCCCCGATCTGCCGATCAACCTCCCGACGATCCTGGGCGATCTCGACGCCATGCGCAGCGCCGCGCAGCAATCGGGGGCCGAGCTGGTGCTGGCGTCGTTTTTCTGGCTGGTGAAGGACGGCATGGTGCTGGACCCGGTCCACCACCGGGCGATCCTGGAATATCTCAACCAGGGCTACGCGCCGTTCCGCTATCGCGACCTGGAGCGTATGGCGGCCTTCGAGAACCGTGTGTTCGCCAAGTACGCGCAAGTACACAAGCTCGACTTCATCGACGTGGCGCGCCACACGCCGTTCGATCCCGACCTCTTCGTCGACGCCATCCACACGACCTATGCCGGCGAGCGGGTGCGCGCCTGGGTTTTCTTCCAGCTGCTGGTGCCGATCGTGGAGAGCCACCTCAAGAGCGGAGCCTGGCCGCGCAAGGTGGCGCCATCGACCGAGCCGCCGCCGGTCTTTACGCCCCGGGCGATCACCTTCGACTGCAAGCGGCCTTAGGCGCTGGGGGCGCGCGACTCCAGTCGCGCGTCTTCTCATGCTCATTCGGATCGCGAGCCTCTGGCTCGCTCATGATCATGAGCGAGCCAGAGGCTCGCGGTCCGGAAGATCATGATCGCGCCACTGGAGAGGCCGTGAACTTTTCGGTAATTCTAAAGAGGCTGGCGCGTTCGCGGCAGCGCTGCAGCCGACAATATGGGCGGCAGAGCGGATGTGCCGGCTACCCACCCCGAGCAAGCCGGCACTCCACACACGCTACTTGACGCTTGTCGACGATCGCGCGGGGCGGACATCTCCCCAAAGACCCTGTCCGCTCCGGCCAGGCTCGTGCGACGGTCGCGGTTATGAATTAATTGCAGCCAAGCCGCAATTACCTTTTTGCCGCAGGTTACTGCAGAGACACAGTCAGGCTGTAGGGCGTGGGCGCCGCCGATCCGCTGGCGCCGGCACCGACCGTGATCAGGTACTTGCCGTCGCGCGGAATGGCGCCGACCCAGGCCTGGGCGTTGTCGTTCGGCCCGGCGTCCGGCAGCGTCTTGCCGGTGATCAGCGGGCTGCCGTCGGCCGCGCGGGCGACGGTGGCGTCGGGATGGTAGACCTGAAAGGCGACGGGGGCCGCCGAGGCGACGGAGACGTTCATCGTCTGCCCGGCCTTGGCCTGGACGTAATAGAGGTCGCGGCCGCCCGGCACCATTTGGCCGTTCATCGTTGCCGTGTTCGAGCCCGGCGTGAAGGTGATGACCGACATCGGCGGCAGGGGCGTGACTCCCTGGGCGAGAGCGGCCAGCGGCAGCAGGACGAGGGCGAGAAGAGCCGAGAGATATTTCATGCCGACAGAATTGCACTCCATGGCGCCGGCGCGAAAGGGCTACTTGACCTCCTTGGTTTCGAAATCCGCCGGCAGGGTGATCTCCAGCACCCAGCCCTTCAGCACATAGATGAACTGGAACTCGAGCGTATGGCTGTGGCGCGGCGCCCGGCTTCGACCTCGTGTGCGAGGTCCCGCGGAAAGGTCAACGCGGTCCAGGTTGCGCGGTTGCAGGTCATGGAACGCCTGGAAGGTCCGAGGCGTTGCCCCGCCATGTCGCAACGTTCCGCCGTCGCCCGGCTGGCCGAGGAAAAAGGCCTCGTGATCGTCAGCCCCGATGCGCTGACGCTGCGCCGCCAACGTCGCGGCAAGGGTTTCGCGTTCATGACCGAGTCCGGCGCGGTCCTGCGCGACGCGGCGGAGATCAAGCGGCTGAAGGCGCTGGCCGTGCCGCCGGCCTATATCAACGTGCGCTTCTCGGCCGATGCGGCAAGCCATCTGCAGGCGGTGGGCGAGGACGCGGCCGGGCGGCTGCAGTACCGCTATCATCCCAAATGGACCGAAGTGCGCGAGGTGCTGAAGGCGAAGCGGCTCGCCGGTCTCGCCAAGGCATTGCCGGCGATCCGGCGGGCGGTCGGCCGGGGACTGTCCTCAGACGAGGTCGATCGCCGTTTCGTCGCTGCCTGCGTGATCGAACTGGTCTGCCTCACCGCGATTCGTGCCGGCAGCGAGGAGTATGCGCGCGAGCACGGCACGCGCGGCGCCGCGACGCTGCTCAAGTCGAACGTCAAGCTGGCGGACAAGGGCGTCGTGGCGCTCGCCTTCAAGGCCAAGGGCGGCAAGGCCATCACCAAGGAGGTGAAGAGCCCACGCTTCCATGCCGCCATCGCGCGCCTGCTCGAGCTGCCCGGCCGTCGCCTGTTTCAGCATCGCGATGCTTCGGGCGAGGTCCGCACGGTGCGCGCCGGCGAGGTCAACGCCTTCCTGCAGGAGGTCGCCGGCCGGCGCATTTCGCTGAAAGATTTCCGCACACTGGTCGCCTCGGCGGGCGCCGTGCAGGCGCTCGTGGCGACGATCCCGGCCGACAGCGCCGCCAAGCGCCGGCGCCAGGTGCGCGACGCCGTGGTCGAGATCGCCGAGGAACTTGCCAACACGCCGACGGTCTGCCGCACGTCCTATGTCCACGACGCCGTGATCGCCGCCTTCGAGGCCGGAGCGCTCCAGCGCACCAAGAAGTCGAAATCGCCGGTGGCCCAGGCCGAACTTTTGGCGCGCATCGTCGCCAAGCACGCCGGTTGATGCGATGATCGCCGGCGAGTGATCCTCGCGAGGTAGGCGTGGCATGCGCAAGATGGTGAACATCGATACCGCCGCCCTGAAGGCGCTGGAACTGCTGGCGGCCGATCGCAAGGTGAGCCTGCAAGATCTCGTCGACGAGGCGATCGCCGATCTGCTGAAGAAGCACCGCCGGCCGGTGACCACGAAGGAAATGTTCGCCCAGAGCCTCAAAGGCGGTCGCGGCAAGCCAAAAGCGGCGTGATTCCGGTCCGAAATGGCGTCTTTCGGCGTCTTTCTTTCTTCATCCACAAGGCCTAAAATGCATCGCTTTCCCGCTCGTTGCGTACCGGAAAGCACATGGCTCACATCAGACTGAACACTCACCCCTCCCAGGGCGGCCAAGCGGCTCCCCCGGTGATCTGGGGCGCGCGCGATCCCAAGATTCGCGGTCCCGTCGTGGGCACCGTGGGCGATCCCGCCAAGCGCAACGCCATCGGCGTGCATTCAGGCTCCTACGGCATCTATCGCGCCCTGGCGATCGCCGCGCAGGAGCTCAAGGCAGACCACCGGCCCGACTTCACCAACACCTCACCGGCCGAGCGAATCGGGCCATTCGAGAGCTGGTTCGATCCCAAGAAGATCGTGTCGCTCGACCCGTGGGGACACATGATCGCCGATGTGTTTGCCGACAAGCTCGCGGCGGGCTGGGACATCCGCCCGACCATCGCCGTCACCAAAGCGCATGTGAACATGCCGGAGATCATGGACGCCATGGCCGCCGGCCGGCTGAAGCCCGACAACGACATCCTGAGCGGCTCCGGCGACGTGAAGGTGACCAAGGCGGCGATCGAGCCGGTGTGGTGGCTGCCCGGCATCGCCGAGCGCTTCGGCGTCAAGGAAGTCGATCTTCGCCGCACGCTCTTCGAGCAGACCGGCGGCATGTACACCGAGCTGGTGACGCGGCCCGACCTCGAGCTCTTCCTGCCGCCGATCGGCGGCTCGACGATCTATTTCTTCGGCGACGTGTCGAAGCTCGGCAAGCCCGAGACCAAAATCGCCTGCCGCCTCCACGACGAGTGCAACGGCTCCGACGTGTTCGGCTCCGACATCTGCACCTGCCGGCCATACCTCGCGCACGGCATAGAGATCTGTATCGAGATGGCGCAAAAGGGCGGCGTCGGCGTAGTCATCTACAATCGCAAGGAAGGCCGCGCCCTGGGCGAGGTCACCAAGTTCCTGGTCTACAACGCACGCAAGCGCCAGCCCGGCGGCGATTCGGCGGCGCAATACTTCAACCGCACGGAATGCGTGGCCGGCGTGCAGGACATGCGCCTCCAGGAGCTGATGCCCGATGTGTTCCATTGGCTCGGCATCTCGCGCATCGACCGCTTCGCCTCAATGAGCAACATGAAGTCCGATGCGCTCCGGGAGCAGGGCATCGAGATCGTCGAGCAGGTGGCGATTCCCGACGAGCTGATCCCCGCCGACGCCCAGGTCGAGATGGATGCCAAGAAGGCGGCAGGATACTTCAGCGCAACCAAGCCCGGGACGACCGATCTCGTGAAGCCCAAGGGGCGGGGCTTGAATGAGTAGCCGGACCGCGGCCAGGCCCGCATCATGAGCGGACCTGGAGGTCCGCGGTCCGCATGAACGACTCCCTTGTTTACCTCCGCACGCCCGCGGCGATTCGCGAGCGGGCGGAGAAGATGCTGACCTATGTCGAGGACGGAAAGTCGTCCTGGTTCGCGCTCGACGGCAATGGCCTCGAGGCCGCGGTGCAGGCGACGCTCGAGGTGACACGCAAGCGCTTCCCCAATCCGTCCGACATTCCCTTCCATTCGCGCTGGCGGCAATTCGAGGCGGGTGGCCGCGACCGCTGGGCCGCGCTGGCCGAGCGCCTCGCGGGACTGCCGAAGGAGGAGATCGCGCGCCGCCGCATGGACCTCGCCGTCGTTTCGGTCCTGCTCGACGCCGGCGCCGGCCCGGCCTGGTCCTACCGCGAGCCCGGCACCGGCGAGACCTACGCGCGCTCCGAGGGGCTGGGCGTCGCCAGCATTCAGATGTTCGCCAACGGCGCGTTCAGCCGCGATGCCGAGGGCGATCCGCTGCGCGTCGATGCCGAGCGGCTGGCGGCGCTCGCGCCGGCCGACATCGCCATGGGTTTCCAGGTGCGCGCCCACAATCCGCTGACCGGCCTGGAAGGCCGCGCGGAGCTTTTGCGCAAGCTGGGCGGGGTCGGCCTGGATCGACCCGGCGCGCTGTTCGACATCGTGACGGCAGGATCCGGGGGCGGCAGCGACGTGAAGGCGGCATCGATCCTCGCCGCCGTGCTCGACAAGCTGTCGCCGATCTGGCCGTTGCCGATGGGAGACGTGTGGCCGCATCCGGCGATCGGCCTGGTGCCGTTCCACAAGCTGTCGCAGTGGCTTTCCTATTCGCTCGTGGAGCCGCTGCAGGATGCCGGGCTGAAGGTGGTCGAGCTCGACCAGCTCACTGGCCTGCCGGAGTACCGCAACGGTGGACTGCTGATCGATGCGGGCGCGCTTCGGCCCAAGCAGCGGGCGCTCCTCGAAGAGACCTTTGCCGCGGGCGACGAGCCGATCGTCGAATGGCGGGCGCTGACGGTGGCGCTGCTCGACCGGATCGCCCAGCATGTGCGCCTGCATCTCGGGCTCGATGCGGCGCGCCTGCCGTTGGTCAAGGTGCTGGAGGCGGGCACCTGGTTCGCCGGCCGTGCGCTTGCGGCCGAGCGTCGTCCGGGGGGCGGTCCGCCGATCGCCGTTCAGAGTGATGGAACGGTGTTTTGAGTCAGTTCGTCATGAGAGCGCCCTCGCTACGCTCGGGATGACAGGGGTTATTGGGGAGAAAAAAATGTCCTTGCCGCACTCGATCCACGTCGTCAGCCATCCGCTGGTCCAGCACAAGCTCACCAAGATGCGCGACAAGGAGACGTCGAGCACGAATTTCCGCCGCCTGCTGCGTGAGATGGGGCTGCTGCTGGGCTACGACGCCACGCGCGACCTGCCGCTCGTCGAGCGCGAGATTTCCACGCCTATCGAGGCGACGAAGGCGCCGCTGCTCGAGGGCAAGAAGCTGGTGGTCGTGCCGATCCTGCGCGCCGGGCTGGGGCTGGCCGAGGGCATCATCGATCTCGTGCCGCTCGCCCGCATGGGCCATGTCGGGCTCTACCGCGATCCGCGCACGCTGCAGGCCGTCGAGTATTACTTCCGGATCCCGCAGGACATCTCCGACCGCGACGTCATCGTCTGCGATCCCATGCTGGCGACGGCGCATTCGGCCATTGCGGCGGTCGATCGCTTGAAGGAGTCGGGCGCCAAGCGGATCAAGTTCATCTGCGTCCTGGGCTCGGAGCAGGGCGCGCGTGCCTTCGCGGAAGTGCACCCGGATGTGCAGGTATTCACGGCAGCGATCGATGCGAAACTCAACGATCACGGGTATATTGTCCCCGGCCTGGGCGATGCGGGCGACCGCCTGTTCGGGACCAAATAACGAGCCAATAACGAGGGGAGAAACGCGATGAGCCCGGATCTGCACTCTCTTCTGTTCTATCTTCTGCTCTCGGTCATCCTGTGCTTCGTGCAGATGCTGATCGCCGCGACGGGCGCCAACACGCAGGTCGGCCTGCCGACGCTGGCCGGCAACCGCGAGGATCTGCCCGAGATGACGGGCTGGGCCGGCCGCGCGCGGCGCGCCCATCTCAACATGATCGAGAACCTGGTGCTGTTCGCGCCCCTGGTGCT
>Ga0193743_1003059_pt1 | contig 11368 bp, 12 predicted proteins | sample L2c2metaG_FD_143038 | JGI IMG/M metagenome (GOLD analysis project Ga0193743, IMG submission 143038) | Soil microbial communities from a riparian zone of the East river system, Colorado, United States - L2c2 | ecosystem: Environmental > Terrestrial > Soil > Riparian zone | place: USA: East River...
GGGACCTTCCTGCTGCTCGGCCACGACTGGGCGTCCCCCGCTGCCACCTACCATTCCTACGACCTGTTCGCGCGAGAAGTGATGCCGCACTTCAAGGGTCAGCTCACCGCGCCCCACGCATCGCACGAATGGGCCAAGGGCATCCGCAACCAACTGCTCGGCCGGGCGGGCGAGGCCATCGTGAACGCGATCACCGAACACGTCGACGAACAGAAGGCGCAGGCTCAACAGAAGGTTGGGGCTCAACAGAACTCGAAGAGCAACTGATGCGGGCGTCGGTGCTGCGCGGAGGACGCATGGTCTACCGCGACGATCTTCCCGAGCCCGTTCCCGGGCCCGGCCAGGTGCTGGTCGACATCAAGGCGTGCGGGATCTGCGGGTCGGACCTGCACTTCGCCAAGTACGGGGAGGACGTGCTCGCGGCGAGCGCGCAGCTGGAGGGTCTGCCCGCCGTGGCAGGCGTAGAGGTGGACCTCGGGGCCGACGTCTTCATGGGCCACGAGTTCAGCGCCGAGATCCTCGACGCCGGCCCGGATACCGAGGCGCCGCCGGCGGGCACCCTTGTCACGTCGATACCGGTGCTGCTGTCGCAGGCAGGCCTGGAGATGATCGTCTACAGCAACAGCACGCTCGGTGGTTATGCCGAACGGATGGTGTTGTCGGCGCCGCTGCTGCTGCCTGTGCCCAACGGGCTCGACGCGCGGCACGCCGCGCTCACCGAGCCCATGGCGGTCGGCCTGCACGCGGTCAACAAGTCCGACATCGCCCGCGGCGAGACGGCGTTGGTGATCGGATGCGGACCGATCGGCATCGCGATCATCGCCGCCCTGACCGCCCGCGGAGTGGAAACCATTGTGGCGTCCGACTTCTCGGCGAAGCGCCGCGAATTGTCCATGACCGTCGGGGCGCACCGCACCGTCGACCCGGCCGACGGCTCACCGTTCGAGTCCACCTCGCCCGCCGTCGTCTTCGAGGCGGTGGGCGCCCCCGGCGTCATCGACGACGTCCTGCGCAGGGCACCGAACCGAACCCGGCTCGTCGTCGCGGGCGTGTGCATGCAACCCGATGCGTTGCACCCGTTCTTCGGCATCGCCAAGGAGATCAACGTGCAGTTCGTGTTCGGCTACGAGCCGACCGAGTTCGCGAACTCGCTGCGGTCGATCGCCGAGGGTGAGGTGGACGTGGCCCCGATGATCACCGGCGAGGTGGGTCTCGGCGCGGTCGGTGAGGCGTTCGACGAGCTGTCCGACCCGGACCGGCATTGCAAGATTCTGGTTCTGCCGAATCTGTAGGGTGCCTGTATGCCGATCGCCGCACGGACGAAGACGTCCACCCGACTCCTCGTCCTCGCCGCGGCGGGGCTCACCGCGTTCGGGCTCGCGGCCTGCGACGCGTCGTCGGGTCCGGCCGCTCCTGCGGCCGATGCCAACGTCCGCGAGGTCACCGTCGTGGGCTCGGGCAAGGTAGAGGGCACACCCGACACCGTCACCGTCGACGCCGCGATCGAGGCCATCGCGCCCGACGCCACGTCCGCGCTTGGTCAGAGCAACGAACGCATGTCGGCGGTGCTCGACGGGGTGAAGAGCCAGGGCATCGACGCCAAGGACATCAGCACCACCGGGGTCAGCCTGCAGCCGCAGTACGGGGACAACTCCGTCATCACGGCGTATCGGGCGAGCAACTCGATCGCGGTGAAGGTCCGCAAGTTCGACGTCGCCTCGGCGGTCATCACGGCGATTCAGACTGCGGGCGGCAACACCACCAGGATCAACTCGGTGAAACTCTCCATCGAAGACGACTCGCAGCTGGTCAAGGACGCCCGCGCGCGGGCCTTCAACGACGCCAAGGATCGCGCCCAGCAGTACGCCGAGTTGTCCGGATTGGACCTTGGCAAGGTCATCTCGATCACCGAGGCGGGGGCCAACGTCCCGCCACCAACGCCGATGCCGCGGTATGACGCCATGTCCGAAGCGGCCGTGCCGATGGAGCCGGGTCAGCAGACCGTCGGCTTCTCGGTGACGGTGGTGTGGGAGCTCGGCTGAGCCACGAACGCTCCTCCGTATCGCGGCAAAAGCCGGCCCCTAAAGCTCTTCTTCGTAGACCTTCGGGTCGAGCGTGCCGATGTAGGGCAGGTCGCGGTAGCGCTCGGCGTAGTCAAGGCCGTAGCCGACGACGAACTCGTTGGGGATGTCGAATCCGATGTAGGTGATGTCGAGGTCCACGCGGATGGCGTCGGGCTTGCGCAACAACGTGCACACCTTCAGCGACCGGGGGCGGCGGGTGGCGAGGTTGCGGAGCAACCACTTCAGAGTCAGGCCGGAGTCGACGATGTCCTCCACGATCAGCACGTCGCGGTCGTTGATGTCGCGGTCGAGGTCCTTGAGGATGCGCACCACCCCCGACGATGACGTCGACGATCCGTACGAGCTGACGGCCATGAACTCCAACTGGGTGGGCAGAGCAATGGCGCGGGCCAGGTCGGTGACGAACATGACCGCGCCCTTGAGCACCGTCACCAGCAAGAGGTCCTGCCCGTTGTCGGCGACCGCGTCGCGGTAGTCGTCGGCGACCTGCTGGCCCAGTTCGGCGACCCGGGCCTGGATCTCGTCCTGCGAGAGCAACACCGACTTGATGTCACCCGGGTACAGCTCGGCGGCAGGATCTGCAGGCACGGCAACAGCGTGCCACGTCCGCGTGTCCGCGACCAAGACGGCGTGTGAACCGGCTGGCTCAGACCTGCTCTCGGTAGGTGATCAACACGCCGCCGCGACGGCCCGCGAACAACCGCTCGTGGCGCAGCGGGGAGCCGACCGCGACCCCGCCCTGCCCGCGCCAGTCGGTGATGAGGCGGTCGACGCCGCGGATCTGGACGTCGGTGAGGTCGCTCGCGCCGCTGGTCAGCAGCCAGGCTCTGATCACCCGGCGCCGGACGGCGGCGGGCAGTTCGGCCAGCCGCGCCGTGGCGGGTCCATCCTCGGCCGCCACCACCGCCGATGCGTGCGCCGCCTGGTCGTCGAGGGTGTCGGTGTCCTCGCGCAACGCGGCGGCAGTGCGGGCCAGCGCCTCGGCCACCCCGCCGCCGAGCACGTCCTCCAGCAGCGGCAGTACCTCGGCGCGCAGCCGCACGCGGGTGAAGCGGGGATCGACGTTGTGTGGGTCCTGCCACGGCGTGACCCCCAATTCCGCGCATGCGGCGTGCGTGAGTGTTCGTCGCACGCCCAGCAGCGGTCGGCACCACGGCGGATCCCATGACCGCATCCCGGCGATCGACCTGGCCCCCGAGCCGCGGCCGAGTCCAAGCAGCACCGTCTCGGCCTGGTCGTCCAGCGTGTGTGCGAGCAACACCGGTGCGCCGTCGCGCGCGGCGTCGAGCACCGCGTAGCGGGCCACCCGGGCAGCGGACTCGGGGCCACCGGCCGAGCCGACCTCGACGGAAAGCACTTGGGCGTCAACACAACCCATGCTCAATGCGTGCTCGCGGGCAATAGCCGCGACGTGGGGCGATTCGGCCTGCAACCCGTGGTCGACGATCAACGCCGTGGTGGGACGAAGCCCCGCGGCCACGGCGGTCAGCGCCAGGGAGTCCCCGCCCCCCGACAGCGCGACGCACCACCGCCCTTCGTCGGGGAGGTGAGCGCGGGCGACCTCGGCGACTGCCCTGCGCAGCGTCGCTACAGAACCCTGTCGATCCATCGTTGCGGTTCGTCGACTTCGGTTGGCAGCGGTAGGGTTTCGGGGCTCGTCCACACGGTGTTGAACCTTGCCATGCCCACGTCTGTCACCACGTGGTCGACGAAGGCCTTGCCGCGGGTGTACTGGCTGAGCTTGGCGTCGAAGCCGAGCAAAGCCCGGATCACGCGTTGCAGCGGCGGTTGCTTGCGCTGGCGCCGCTCGTTGAACCGGCGCCGGATGGTGGCCACCGACGGCACCACGGCGGGCCCGACGGCGTCCATCACATGGTCGGCGTGTCCCTCCAGAAGCGTGCCAAGCACCAGCAACTGGTCGAGCGCCTTACGTTGGGGCTCCGACTGGATCGCCCGCAGAATGCCAAGCACGCCTTCGGAATTCGGTTCGGCGGAGCCGTTCTCGGTGCCGTTGCGACGGGCGCGGACGAACTCGCCGAGCCTGTTGACGACCTGGCTCACCTCTTGGTCGGCGTCGTCGGTGAGCACGGCCAGGCATCGAGCCATGTGTTGGGCCAGCCACGGGTTGGACTTGAACTGGACCCGGTGGGTGACCTCGTGCAGACAGACCCACAGTCGGAAGTCGGCAGGCGAGACGCGCAGTTGACGCTCCACGGCGATCACGTTGGGGTACACCAGCAGTAGTTCACCGCCGTTCGCGGCGAACGGGTCGTACTGGCCCAGGATGCCCGACGAGATGAAGGCCAGCACGGCGCCCGTCTGCGCGCCGGTGATGCGGCCGCTGATGAAACCGCTCGACTTGGCCTCATCACCACCGGTCATCACGCGCATCGATTCCGTTGCCGCGCGCACCCATTCACCGCGGTCGATGATGCGGGCCTCCGCGACGGCTGCGCCCTCGCTGAGCCCGGTGACGTCGCGCACCGGCAGTTCGGCCTGGCGAGAGGATTCCGCCAGCTGCTCGATGGCCTGGCGTCGCGTGTAGTCGGTGACAGGTGGTGGGGACCGGACCAGCCTGGTGCCGACCGTGGCCGCGAAGCCCCAGTCGACGGTGCGCCCGACGGTCGGCGTCTCGGACGGGCTCACGAGCCGCACCCGCAGGAGCGCAGGGTCGCGGCGAGCGCGTCGATCGCGGTTCGGCCGGTGGGTCCGGCATTGTTGGACATGAGCGCGAACGTCAGGACGCGGCCGCTGGCATCGGTGACGATGCCCACCAGCGAGTTCGTTCCGGTCAGCGAGCCGGTCTTGGCCCGCAGGAAGCCCGCGGCGGCGCGGCCGGCATCGGTGTCGAGGTAGCGGTTGGACAGCGTGCCGCTGCCGCCGGCGATCGGCAGCAGGTCCACCAGGGGGCGCAATTCGAGCGTCTCGTTTCCCGCGGCGGCGTTGACCACCTCGTCGAGCGTCTCGGCGGTCAGCCTGTCGTCCACCGACAGTCCGCTGGAGTCGACCAGTGCCGCACCGGTGGTGTCGATCCCGGCGTCGTCGAGCTGACCCAGCACGGCCTGCACGGCGCCGCTGAAGCTCTGCGGCCGCTGCAACGCGCCGGCGACCTCCCGGCCGATCGACTCGGCCATCACGTTGTCCGATGCGTTCATCATCTCCCGCATCCGTTCCATCAGCGGCGGCGACTGCACCGACGCGATCTTCTTCGCCCCCGCCACGGGTGAGCGCAGGAACGTGACGGACGCGGGATCCACGCCGAACGCCACGGCCAGCGCGCGGCCTGCGTCGAGCGCGGGTGTGGCCGACCGTCGCGAGTCGACGCTGACCGGCTGGGTGCGGCCGGCGTCGAGCATCACCGACTCCATCGGCGCGATGTCGCCGTTCTCGATGTCCAGCGGATCCCAGCCCGGCGCCATGGTCGGTCCGCTGAAGGCGCTGGCGTCGACCTTGACGGCCGTGACGGCGAGCCCCTCGCGCTTCACCTGATCGACCAGGTCGCTGATCCGCGCGGCGTCGCGGTACCACGTGGGCGTGGCCGGCGCCGCCGCCGACAACGTGGGATCCCCGCCACCCTTGAGGATGATCAGCCCCGGCGTATCCGGGTCGGTGAGCACCGTGGTGGTGAGCCGCGCGTCGCGGTCGAGGGTGAGCAGCGCGGCGGCGGTAGTGAGCACCTTGTTGACCGACGCCGGCTGCATCGGGATGCCTGCACCCTGCGCCCACAGTTGCGCCCCGGTCATCGCGTCGGTGACGCGGCCGGTGATGGCGCCCAGGTTCGGGTCGGCGACGAACGGCGCCAGGGTTGCGGTGAGCTTGTCGGGCGCGGGCTTGGGGGCGGAGTCCGCAAGAGGGGTGACGCCCGGATCGGCGAGCGCCGGCGTGGGCTGCGGCTTGACGGCCTTGGCCTCGCTGGTGGAACGGCCGCCCGAGGTGACGACGGCGGCCACGGCGACCACCGCGGCGGCGAGGAGCAGCACCGCCACGCCGATCACCACGTGCGTGGATCGACGCCATCGAGCGGGCCGCATGAGTCTCCTGGGATCGAAGGGCTGCCAAGCAACCCGTGTAGTGCAGGATATCGCTCGTCTATGGTTGACCCCGCGTCGTCACCCGACGACCCCAAACGCCTCAGTAGATATGAAGGAGCCGCGGCGGTGGAGTTCGACGTCGTCATCGAGATCCCTAAGGGTTCGCGCAACAAGTACGAGGTGGATCACGACACCGGCCGGGTCAAGCTCGATCGATACCTCTACACGTCGATGGGCTATCCCGCCGACTACGGGTTCATCGAGAACACGCTCGGCGAGGACGGCGACCCGCTGGACGCCCTGGTACTGCTGCCGGAGTCGGTGTTCCCCGGCGCCATCGTGGAAGCGCGACCCGTCGCGATGTTCCAGATGACCGACGAGGCCGGCGGTGACGACAAGGTGCTCTGCGTACCCGCGGGTGACGTGCGCTGGAATCACGTCAACGAGCTCGGTGACGTGCCCTCGTTCGAACTCGAGGCGATCAAGCACTTCTTCGTGCACTACAAGGACCTGGAGCCGAACAAGTTCGTGAAGGCCGCCGACTGGACGGGCCGCGCGGAGGCCGAAGCCGAGGTGCTGCGGTCGATCGAACGGTTCAAGACCTCCGGTCACTGATTTAGCACAGCCGTAACACGTGGTAACGCGCACGTGTCTTCGGGCTTCGATCATGACGGTGTGCTGTTGCATCAGGGGGTCGGGCTTGACGCGTTCAACGCGCTGCCGGAACGCAAGGCGGTGCACGCGCTCTACGAATGCTGCAACAGCATGGTGCTGGCCCGTGACCTCGCCCGCGGCCGCGCCTACGACGACCACGACGCGCTGTTCCGTCGCGCCGACGCGATGCTGTTCGCGCTGTCCGAGACCACGGTCGACCAGATCCTGGACGCCTGCCCGTGCGTCGGCCGTCGGCCCCGCAGCGCGAAGTCGCAGGCCGAGCAGTGCTCGGTCTGGGACGACGACACCGAGGTGATGGCCGGACTCGCCGCAGCCGCCGGCGGGTACGCCGACAGGTTCGGCTTCGGGTTCGTCATGTTCATCGGCGGCGTGCGGGCATCCGACGTGTTGGGCACGGTGTCCGACCGCATGCACAACGACGTCGAGACCGAGCGCAAGGTGGTCCGCAATGAGCTGGCCAAGATCAACCGGACCCGCCTGGAGCGCATGTTGGGACCCGAAGGCGGCTACCACAACTGGTAACCGCGCCACGCTCGCTTAGGCTCGTCTGAGTGAGCACCACCCCTTCCGAGCGCAACCGCGCGCATTCGCATTTCCTGTCGCTGCCCGATCTGGCGGCCCGGCCCTCGGGTGGGGCGGTGTTGTGGGCCAACGACGATCTGTTCGCCGAGAAGGAGAACCTGATCAAGCCTGCGCCCGCCGAATTTCGGCCTGCGACGTTCGGGCACAAGGGCCAGGTGTACGACGGCTGGGAGACCCGGCGGCGGCGCGGGGCCAATAGCGACTCCCACGACTCGACGATCGTCCGGCTCGGCGTGCCGGGCATCGTGCGGGGCGTCGTGGTCGACACCGCGTGGTTCACCGGCAACTATCCCCCGCAGATCTCGGTCGAGGCCGCCTACCTGCCCGGCTACCCGTCGGTCGAGGAGCTGGTGGACAAGGCGCAGTGGACGACGATCGTCGACCGCAGCTCGGTCAACGGCGACACCCGCAATCCGTTCAAGGTCGACTCCGGACGGCGCTGGTCGCATGTCCGGTTGTCGATGTACCCCGACGGCGGGATCGCCAGGTTCCGGGTGCACGGCGAGGGCCTGCTGGACCCGCGGTTCGCCGACGGGCTGCCGATCGACCTGGCCGCACTGGAGAACGGTGGCCGGATCACGGCCTGCTCCAACATGTTCTACGGCTCGCCGAACAACCTGCTGCTGCCCGGCTCAGCCCGAACCATGGGCGAGGGCTGGGAGACGTCACGTCGGCGCGACACCGGAAACGATTGGGTGCAGGTGCATTTGGCGAGCCAGGGCGTGCTGACCGCCGCCGAGTTCGACACCTCCTACTTCGTCGGCAACGCGCCTGGCACGGCCCGCCTGTCCGGCCGCGACGGTGACGGTGACTGGTTCGAGCTGTTGCCGACCACCGAGTTGCAGCCCGACACCCGGCACCGGTTCCTGATCGACGACGACCGGCCCGTCACGGCGGCCCGGCTCGACATCTACCCCGACGGCGGGATGGCGCGCCTGCGGCTGTTCGGCAGGCTGACCCCCGACGGCGTGCGCCAGATCCAGGACAACTGGGACTCCAGCGCTTGACCGTTAGCTCGCCGCGTCTACTTGACGCTCTCAACGTCCCGCGTCGAAGTCCTACCGCGACCAGCTCAGCTGCGTCGACTACGCAGGGGGACATGCGTTCTTGCATGATAAGGTGCAACTATGCCCAAGACGGTTCAAATTCGCGACATCGACGACGACGTCTATGCCGGTTTGGTGCGCCGCGCCGCTGAGGAGGGCATCACCGTGCCCGAGCTGCTGCGCCGCGAAGCGGCCCGCCTCGCGGGCCGCCCGTCGGTCACTCAATGGCTGTCACGGATCGGCCGACGGCCCTCCACGGTGTCCACCCCCGAGGTTCTCGCCACCCTCGACGAGTGGCGCGGCGAGTGGCCTGATGCTGGTCGTTGACGCGTCGTGCCTGTTCGAGGTAGTCGCGGACACACCGCGGTCGGGGCAGATTGCCGCCCGTCTGGCCGCTGATGCCGACCAGGCGGCGCCCCACGTCATCGACGTCGAAGTTCTCGGAGTGATACGGGCCCAGCATCTGCGAGGAAGGTTGGACGGCACCGCCGCAGGGCAGGCGGTTGCCGATCTGCGCGACTGGCCCGGTGAACGTTTCGGCCACCGGTATCTCCTGGACCGAGTCTGGCAACTGCGCGATTCGGTGCGGGGATGGGATGCGTTCTACGTCGCCTTGGCCGAGGCATTCGACGCAACGCTGTTGACACTGGACGCTCGCCTCGCCCGTGCGCACGGACCAACCTGTCGCATTGAGATCATAGGCACATCGGACTGACCTCTCAGTGTCCCGCGTCGAAGGCAATGGGAAGCGTTGTCGGGCCTGATATCTCGAAGATCGACTTCCACGGGGCCGGACCGGTGCGACGCAGGTTGGGCATCCGGCGCGCCAGGACCGTCAAGGCCTCGGCCAGTTCGACTCGGGCCAGGTGCGCACCGAGGCAGTAGTGCACTCCCCCACCGAACGTGAGCATGGCCGGCGGATCGTCACGTGTGATGTCGAGGCGTTCCGGGTCGTCGTGCACCGCCGGGTCACGGTTGGCGCCGGCGGTGCTGGCCATGACGAATGCTCCCGCGGGAACGAGCACCGGACCGAGCTCGACGTCCTCGGTCGCCTGCCGGACCGCGTTGAAGATGACCGGCGAGTGCCGCATGACCTCCTCGACTGCGGCATGCGCGAGCTCGGGCCGAGCGGCCAGCAGCGCCCACTGGTCCGGATGGTCGGCGAACACCTGTACGGCGGCGGCCAACTGATTGCGCGTCGTGTCGGTTCCGGCGTTGAGCAGGACCAGGGCGAGATTGCGCAGCTCGTCGTGGGTCAGCGCGTCACCGTCGTCTTCGGCGCGGATGAGCTCAGAGATCAGGTCGTCGGCCAGCGAGTGCCTGCGTCGTTCGATCAACTCCTCGAGGTAGCCGTCGAGCGCGTCCCACGACCGAAGGATGGCCGCCTCGTTCTCGGCGACGTTGCCTCCGAAGGCCTTGCTGATGTCGGCCGCCCAATCGGAGAACAGTCGCCAATCCTCCCGCGGCGCACCGAGCATCGCGCAGATGATGGGAATCGGATAGTGATTGGAGACGTCGGCGACGAAGTCGCAACGGCCGACCACGGCAACGGGATCGACGAGTTCGTTGATCACGTCAACGCATGCGGTACGCATCCGGTCGGCCGCGCGCGGGGTGAAGGCCCTTGCCACCAACCGTCGGAGGCGGTGGTGTTCGGCTCCGTTGAGGCTGACGAGTAGTTTCCCGACTCGATCCCACACCGGGCCCGAGGTGATGCCCTGGACCACCAGGCCGATTCCCTTCGGCATCACGCATCGGGAGTCCCGCAGCATCGTGCGTACCAGTTCGTAGTCGAGGAGCTCGGGACCGTAGGGACCGAACGCGATCGGGGCATGCTGGCGCGCGACCCGGATCACCCGGTGGGCCTCGTCGGGGTCCCGTCCGTCGCCGTAGTCGACAGTGGGCAGGGTGGCGTCGAAGATGCTCGGGCGCTGCGTGGACGTGGTCATGGATCCGACTATCCGGCGAATCCACCGCCAGACCATCGGCCACGTGGCCCAATTTGCCGCGCTGCGATGGCCTATACGAGCAGGTCATCGAGCATCCAATTCATCGGCCATCTGGCTGATGAAGTGCGCTCGGCGAAGCCGCACCCTGGCTACCATGATCGAGATTGATGCAGCGGCCGATGCGCCGTCGCTGAACTGGGGTGGGGCCGTGAGCGAGTTGCCGACGGGGACGGTGACCTTGTTGCTGGCCGACGTCGAGGGATCGACGCGGCTGTGGGAGACCCAGCCCGAGGTCATGACGGACGCCGTCGCCCGGCTCGACGCGACGCTCGCCGACGCGGTCGCCACGCATGGCGGAGTGCGCCCCGTCGAGCAGGGCGAGGGGGACAGCTTCGTCATTGCGTTCGCCCGCGTTGCCGACGCGCTCGCCTGTGCCCTGGACCTGCAGCGCGCCCCGCTCGCACCCATCAAACTGCGCATCGGCCTGCATACCGGCGACATCCAGCTACGCGACGAGGGCAACTACATCGGGCCGACGATCAACCGCACCGCCCGCCTGCGCGACCTCGCCCACGGCGGCCAAACCGTGCTGTCGGGCGCCACCGAACTCCTCGTCGTCGACCAGCTCCCACCAGACGTCAGCCTGACCGACCTGGGTACCCATCCGCTGCGCGACCTGCCCCGCCCCGAGCGCGTCGCGCAGCTCTGCCACCCTGACCTGCCCGCTGAGTTTCCGCCGTTGCGAACGTCTAATACCGTTGCAGCCCAGCATCTTCCGGTGCAGCTGACCAGTTTCGTGGGGCGACAGGCAGAACTGGCCGAGGTGCGCCAACTGGTAGCGAGCAACCGCCTCGTGACCCTGGCGGGCGCTGGCGGCGTCGGCAAGACCCGCCTGGCCCTTCAGGTGGCCAGCGAAATGGCAGGCGAGTTCGGTGGCGGGGTCTGGAATGCCGATCTGGCGCCGGTGCCCCACCCCGACGTCGTACCGGTGGCGGTCGCGC
>Ga0193743_1003060_pt1 | contig 11366 bp, 10 predicted proteins | sample L2c2metaG_FD_143038 | JGI IMG/M metagenome (GOLD analysis project Ga0193743, IMG submission 143038) | Soil microbial communities from a riparian zone of the East river system, Colorado, United States - L2c2 | ecosystem: Environmental > Terrestrial > Soil > Riparian zone | place: USA: East River...
CGAATCCGATCCCGACTGGGAGCCGCTGTCCGTGCGCCGCGGCATTGCCGCGGGCAAGAGCGCCGTCACTTTGTTCCACGGCGAAGGCGTGAACGGCTTCATCGACCAGAAGTCGCGCACGCCCGAGGAGCTGGTGCGCTCGCTGGCGATGGGCCTGTTTGGCGTCGGCCATCCCAAGCTCTGCCTCGCCGGCAACGCCGTGCTGGTGCTGTCGCCCGAGCACTACAAGATCTTCAAGGACGGTGGCTGGGGACGCCGGCAGATCGAGGACGCGCTGTACCAGGCGCTGAAGCGGCCCGGCCGCGACCTCGTGCAGGGCGCGCAGGGCGTGGCCGAAGGCCTGCCCGCGTCGGCGGCTGACAAGATGATCGACAAGTTCCAGCCCGACGGGCTTTTGATCGTTCGCGCCGGCGGCGAAGCCGGGCTATTCTCGGCCATCATCGGCGGCTGGCCGGGCCAGTCCGTGCGCGACGAATGCCAGGCCGTCACCCGGGAGATCTCTCCATGAGCCCATCGATCAAGCTGCGCGATCCCACGGCCGAAAGTTCGCCGACGCGGCGTGCGAGACTAGCCCCGCCACCGTCGTTCGACGGCAAGACCGTGGCGCTGATGGATATCGGCAAGGCGCGGGGCGCCGAGTTCATCGACCGCCTCGAAGGCCACTTCAAGAAGGCCGGCGTCGCGACCAGGCGCTACCGCAAGCCCACCAACACCAAGGTGGCGCCGCTCGAGCTGATGCAGAAGATCGCGGCCGAGTCGCAGCTCGCGGTGATCGCCTTAAGCGATTGAGGCTCCTGCACATCGTGCAGTCTGCACGACCTCAATAACCTCGACACCCGCGGCCTCCCCGGCGTCAACATCGTGACCACGGGCTTCGTCGACGGCGTCGCCGCCCAAAGCGACTCGCTGGGCTTCGAGCCCGCCGTCGTCTACGTCCCCCACCCGATCCAGAACCGCACCAAGGCCGAGATCGAAGCCATCGCCGACGACGCCTTCGCCAAGGTGATGGCGCTCTTGACGGACCGCGGGCCTCTGGCCCGCTCATGAGCGGGCGAGACGCCCGCGCTCCGTTTGAGTCTCAATCCTTCTCCGGCACGACCGATGGATGAACCTCGCCGGGGGCCGGATCGGCCGGCGGGGGCGGCGGCGTCGGGCGGGGCGGGATCGGCTTCAGGAAGGAAGCGACAGCGGCGGCGGTGGTCCTGGAATCCTCTTCCATCGGGGAGTGGCCGAGCTTCTCGAAGATCTCGAGCTTGGCGCCCTTGATGTCGTCCTGGAAGCGGAAGGCGTCGGCCGGCGGCACCCAGCGGTCCTGGCCGCCCCACAGGATCAGGGTCGGCGCGGCGAGCCGCCTGAGCGGCGTCGGATCGAGCGGCTCCTGCGTCCGCGCCCGCTGCAAGGTGGCCTCGCGGTTGCCGGGAAAGCGCTGCAGCTCGGCGGTGCGCCTGACGCGCTCGGCCGTCGCCATCGCCGGATCGGCATACAGGTCGGCCAGCGAGCGCCGCACCACGCTCTCGGGCTTGAAGTAGATGCCGATGTCGCCGATCACCGGCAGGCGCGCGAGCCGTGTCGGCCAGGGCGCCTCGCCGCCGTCGCGCGGGTAGCCTGCCGAGTCGACCAGGATCAGCTGGCTCACCCGGTCGGGCCGCGTCGCGGCGAAGGTCCAGGCCACGGCGCCGCCCAGCGAATGGCCGGCCAGCACGAAGCGGTCGAGATTGAGCGCATCGACCAGCACCTCGACGAAATCGGCATAGGCCTCGACGGTGTATTCGTCGCGCGGCCAGGCGCCGGTCAGGCCGTGGCCGGGCAGGTCGACCGAGATCAGCCGCGCCTGTGCGCCGAGCTCGCGCGCCCAGCCCTCCCATTCGTACAGCGACCCGTTCGAGCCGTGGATCAGCACCAGCGGGATGCCGTCGGGATTGCCCTGGTCGCGCACATGGGCGCGCACGCCGCCGACATCGATGAACTTCGAGCGGTCGTTGGCATAGCGCGCGATCAAGATCTCCGCCGGCAGGCTGGGCGAATAGGCCCACAGCGCCACGCCCGCCAGGACGCCCGCGGCGAACAGCAAGTAAAGCGGCCAGCGCCGGCGCGGCGCCTCGCCCCTACGGCGGCGCGGCGGCATCGCCGTCCTTCTTCGCAATGACGTCGACGCTCAGGGGCTTCTCGACGCCGTGCAGCTTGAACGTCGGAATCGGTTTGGGATCAAGGATGCCGGCCTCGATCATCTTGGCCAGGATCGCCTGGTTGAGATCGTTGGTGACGAGCAGGCGGTCTTCCAGGCGGCTCACGAACACGAACAGCTCGAAGTCGAGGCCGCTGGGCGTGATGCGCTCGAAGCGCACGATCGGCGCGGGCACGCGCAGCACGCGCGGATGGCCGAGTGCCGTCTCGCGCAGCAGGGCTTCCATCGCCGGGACGTCGGTCGCCAGCCCGACGGTGAGCTTGATCTCGACCCGGCTCGACGTGTCGGCATAGGTGCGGTTCACCACCGGATTCTGCAGGAACATGCTGTTCGGCATGATGACATGGGTGCGCTGGAAGGTTTCCATCTCGGTGGCGCGGATGTTGATGCGCCGGACGAAGCCTTCGTGACCCGCGACATTGACCCAGTCGCCCGCCTTGATCGGCCGCTCGACCAGCAGGATGACGCCCGAGATCACGTTGTTGGCGATGTTCTGCAGGCCCAGGCCGATGCCGACCGAGAGCGCGCCCAGCACGATGGCGAGGTTGGTGAAGTCCACGCCCAGCACGCCGATGCCGATCACCAGCGCCAGCAGGACGCCGACATAGTTGAGGCCGGCGTCGATCGATTGACGGAGCGGCATCGGCGCGTCGACGGTCGGCAGCACGCGGTCGCGCACGACGGTGCGCACCAGGCGGGCGATCGCCATGCAGACCACGAAGGCCACGATCGCCATGCCGACATTGCCGAGCGAGATGGTGACGCCGCCCACCTTCACGCCGCGCATCAGCTGGCCGGCGCCATCGACGATGGCGTCGGTGTCGACGCTCCACGCCGCGGGAATGCCGACCGCGAGCAGCAGCACCAGGAACAGGTCGAACACCAGCATCAGCAGGTGCTGGCCGCGCAGGGCCGAATCGGGTGCAAGACCAAGGCGATGCCGCACCCAGCGGCCGGGTGGCGTGTCGGGTGCGGCGGCCTCCTCGAGCAGGTCGGCCATCAGGCGATGCGCCAGCACCACGATCGTGATCATGAGCGCCGTGCTGAAGATCGCGTTGTGCAGATGGGCGGCCAGGGTGGCATAGCCCAGCAGCGCGAAGGGGATGGCCGACAGCACCAGGACGCTCAGCAGCAGCCGCGTGATCGACCACCAGGTGCCCCAGATCATGCGCGGATGGCCCGGCTCCATGCCCGGACTCGAGCCCGGGGCCGGTGCGGCATGCCAGGCGCGGTTGCTGAGCGTCGGCAGGGCGAGGATCGCCACGACGGTGGCGATCACCAGGGCGCCCAGCGAGGCAAGCGCGCTGCGGTCGCCGGCGCCGCGCGTCAGGACGACATAGACGAACTCGATGCTGAGCCCGACCGCCATCAGGCGGCGCACGGCCCGTGACAGTTCGTGGGCGCTTTCGGTCGAGAACGGCAGCACCCGCCAGGCCGGCCGGCGCGGCGACAGCGCCGTGGCGGTGAGCCCGACCACCAGCAGGAAGATGATCACGCGGACGATGAGGTCCGGCACCAGCACGTCGATCGGCGCCGGCGGCGCGGTCGCGGTCAAAAGCTTGCCGATCAGCCAGACGGAGAGGATCGGCACCAGCACCAGGCCGACGCCGTCGACCGCCGCGGCGATGGTGCGGTCGCGCTGGCCCGGCTCGGCCGCATCGCCGCGCCCGAAGCGCCGGCGCAGGAAGCGGCCCAACCACCACAGCAGCACGGTCACGACCGCCCAGACTGCGAGCGACGTGAGGTCCTGGTCGCCCGAGCCCAGGGCGCTCAAGCCCTCATGGCCCCACGCCGTGACCGCGGCGGAGAGCGTCTGCACCGCCGTCCTGAACTGCGGCCCGAGCTGGCGCCAGACGTCGGGCGACAGCGGCGAGAGGTCCCGGTGCAGCAGGGCGTCGAGCATGACCTGGCCGCGCAGCTTGGTCAGGCGCTCGGTCAGCTGGTCGGTGCGTGCGATGATCACCTCGCACTGCTTGACCTGGCTCTCGCTGACGGCCGCCAGGTCGGACAGCCGGGCGCGATCGGCCTTCACCGCGTCGGTTTCCGGCACCGCCTCGCCGCCCGGCTTCACCTCGAGCGGCGCCAACAGCTTCTTGGTGTCGGCGAGGTCGTTGCGGGCGATGGCGGCGGCGGCGCTCGCCGCGGCGCGCACGTCGGCCACCTGCTCGCGCAGCGCATCGATCTCGACCGGCTGCAGGTTGGCCTGCTCGGCCCGCGTGGCGACACGGTCGAGCTGGCGGGTCCAGACGTCGATCAGCTGGGCGAACGGCCGCTGCGACGGCGACGCGGGCTGGCCGAACGCCGCGCCGGCGCCGACGAGCAGCAGCAGAAGCCAGGCCAGGCGGGGGAAATAGGGCATTTCGTTCTTGGTTGTCCTGACGAACCCGCGAGGAACCACCGTCTACCACGGTCCCCGCGGGCCCGTCTTGTCGCCCAAGGAGGCCGAAAATAGGGCGACTTTTTCGTTACACTCGGACTGCCGCCGCTTGGCCGTTGACAGGGCCCCGGTGACGGGGAACCTTGCGGCGCGAAACAGGAAAAGCGGGGGGAAGCGGCATGGCCGAGGGGCAGAGCGCGGTGGGCGAAGTACGTGTAAAGCCCGATCGTCTGCACGCTTTCGCCATGGCGATCTGCCGGGCCGACGGCAGCTCGGACGAGGAGGCCCGCCTGGTCGCCGACCATCTGGTGCTGGCCAACCTGTTCGGCCACGACAGCCACGGCGTCGGCATGATTCCGCATTACATCCAGAACACCATGACGGGCGCCTGTGTCCGTAACCATCATGCAAAGATTTTGCGCGATAATGGCGCTGTAATTGTGATCGACGGCGGCGCGGGCTACGGTCAGGTCGTCGCCAAGGAGGCCATGGATATCGGCATCGACCGCGCTAAAAAGCACGGCGTCTGCGTCGTCGGCCTCACCAACGCCCACCACATCGGACGCATCGGCCACTGGGGCGAGCAGTGCGCGCGGGCCGGCATGGTGAGCACGCACTGGGTGAACGTGCACGGACACAAGTCGATGGTGGCGCCGTTCGGCGGCGCCGAGCCGCGCTTCACCACCAATCCCTACTGCACCGCCGTGCCGCGCAAGGGCAAGGAGCCGATCGTGCTCGACTTCGCCACCAGCCAGGTGGCGGCGGGCAAGGTGCGCGTGGCCAACAACAAGAAGGTGCAGATGGAGGAGGGCCTGCTGATCGACGCGGCCGGCCATCCCACGACCGATCCCGGCGTGCTGTACAATCCACCCTACGGCGCCATCCTGCCGTTCGGCCTGCACAAGGGCGGCGGGCTTGCCGTGATCTGCGATCTGCTGGCCGGTGCGCTGACCGGCGGGCGCACCCACAGCCCGCGCACCATCAAGGCCGGCACCGACATCATCAACAACATGCTGTCGATCATCATCGACCCGGCGTCGATGGGCGGCACCGAGTTCTTCGAGGACGAGGTCGAGACCTTCATCACCTGGGTGAAGTCGGCCAGGCCGCAGGCCGGCGTGCCCGAGGTGCTGGCGCCGGGCGAGCCCGAACGCGCGCGCCGGGTCGACCGCGAGAAGAACGGCGTGCCCATCGACACCACGACCTGGCAGCAGCTTTTGGACATTGCGCGCAAGGTACGACTGAACGACACCGACATTCCGAGCATCGCCGGCGCCTGACGGCCCGGCACAGGAGACCGACATGGCCAAGATGAAGCTCTACTACTCACCCTCGTCGCCCTATGCCCGCAAGGTGCGGGCGGTGGCGATCGAGACCGGCCTCGACAAGAAACTCGATATGGTCAACGTCGCGCTGACGCCGGTGGCGCCCAACCCCGACGTCGACAAGCACAACCCGATCGGCAAGATCCCGGCCCTGTCGGTCAAGGGCATGGACCTCTTCGACTCGCCGGTAATCTGCGAATATCTCGACAGCCAGCACAAGCGCCGCAAGCTCCTGCCGCGCAAGGGCCGCGAGCGCTGGGTGGCGTTGCGCCTGCAGGCGATGGGCGACGGCCTGCTCGATGCCGCGCTGCTGGCGCGCTACGAGGGCTTCCTCAGGCCCGAGGACAAGCGCTGGCCCGACTGGACCAAGGGCCAGGTCAAGAAGATCGACGGCGTGCTCGACCAGCTCGAGGCCGAGACCAAGTCGCTCAAGGGCAAGCCGACCCTGGGCACGATCACGGTCGGTTGCGCGCTGGGCTATCTGGATTTCCGCTTTGGCGATCACAACTGGCGCGCCAAGCGGCCCAAGCTCGCCAAGTGGTTCACGACCTTCTCCAAGCTGCCGTCGATGAAGACGACGGCGCCGCCCCCCACTTAAGCAAAGCGGCGTGACAGCCGACGAGATCATCGCGCGCCTCGGCCTGAAGCCGCATCCCGAGGGCGGCCACTATGTCCAGACGTTCCGCGCGCCCGAAGGTACGGCGATCTACTTCCTGCTGAAGGGTGGCGAACGCTCGCACTGGCACAAAGTCACCAATGCCGACGAGATCTGGCATCACTATGCCGGCGCGCCGCTGGAATTGTCGCTGAGCGAGGACGGCAAGAGCCTGCACCATGTGCGGCTCGGCAAGGACTTCGGCGTCGGCGAGCAGCCTCAGGCCGTGGTGCCGCGCCAGGTCTGGCAAGCCGCGCGCTCGCTCGGCGCTTGGACGCTGGTCGGCTGCACGGTGTCGCCGGCCTTCGAGTTCTCCAATTTCGAGCTAGCGCCGCCCGGTTGGCGACCACAGCTCGCGTGAAGCGAGGGTGGCGCCGACGGTCACCAGCGCTGCGGCAATCAGCAGCGTGCCGGTCGGCTCGGCGAGGCCGCACACGATCAGCAGCGCGGTCGAGAGGATCGGCGTGGCGTAGGAGAGGGCACCCAGGGCGCGGATGTCGCCGCGCTTGACGGCATGATCCCACAGATAGAACGCGGCGCCCGCCGGCCCCAGGCCAAGCGCCAGCACGGCGAGCCACGCCGTCGTCGAGGCCGGCCACACCGTGCGCTCGAACACCAGATGGCAGCCGAGCGACAGCACCGCCGATGCCGCGCAGAAGGCCGCGATGGCGTCGGTCGGCGTCTCGCCGAAGCGGCGCGACAGCACGGAGTAGAGCGACCAAGTGAAGGCGCAGCCCAGCGCCAGCACATAACCCAGCGCATAGGTGCCGGTGAGGCTGAGCCCCCGGCCGAACGCCAGCAGCACGACGCCGGCGAAACCCAGCAACGCGCCTAACAAATGCGGCCAGCCCAGGCGCTCGCCGGCAAGCGGCGCCGACAGCAGCACGATCAACAGCGGCCACAGGTAGTTCACAAGATTGGCCTCGGCCGGCGGGGCGAGCTGCAGGGCGGCGAAATAGAGCGCGTGGTAGCCGAACAGGCCGCCGACGCCCAGCAGCCACACGCGCGGCGGCCAGCCCAAAAGCCCCGCCCAGCCGACGCCGCGGGTGAGCGCCCGCACGATGCCGATCGAGGCACCGACCGCGAACGTCATGGCAACCATCTGGAACGGCGGAATGGGACCGGCCGTTACCGACAACGCCGCCAAGGCGCCCCACAGCGCGATGGCGCAGAAGCCCGCCGCCATCGCGCGGCGACGGTCGACGTCGATAATCGTCATAACCGCCGCATAGAGATTGCCGGTGGTCTTGTCGAGCGGGGCTTGTCGAGCGGGTGCGTGGGTCGTCTTTCATGGTTACGATAAGGTTGCAGCGGAGACTTCATGTTCGTTCGGCCGACCAATCCGGTGAGTCATCGTCTGGCGCGCCTGGCCTTCATCACGGCCGGCGTGGCGGCACTGGTCGTCGCCTCGGCCGGGCCGCTCCACCGTTACGTCGGGCTCGACGTCGAAGCGGACTTCGCGGTCTTCCGCTACGGCTTCTACCTCGCCGTCGCCGCGGTGGCCCTGGGCCTGGCCACCATCGTGCCGACGCGGCCCGGCGATCGCCGGCGCGGCTTCGTGGCGGCGCTGCTCGGCATCGTGATCGGCGCGGCCGCCGCCTATACGCCGCTCGACTGGTTCCTGCGTGCCCAGCAATCGCCGGAGATCAACGACATCTCGACCGACATCGCCAATCCGCCGCCGCTGGTCGTCACCCTGCAGATGCGCCGCGGCGCCGCCAATCCGCCGGCCTATCCCGGCGCCAGCGCCGGCGTGCTGCAGCGCGCCGCCTATCCCGACATCGTGCCGGTCATCCTGCCGGTTCCGCCGGCCGAGGCGTTCAAGCGCGTCGACGCCGTGGCGACGGCGATGGACTGGGACGTCGTCGCGCGCGCGCCGGCCGACGGGCGCCTGGAGGCCATCGCCACCAGCCAATGGTTCGGCTTCAACGACGACATCGTGGTGCGCATCCGCCCCGAGGGCACGGGCAGCCGCGTCGACATCCGCTCCAAGAGCCGTGTCGGCGAGTCCGATCTCGGCGTCAACGCGCGGCGCATCCGCGACTTCATCGCGAGGTTGAAGGCGGAGAAGTAGGCTGCGGTCCGCTTAGAGGCCAAGCGGCAACGTAAACCTGAACGTCGTGCCCGTGGCGCTGGTCTCGGCGAGCGCGATGTCGCCACCGTGGATGCGCACCAGGTCGCGGGCGATGGCGAGGCCCAGCCCGGCGCCGCCGGCGCGTCCGCCCGTGGCGAAGGGGCGGAAGATCTGGGCCGCCACCGCCTGCGGCACGCCGGGGCCGTTGTCGGCGACGTCGACCTCGAAATAGCCGCCGTTGGCGTGTGAACGCACGGTGACCTCGGTGGCGCCGGCTTCGAAGGCGTTGCGGCCGAGATTGACGAACACACGGTAGAGCAGGTCGCGATCGGCGCGCACCGGCCGGTCCTCGCTGCACTCGTTGATCCAGTGCCGCACGACGTTGGGATTGCTGTCCTCGCCCTGTTCCTGCAGTGCGACACCGACCTCGTCGACCAGGTCGGCGAGCTCGATGTCGGCGATCCGGGGCGTCGGCCGGTCGCGCACATACTCGATGGCGTCGCTGGCCAGACGCGCCGCCCGGTCGATAGTGTTGAGGATGGTCGGCGCCAGCGCGCGCGTGCGCTGGTCGTCGCTGCGCGCCAGCCGGTCGGACAAGAGCCGCGCCGTCGACAGCATGTTGCGCAGATCGTGATTGATCTTGTTGGTCGCAGCCCCAATCTCGGCCAGCCGGGACTTTTGCCGGAGCGACGCGCGCAGCTCGCGCTGCAGGTTCTGGAACTCGCGGTCGACGACGCCGATCTCGTCGTTGCGCCTGGTCGGCGGTCGCTCCGTTCCCGGCTCCTCGGGCTCGCGCCGGAACGCCGTCATGTCGGCCGACAGATCCTGCAGTGGCCGGATGACCAGCCAGCGCAGCGCCAGATAGAGCAGGAAGGCAGTGAACAGCGCGATGATGATGGAGAGCACCAGGATGCGCGTGGCGTAGCTGTACATCGCGATGCGCATCGGCAGCTCGTCGACGATGATCCACACCATGGCATGCGGCAGGCGCATCGATTCGCCGCCGACGCGGATGTAGCGCGCGCCGTCATGCGACATCGCCGCCAGCGCGTCCCAGATCAGCGTGAACATGCCCTCTTCCTTGAGGTTGTAGCTCGGCATGCTGGGACGCGGCTCGATGGTCATCAGGGCGCGCTTGGGCTTGTTGGGCTCGACCAGCACCACGGTGTCGACGCGCGCGTTGTTGAGCAGGGCGCGCTTGACCTCCTCGGTCACCATGTTGTCGGGCGTGGCGTCGAGCGCCAGCGCCGCCAGGGTGCCGCTTTCGATCAGCTGGTAGAGGTAGACCATGCGGAAGCGGGCGATCGAAGGCAGGAAGAGCAGGATCTCGGCCGTCATTACCGCGGCGATCACCATGCCCAGGATGCGCGCTGACAGTCCGAAGGTGAGGTTTCGGCGACGCAGGGGGCGGACCGATTCGGCCTGAAGGGTGACATCGGCGGTCATCGTCCAAGTCTATCGAAGTCCTAGCCGCCGGCCTAGGTCAGCGCACGGCCTTGTGTTGGGCCCTTTTGGGGCACCTAGGGTGCCCGCGATAATAGACGCCGTTGGCGCCATAGCCCCCGGCGAATCGACGGCGATGGCCAGGAAGCAGGGCGCGATGGTCTTCAGATTCTTGAGGAGCGAATCGACGCGGGAAGCTCCTAGGGCGGGCCCGATCCGGTGATGAGTCGCGCGCCCGACTGGAAGGTCACGTACGACCACAGCCAGTCGAGCATCACGACCAGCCGGTTCCTGAAGCCGATCAGGAACGAGATATGGACAAGGCCCCACAGCAGCCAGGCGAGCGTGCCGTCGAGCTTGATCCAGCCGAAGTCGGCCACGGCGGCGCGACGGCCGATGGTCGCGAGGGTGCCGTAGCTGCGATAGCGGAAAGGTGGCGGCGCCGATCGGCCGGCGAGTCGCGCGCGCAACAGGCGCGCGACATAGGCGCCCTGCTGCTTGGCGACGGGCGCCAGGCCGGGCAGCGGCCGGCCGCCGCCATCGAGGGCAAGGGCGGTGTCGCCGAGGACGAAGATCTCGGGATGGCCGGGCAGTGACAGGTCGGGACCGACCTTGACCCGGCCTGCTCCATCCTTGTCGGCGCCCAGCCATCGTGCGGCGCCCGAGGCCATGACCCCGGCAGCCCACACGACGGTGGTCGCCGCCAGGCGATGGTCGCCGATGGCGACACCCTCTTCGTCGCACTGGGAAACCGGCGTGCCGAGGCGCACCTCGACATGCAGCCGTTCGAGCGAGCGCCGTGCCGCTTCGCTCAACACTTCCGGGAAGGCCGGCAGCAGGCGCGGGCCCGCCTCGACCAGCACGATGCGCGCGTCGCGGGGATTGATGCTGCGGAAATCGTGGCGCAGCGCCACGTGGGCGAGCTCGGCGATGGCGCCCGCCATCTCCACGCCGGTCGGGCCGCCGCCGATCACCACGAAGGTGAGGAAGCGCTGCCGTTGTTCCGGCGCGGCCGCTGCTTCGGCATGCTCGAAGGCCATCAGGATGCGGCGACGGATGCCGGTGGCGTCGTCGATGTTCTTCAGTCCGGGCGCCACGCTCTCCCAGTCGTCGTGGCCGAAATAGGAGTGCCGTGCGCCGGTCGCGACGATGAGATGGTCGTAAGGCACCTCGCGGTCCTCGACCGTCACGGTCCGCTTCTCCTTGTCGATGCCCAAGACCTCGCCCAGCAGGACGCTCTCGTTGGGCGCGCGGCGCAGGATGGAGCGGATCGGTTGCGCGATCTGCGCCGGCGACAGGCCCGCGGT
>Ga0193743_1003062_pt1 | contig 11361 bp, 12 predicted proteins | sample L2c2metaG_FD_143038 | JGI IMG/M metagenome (GOLD analysis project Ga0193743, IMG submission 143038) | Soil microbial communities from a riparian zone of the East river system, Colorado, United States - L2c2 | ecosystem: Environmental > Terrestrial > Soil > Riparian zone | place: USA: East River...
GAGATGCTGAGCTATGGCACGACCCTTACCTCCATTACGCAAGGCCGAGGCAGCTTCCGGATGGAGATGGACCACTACGATGTAGTCCCGCAGCTGCTGTCGGAGAAGATACTTGCCACGGCGAAGAGGCCGCTGCACGACGATGCGGCAGAGTAGCTTCCATCATCGACGATGACTAATTTTTTGGTTGGAACATCTTCGCCACGAAGTAATGTTGATAACGCTGCTGTCGCTGGCCAGCTTTTCGTCCAGAGGACGGCAACCTGGTCCTCTTCTCGTACCGGAAACAAACGGCTTTGGGGGGAGGGGGGTACCCCCCCCGCTTGGCATAAGTTATTTGAAATCATTGATTTGCTGGATTATCGTCCGCAAAGTAGTGCAGGCAAATGGGTTATGGCTAAATTTGTCTCCTGATTGGAGTTACGGGTTTCATTGAAAAGCCCGGCTGGTGGCCGGGGCTTTTCTTTGATTCTGTATCCAGTGTAACGGATGGAGGGAAACTAATCGGCACACGGATGTTATTGATGAATTTGTAGTTAGGTTGGTTGTGTGCTTGACAGGGTCGTGGCTGGTCTTCTGCAGAGCGGGTGGGCGCCTTGGGCGCGTCTGAAGCTGCGCTCCATCTGCTCTTTGTCGGTGCGGAATTTGGGAGTTCTTCCAAGGGAAGGGAACAGGCAAAAACGGTGGAATTGATTGTTGGAAAGGTTCGGACGATCGTGGCGAATCGAGACCTTCGGGATCCTTCGCTCCGCTCAGGATGACAACGTAGAACGAACAACAACAACGACAAAAACGAACAACAACGAACAATAGCAATGACAAAAGATCCGTAGGAGCGATCGAAGGTTGGCTTTGTGTGCCGCTACACTAAGGTGATGCTTCGTACGGTTCGGGCTACCCAGTACGTTACCGCACTGCGGGAGGGCGGATCGCTGCCTGCCATCATTGAGGCCGATGACCTGGGCCTGTATGTGCTGAAGTTTCGTGGAGCCGGACAGGGTCCGCTGGCGCTGGTGGCGGAGCTGGTTGCAGGTGAGATTGGGCGGGCGCTGGGGCTGAGGGTTCCGGAGCTGGTGCTTGTGGACGTGGATGCGGCGCTGGGCCGCAATGAGCCCGATGAGGAGATTCGAGACCTGCTGCGGGCCAGTGTGGGGTTGAACCTGGCGCTGGACTATCTGCCGGGCTCTTCCATGTTCGATCCGGCGGCGGGTGATACGGCGGATGCGCGGACGGCTTCGCTGGCGGTCTGGTTCGATGCGTTTGTGGCCAATGTGGACAGGACAGCGCGGAATGCGAACCTGCTCAGCTGGCACAGGCAGCTCTACTTCATCGATCATGGGGCGGCGTTGTACTTCCACCATGACTGGCAGAGCATGGCAGCGAAGGCGGAGTCTCCGTTCGGGCAGGTGAAGGAGCATATCCTTCTGCCGTGGGCGAACGCGCTGGGAGAGGCCGATGCAGAGGCGCGGTCTCGACTGAATCCCGTGGTCTTCGAGGAGATACTTGCCGATGTGCCGGACGGATGGCTGACCCCGGACGGTGGTATCGACGGTGGTATCTTGGCCGCCGCCGATAGGCGGGCTGCGTATGTGGAGTTCTTCATACGCCGGTTGAATGCTTCAGCGAAGTTTGTCGAGGAGGCGATGCGTGCCCGTGCCGAGCTCGTTTGATTACGCCGTCGTGCGTGTGGTTCCTCGCGTGGAGCGGGGAGAGTTCATCAATGCGGGTGTCATCGTGTTCTGCCTGGAGCACCGGTTTCTGGAGGCTCGGGTACAGGTGGACGAGGCGCGGCTGAAGGCGCTGTGGCCAGAGGTGGACCTGGAGCTGGTGCGGAAGCATCTGGAGGCTATTCCGAGGATCTGCGCGGGAGATGTAACGGCAGGGCCGATTGCGCGGCTGAGCCAGCGGGAGCGGTTTCACTGGCTGGTCTCGCCACGGAGCACGATCATCCAGGTTTCGCCGGTGCATTGCGGGTTGTGCGAGGAGCCGGGAATGACGGTGGAGCAGCTCTCGCGGCGGCTGCTGGACGTTGGGTGAAGAGGCGAATTCCTAGAGCCGATTTGGATTTGGTCTTGAAGACAAAGGAACAAGCAACAGCAAAGACAAAGACGAAATACGGGGGTTCTTCGCTCCGCTCAGAATGACGAACATTTTCATTTCCCCCTCCCTTCGCAACCCTCCTTCATGCTTCTCCTCGTATCCCCAATTCGTTCTTCTGCTTCGCACCTTTGCCGTGCCTCTTCAGAAGCTGGGGTCCTGCGCTAGCTGATCATTTTGTCTCGGCGTCTTCTATGGCGCGCTGGGCGTGGTCTTTACGGAAGAATTCGTTGAGCTCGGAGTAAGGGATTGCATCGTCGAAGCCGGCCATACTGGATTCGAGGGCGATCTTGCGGGCGGCGTGGATGAAGCCGGTCCAGGCGGCACGGGCCAGGGAAGAGCCTACGCTGACGCGGCGAACTCCGATTGCAGCCAGGTCGGAGAGCTGCAGACCTTGACTTGAGCTGAGCAGAATGTTGACGGGCTTGGGGTGCACGGCTGCGACGATGGCCTCGACCTCGGTGCGCTGGGTGGGCCCCGGGGCGTAGAGGACGTCGGCGCCTGCTTCGGCGTAGGCCTGGAGGCGGCGGAGGGACTCGGTGAGAGGGTCGGGGTGACCGACGAGGTAGCACTCGGCGCGGGCGGTGAGCAGGACGCCGGTTCTGGAGGCGTCGATGGCGGCACGGGCCGCCCTGATTCTCTCGACGGCGAGGGGGAGATCGTAGAGCGGGGCTTGGGGATTACCGGTTGCGTCCTCGATGGAGAGGCCAGCGACCCCGGTGTTGATGCAGAGACGGACGTTATGGGCTACACCCTCGGGATCGTGCGCGTAGCCGGACTCGAAGTCGGCGTTGATGGGGAGGTCGACGGAGGCGGCGATGGTGGCGATATGGTGGAGGGTGAGGTCGCGGGGTACGGCCCAGTCGGCGTCGGGAAGGCCGTGGGCAAAGGCCATGCCGGCGCTGGTGGTGGCCAGGGCCTTGAAGCCGAGTGAGCGCAGATAGCGGGCCGTGCCTACGTCCCAGGGATTGGGGATGACGAAGAGACCGCCCTGATGGAGCTTGCGGAAGGCGGCTCGACGGGCGGTGAAGTCCTGCGAAGTAGCTGATTGCGCTTTGGGCTGATTCATCGAGTGCCTCCTATGCGTGGAGCTGTTGCATGGAATTCGTTCAGATGAGGTTACCCGTAGACAGAATCGTTAGGTAGAAAAGATTTATGCTATTCGTTCTTCCAGCAGGACGGTGACAGTTTCTCCCACAGATTTGCCGACTGCTTGCTGTATGTCTTTCTTTACGGGCAGTTTGTGCGTACCGTCGCCCATCGCCATAAATGAGGTTTTAAATAGATGGCCGTCAATTGTGCCCTTGACCTTGACCAGACCGCGAGTTCCAAAAAACTTAACGGATTCGGGCCAGATGACATAGGCCCAACCGCCCTTATTCGGGCTTTTTTGTAGTTTAGCCGTGAACGATTTGTTCAACATATCCAAACTCCTTCTCTATACGGCATGAGCTCCCGTATCCTACGGGCCCATACGAGCAAGCATTCCCGACTGAAAACTGACTCATCCTCGGCAAGCTCGCTTCCTTGACATGAGATGGCGGTTACGCGATGCTTAGGGGCTAGGCATCATTTTTGGCCTGAAGGTAGAGTTGCGCTATGTTGCGCGACCAGCATTTGGTTGTAGTGCGTCGTTAAATGGAGCTGATGATGTTGGCAATGTGGTTGCAGAGTTCACCCGGCGGATTTGGCCTGGGTAATTTAAGCGGGCTTGCGCTACCGATCCTGTTCTTCGTGGTGCTGTACTTTTTGATGATTGCCCCGAACCAGAGGAAGCAGAAAAAATGGCAGGAGATGCTGAGCCAGCTGAAGACCGGAGACCGGGTTACAACCAATGGCGGCATTCGGGGGACGATTCTCTCGGTGAAGGACGATGCCGTGGTGCTGCGCGTGCAGCCGGACGGCGTGAAGCTGGAGTTTGTGAAGAATTCGATTGCCGCGGTGACAACCGACGAAGCAGCGTAAGCGGTAAATAGCTATTTAGACAGGTTTCATTCAAGATTTTAGATTCAACCGTTAGAAACGGATGAGGAAGAAGCGGGGATAGTGGCGGCGGGGCTGGAAGGCGCGCGAGCTGTATCCCTCAATAAAGATCATGGGCAAGAATCTGGCCGGTAAGACGGCATTCATCGTTGCGATATTGGTGGTCTTCTGTTTCGGCATTGTGGGCATCCCTCATGGCGGGTTGAAGCAGTCGATTAAGGACCGAATCAACCTTGGACTGGACTTGAAGGGCGGCGCGCACCTGGTGCTGGAGGTCCACGTGGCGGAGGCAGTCGCCTCGGAGACTGATCGAGATGCGGCGCGGCTGCAGGGTGATCTGGAGAAGGCCGGTATTACGGGCGTTACCGTCGGCAAGACGGATCCGACGCGCCCGCAGACGATTGTGGTCTCGGGGATTCCGGCGGCGAAGCTGAGCGATGCGCGTGGCATATTGCAAGGGACTGACTACGCGAACTACGATGTGGCGACGACCGCTGACGGCCGTGCCACGCTGACGATGAAGCTGGCTGCGGTTCGCGACCTGAGCACACGGACGCTGGATACGTCGATTGAGACGATCCGCGAGCGTATCGACAAGCTGGGCGTGACCGAACCGGTGATCCAGAAGTATGGCCTGGGCGACAACCAGATTCTTGTGGAGTTGCCGGGTGTCGAAAATCTGGACCGGGTTGAAGAGGTGATTCAGTCGACGGCGAAGCTTTCGATTCATGCTGTTGTGGGCGGCCCGTTTGCAACGGACCAGGATGCGCTGCAGGCGAATGGCGGAGTGATTCCTCCGGACTCGATGCTGGTCAAGGGCTCGGGATCGGCTGGGGCTCCGGAGCAGGTCTGGCTACTGAAGCGGGTGAGCGAGGTGGAGGGAACGGACTTCCGTGATGCGCAGCCCTCGCAGGACCAGAACGGTCGGCCGAACATTACGTTCAGCCTGACGACCGATGCTGGCAATCGCTTCTACAAGTACACCGATGAGCATAAGGGCACGGGCTCGATGGCGATTCTTCTGGACAACAAGGTGCGCGAGGTTGCGGGAATCCAGTCGGCGATTCGCGACCGAGGCGAGATTACGGGTGGCTTTACGCAGCAGCAGGCGCAAGATCTCTCGTTGATGCTGCGGACGGGCGCGCTGCCGGCTTCGATCTCGTATCTTGAGACGCGGACGGTAGGGCCGAGCCTGGGAGCTGCCTCGATTCGGCAGGGTGTGATTGCCGCAGTTACGGCATTGCTGGCTGTGATGCTGTTCATGCTGGTGTACTACCGCGGCTCAGGCATCAATGCGAATTTGGGCCTGATTTTGAATTTGGTGATTCTCCTGGGGTTCATGGGCTTTACCGGGTCGACGTTGACACTGCCGGGAATTGCGGGCGTGATTCTGACGATCGGTATGGGCGTGGACTCGAATGTGCTGATCTTTGAGCGCATCCGCGAGGAGCTGCGGGCCGGAAAGACGGCTGCGGCGGCGGTGCAGCAGGGATTTGCCCATGCCTGGGTTACGATTATCGATACCCACGTGACGACGATTGTGTCGGCGGCGATTCTGTTCCTGTTCGGCACGGGGCCGGTGCGCGGATTCGCATTGACACTGGTGTTCGGCTTGCTGGCGAACCTGTTTACTGCGGTGTTTGTGTCGCGTGTGATCTTCGATACGCATCTTCGGAATAAGGAACGCGGCGCTGCGCTGTCGATCTAGTTTTTGACTTTGAGAATTTTTGAGATTGCGGAGACTTGAAGGCTTCCGCTGAGGTTTAAGAGCGTGGAACTGTTTCGTAGCACGAATATCGACTGGCTTGGGAAGAAGTGGTATTTCCTTGGCTTTTCACTGATCTTCTCGGTAGCGGGCTTGTTCAGCCTGCTGTTCTGGCACCATCTTCCGATGGGCGTGGACTTCAAGGGTGGAACACAGGTTCGGGTGGAGTTTGTCCAGACGCCGAACGAGGACCATATCCGGCAGGCGATGAACAGCGCGGGCATCCACGATGCCAGAATTCAGCGCATCAGCGACCCGAGTGGCAATGCGGCGAACAAGGTGATTATCGCGCTGCCGGAGTCTTCGGCCACGGATGCGGCCCACGATGCGGGGCGGCAGAGCGTAGAGAACGCCTTGACGGCCAACTATCATGACTCAGGGTTTACGATCGAGCAGGTGGAGATCGTGGGGCCGACGGCGGGTAAGCAGCTGCAGAAGCAGGCTTTGCTGGCGACATTGTATTCGTTGATCGGAATGTTGATCTACCTGTGGTTCCGGTTCGAGCTGATCTATGGCGTGGCCGCAGTAGTGGCGGTGTTTCACGACACGCTGATTACGGTCGGCGCATTCAGTTTGACGAACCAGGAGATTACGCTTACTGTCATCGCAGCACTCTTGACATTGATTGGTTACTCGATGAACGATACGATCGTCATCTTTGACCGTATTCGCGAGAATCTCGCGACATCGCGGAGAGAGTCGCTGGCCGATGTCGTCAATCGAAGCATCAATCAGACTTTGAGCCGGACGGTTATAGCGTCTGGATTGACCTTTCTGACGGTGCTGTCACTGTATCTGTTTGGTGGCGAGGTGCTGCACGGCTTCTCATTCGCTCTTGTGGTTGGAATTTTGATTGGAACGTACTCGTCGGTTGCGGTGGCGGCACCGATGCTGGTGGCGTACCAGGAGTGGCGGATAAAGCGGGGCAAAGTGGCCTCGCTTCCTACAGGAAAAAAGGCAAAGGCGTAGCAGTTAAACAGTTTTCAGCAGTCGGGCTAACCATGGAACAAATCTGAACAGCATGGTGTCTAAGATCAATAGCTCTTCTTCACAGTAAAGAGGCTGCATATGTTTGAAGACTCATTGTTGGAATCCGGCGGGAAGCTCAAGACCAAGTCCAAGTATTGGATGATCGCGACGTTTGCATTCAACGGGGCAATCCTTGTGTCGCTGATCCTGATCCCACTGCTATATCCCGAGGCCCTGCCGAAGACGGCCATGACGGCGATGCTTACAGCGCCCCCACCCCCACCGCCTCCTCCTCCGCCCCCACCCCCGGCGGCGGTCGTGAAGCCGATCAAGATGGTATCCGAGATCGACGCGGGTCTCCATGCGCCGACGAAGATTCCCAAAGACATCAAGATGTTGAAGGAAGAGGCTGCGCCCCCGCCACAGATGGCTGGAGTTGCCGGTATGTCCGGTATGGGTAGCGGCAGCGGCGTCCCAGGTGGCGTGATGGGCGGTATCGGCTCAGCGCCTGCCCCTGTCGTGAAGGTTGCGCCGCCGAAAGGCCCGATGCGCGTATCGAGCGGCGTCATCAGCGGTTTGGCACTCTCGCAGCCGAAGCCGGTCTATCCTCCGATTGCGCGAGCCGCGCACGTCTCAGGCGCAGTGGTGCTGCATGCGATGATCTCGAAGACGGGCACAGTCGAAAAGCTGGAAGTCATCAGCGGCCCAGAGATGCTGCGGGCGAGTGCGCTCGATGCTGTCCGTAACTGGCGCTACAAACCGTATCTTTTGAACGGCGAACCGACCGAGGTTGAGACGACGGTTACTGTCAACTTCAACTTTGGCGGTGGCTAGAAAGAGTTCAATACCTTAGCAAGCCGTGGCTCGCGCGATCTTCTCCTCAGCGAACATTTGGGGGATTCACGAGTCAAAATTTAGAAAGTTAGAGTTCTACCAGGAGGAAATATCCAAGTGATTCTCGCTCAACTCACAAACTTCGCTCACGTGCCCACTTCGCTCGCTTTGTTTTTCCAGGAGGCACAGGTCGGCTTCAGCCCTCTCCAGCTCTGGGGCAACATGGGCAACCTGGCCAAAGCGGTCGTTATTCTGCTCTTCATTATGTCGATTTGGTCGCTTGCCGTGATGATCGATCGCGCACTGTACTTCAGCGCGGCGCGTAAGCAGTCCCGCGAGTTTGCGCCGAAGGTTGCCGGCGCCTTGAAGGATGGCCGTCTGGACGAGGCGATCAAGGTTGCTGACCGCTCCAAGAAGTCCCACCTGGCCGAGGTTGTGACGGCCGGTCTGCAGGAGTTCCGGAGCTTTGGTTCGGGCGGCAGCATCACCCCGGAGCAGGTCGAGAGCTCCAAGCGTGCGCTTGAGCGCTCTGAGGCCATCGTTCACGCCAAGCTGAAGCGTGGTCTTGGTGGTCTAGCGACCATCGGATCGACGGCTCCCTTTATCGGCCTGTTCGGAACAGTCGTCGGTATTTTGAACGCCTTCCAGCAGATCGCAACCCAGAAGACCTCCGGCATCGGCGCAGTCGCCGGTGGTATCTCGGAAGCTCTGGTTACAACGGCGTTCGGCCTTCTGGTTGCCATCCCCGCCGTTATGACGTTCAACTACTTCACCGGTAAGGTGGAAGCGTTCGACGTCGAGATGGACAACAGCTCAAGCGAACTGGTGGACTACTTCATCAAGCAGAGCCACCGGTAAGCGCTGCAAAGCGTAGCGTACGAGCAGGAACCTGCGAGAATTACAGCTCTGAGTACCTCCGGATGCCGCCAGCGAACGGTATCCGGGGGGGAGAGCCTCCCGCAGGTAGAACACAGCGACAGCAAGAGACGGGCAAACCCGGACGGAGCCGACGGTATGGGCATCAGTAAGCGTGAAGAAGGCAAGAAGGTCAACTCAAACATCAACGTGACGCCTATGGTGGACGTGATGTTGGTGCTGCTGATCATCTTCATGGTCATCACTCCCATGTTGAACAACAAGGTGAACGTTGACCTGCCGAAGGCCGATGCCGCGGTGATTATGGAAGACGCGAACAAGGAAGATGCAGTCGTGATCGCCATAACCCGGGATGGAAGGACCTTCCTCGGTGGTGATCAGGTGACGATTGACGATCTGGGGAGTAAGATCTCGGCAAAGCTGGAGAACAAGACCAGTAAGCAGGTCTTTATGCGCGCCGATACCCGAGCGAATTATGGCAAGGTGATGGATGCGGTTGACGGTATTCGCTCTGCCGGTGTGAGCCAGCTCGGCCTGTTGACTGAAAAGCGCGAGGAGTCTGCGGCACCCGCACCAAAGAAATAAGGATTTCGACCCAGTAAAAACGGCAGACTCGCAACATTTAGAGCAGCCGGCGTACAAAGGAGATTGCTATGGGAATGGGTGGTGGAAATACCGGCGGTACGATGTCGGAGATCAACGTGACGCCGATGATCGACGTTCTTTTGGTGTTGTTGATCATCTTCATGGTGATTGTTCCCGTGACACCTAAGGGTTTGGATACGCTGGTTCCGCAGCCGCCCAAGAACAAGACGAATGACACGCCGAACGACCGCACGATTGTGGTGCAGGTGTTGTCAAACGGTGCGGCGGCCCCGGCTTACAAAATCAACGACAGCTCATTCAACAAAACTGACATTGAGCCCAAACTGGCGGAGATCTTCGCAACCCGGCAGGAGAAGGTCATGTTCGTAAAGGGTGATAAGGATCTCGACTTCAGCAAGGTTGCCGAGGTGATCGACTTTGGACACCAGGCTGGAGTGGACAATATCGGTCTCATCACTCCCAGGGTGGAAGCAGGTCAATAAAATAATTCAGGAACTTCTCTGAGGGCGGTCTGGTTATCTAACGGACCGCCTCGAATTTTGAGATGTAGCTTGTGTGGTGTTGTGGGTGTGGCTAAGGCTGGAGCGCAGTAAAGCGGGAAATCGTGAAAGCGTAATGCCTCGTGGCAAGAAGAAGAGATATGAACTAAGATGGCACGATGGCTCCTCTGGTCACAGAGTGGGCTATACCGATACAATCAAGCGGCAAGCAGAATTGTTTTATAAGTTTTAACGTCCCACGGACGATACGCGCCTACTTGAAGGAGATAACACGCCCCATGAAATTGATCGCACGGATTCCGGTTACGGCCGCAATGCTGGCGCTGCTGCTTGGTACTGTAACCGGGTGCAACCGTCTAAAGGCTCGCGACCAGCTCAACAAGGGCATTCAGGCCTTCAAGAATGCGCGCTATGAAGAAGCTGTCAATCATTTTCAGACATCGATTGAGCTTGACCCAAACTATGACCAGGCGAAGTTGTATCTTGCGACTGCCTATTCGTATCAGGTGGTGCCGAATCTCGACACGCCAGAGAATCTGAAGCTTGCACAGAAGGCGATCGATGGCTTTCAGTCAGTGCTGGCGAAGGATCCGAACGATCTGACGGCGTTGAAGCAGATTGCGTCCATCGATCGCAACATCAAGAAGTTTGATGAAGCGAAAGAGTACGAAAAGAAGGTCATTTCGATCGCTCCGAACGATCCCGAGGCGTATTACACCGTTGGTTTTGTGAATTGGGTTCTGGCGTATAAGAACGCCACCACAATTCTCGCCGCCGACGGTCTGACCGATGCCGGAGACGGAAATCCGAAGAAGAGCAAGGGTGCATGTCAGAAGTTGCAGGCTGCGAATACTGCGTTGGTAAATGAAGGAATAGAGTATTTGAACAAAGCTGTTGAACTCAATCCGACGTATGACGATGCAATGCAGTATCTGCAGCTTACGTATCGTCGGAAGGCCGATCTGGAGTGCGGCGATGAGAACGCTCGGAAGGCCGATATGGCGAAGGTCGATGAGTGGATCCAGAAAGCGATGGGCGCTCGCAAGATCAACGAACAGAAGAAAGAGCAGAAGGCCGGCGGCGGCGTAACAATGCAGTAGCCGCGGTTTTTGAAGGAAAAGCCTCCCGATGCGGGAGGCTTTTCTTTTTGTGGTGTCGGGACATTGCTGGCGGGCTGTCGTGCAGGCAGGAGAAGAAGTATGAGGATGTGTGGGGTAGAATTGCCGCTTGCGACGAACGATTAAAAAAGTTTTGATTGCGAACCGTGGTGAGATTGCGCTACGGGTGATTCGCGCATGCCGGGAGATGGGGCTGGCGACGGTGGCCGTGTATTCCGATGCAGACCGCTCGGCGCTGCATGTGCTTCATGCGGATGAGGCCTACCGGCTGGGACCGTCGCCGGCGGCGGAGAGCTACCTGCGGGGCGATGTGATCCTGGAGATCGCCCGGCGGGTGGGGGCGGATGCGGTGCATCCCGGATACGGGTTTCTGTCGGAGAATGCGGAGTTTGCCGAGGCTTGTGTGGCGGCTGGGGTGACGTTCATTGGGCCTCCGGCGAGTGCTATGCGGGTGTTGGGGTCGAAGACGAGGGCTCGGCAGGCGGCGGATGCGGCGGGGATGCCACGCGTTCCCGGATCGGTTACGGGATTGGCTGGTGTTGCGGAGGCTTTGCGCGTGGCTGAGAGCATCGGGTATCCGGTGATGTTGAAGGCTGCTGCTGGCGGTGGTGGA
>Ga0193743_1003063_pt1 | contig 11360 bp, 10 predicted proteins | sample L2c2metaG_FD_143038 | JGI IMG/M metagenome (GOLD analysis project Ga0193743, IMG submission 143038) | Soil microbial communities from a riparian zone of the East river system, Colorado, United States - L2c2 | ecosystem: Environmental > Terrestrial > Soil > Riparian zone | place: USA: East River...
GCGGTTGGTGGCCTCCTGCTCGGCTTCGCGCTCTACCTGTCGTACGGCGTCGTGCTGGTCGGCCTCCTCGCGCTGGCCGCCCTCGCGCTCCGCCGCACCGGCCGGGGTGGCGCGCTGCTCGCCGCGCTCGCCGGCGTCGCCACCGTCGTGGTCGCCTTCACCCTGGCCGGCTTCTCCTGGTGGGTGGGCTACCGACTGGTGGTCGAGCGCTACTACCAGGGCTGGGCGGCCGACCGGCCCTACGGCTACTGGGTCTGGGCCAATCTTGCGGCGCTCGTGCTGTCCGCCGGCCCGGTGGTCGGGCCGGCCCTGCTCCGGGCGGCCCGCGCCGTGCGGGTCCGCGCGCAGCGGCCGGCCGTGCTGCTACCGCTGGCCGCCGCGCTGGTGATCGCGCTCGGCGACCTGTCCGGGCTGAGCAAGGCCGAGGTGGAACGGATCTGGCTGCCGTTCCTGGTCTGGCTGCTGCCGGCCGTCGCGCTGCTCCCGCCGCGGAGCCACCGATGGTGGCTGGCCGGCCAGGCGTTGACCGCCCTCGCCGTCAACCACCTGCTGTGGACGGTGTCCTGAGGAGCCGAGCCTGACCGCGGCCGGCGCGCGCAGCGGATCGACGGCGAAGGCGGTGACCCCGTCGGCGAACCGGACCCGCGCGGTGAAGCCGAGCAGTTCCGTGGCGCGGTGCGGGTCGGCGACCACGTGCCGCACGTCGGCGGCCCGGGCACCACCGACCACCAGTGGTGCCGGCCCGTCCATCGCCGCGGCGAGCGCGGTCGCGAGTTCGCCGACCGTGTGCGGCTCACCCGAGCAGACGTTGACGGCGACCAGCGGTGCCGGCGGCGTTGTCGTCAGGGCCAGCAGGTTCGCCCGGGCCACGTCGGTGACGTGGACGAAGTCGCGCCGCTGCCGGCCGTCCTCGAGGACCCGCGGTGGCGCGCCGGCGGCCAGCGCCGAGCGGAAGATGGCAGCCACCCCGGCGTACGGGGTGTCGCGCGGCATCCGTGGACCGTAGACGTTGTGGTAGCGCAGCGCCCAGACGCCGCCTCCGGTCTGGCGGGCCCAGGCGGCCGCCAGGTGCTCCTGTGCGAGCTTGGTGGCCGCGTACGTGCTGCGCGGCTCCAGCGGCGCGTCCTCGGGAACCAGCAGCGGGCGCAGGGTCGCGCCGCAGCGGGCACACGCCGGGTCGAAGCGCCCGGCGGCCAGGTCGGCGTCCGCGCGCGGCGCGGGTCGGGTCACGCCGTGCGCGGCACACTGATAGCGACCTTCGCCGTAGACCACCATCGAGCTCGCCAGGACCAGCCGGTGGAGACCCGCCCGGTGCATGGCGGCCAGCAGCACGGCGGTGCCGTAGTCGTTGTGGCTGGCATAGTCCGGTGCGTCCGACGGGTCGAGGCCGTGCCCGACCATCGCCGCCTGGTGGCACACCGCGTCGACGCCGGGCAGCAGCCGGTCGAGGAGGGTAGCGTCGCGCACGTCGCCGCGGACGACGTCGTGTCGCCGCGACCACGCGGGTAGCTCCGCGCCGTGCGCCTGCGGCAGCAGCGCGTCCAGGGCGACGACCTCGTGCCCGTCCGCGACGAGCAGATCCGCGACGTGTGATCCGACGAACCCGGCCGCGCCGGTGACCAGTACCCGCATGCCCGTCAGGTTAGGCAACCGGGCACGACCGGCAGGCCGGATCGGTCAACCCGGAACACTTTGGTAATGCGGCAAATGCGGTCGTGCCGGACCGTACGCGTCTAGCTTGGCGGCAGAGGGCCGTGTTCGAACTTCCGCAGGAGGATGACGGTGTCTGCCCGCAACGGTGATCCGGTCGGCACGCCCAGGGCGCTCTGGCGGGCTCTCGAACGGAACCCGCCGCCGGGGGTCGACGCCGTCCGGCGCGGGTGGCGCAGCCCGTTGCGGGGCTCGTGGCTCACCTCGGTCCTCGGCCTGGTGCTGCTGCTGACGCTCCCGCTGGTGATCATTACCGGGCTGCTCGACTACGCCGCCTATGGCCCGCGCTTCGACCAGGCCTTCCCGCTGCATGTGAGCTGGATGCGGCTGCCGCTCTTCGACTGGCCGACCCGGCCGTCGTGGCTGTTCCGGCTCACCCAGGGACTGCACGTGGGTCTCGGCATCGTGCTGATCCCGGTGGTGCTGGCCAAGCTCTGGTCCGTGATCCCCAAGCTCTTCGTGTGGCCGCCGGCCCGCTCGGTGGCGCAGGTACTGGAGCGCCTGTCGCTGCTGCTGCTCGTCGGCGGGATCCTCTTCGAGATCGCGACAGGCGTGCTCAATATCCAGTACGCGTACCTCTTCGGCTTCGACTTCTACACCGCCCACTACTTCGGGGCGTGGGTGTTCATCGGCGCGTTCGTCGCACATGTGGTGTTGAAGCTGCCCCGCATGGTCGCGACCCTGCGTCGCCGCCCGGCCGCGACGCCTGCCCCGGACGACCTCGTCGCCGAGCGGCCCGGACCCGCGACGATGGGCCGCCGTGGTGCGCTGGCACTGGTCGGCGGCGGCGCACTGCTGCTGGCCGTGTTGACCTTCGGGCAGACCATCGACGGCCCGCTGCGCCGCACCGCCCTGCTGTTGCCCCGAGGCCGCAACCCAGGCAAGGGCCCGAACGGCTTCCAGGTCAACCGCAGCGCGGTGGCGGCCGGCATCCAGCCGGCGGAGACCGGGCCGGGGTGGCGGCTCGCGCTGAACGGTGGCGGCCGCACCGTCCAGCTCGACCGGGCGGCCCTGCTGGCGATGAGCCAGCACACCGCGCGACTGCCGATCGCCTGCGTCGAGGGCTGGTCCACCATGCAGACCTGGACCGGCGTACGCCTCGCCGACCTCGCCGCCCTGGCCGGTGTGCCCGATCCGGCCTCCGCATACGTGCGGTCGCTGGAGCGCGGCGGGCTGTTCCGGCAGGCCACACTGCAGTCCAACCAGGTCGCCGACCGCGACTCGCTGCTCGCGCTTCGGGTCAACGGTGCCGACCTCTCGGCGGACCACGGCTTTCCGGCCCGGGTCATCGTGCCGGCCCTGCCCGGGGTGCACTGCACGAAGTGGGTCGCGAGCATCGAGTTCCGGGCTGGCACCGATGGCTGAGCGGCGGCTCGACTACGGCGCCGGTGCGCCGCACGCGCTGGTCCTGCTGGGCTGTTTCACGATCGCCGGTTGGGCGGTGTTCCTGGTCTCCGGCGAGGCGACCGTATGGCGCATGGTGCTCTGGTTCGTCGGGGCGGCCGTGGCGCACGACCTGGTGCTCTTCCCGATCTATGCCTTGATCGACCGGCAACTGCGCCGCACGACCCGGACCGACCGGGCCGGCGCCCGGCCCGACCGGATCGCGGTGCTCAACCACATCCGGTTGCCGGCGATGGGCGCGGCGCTGCTCTTCCTGGTCTTCCTGCCCGGAATCCTCGACTTGGGCGCGGCGACCTACGAGGCGGCGACCGGGCAGCAACGGGTCTCGTACGCCATCCGCTGGCTGTGGGTCAGCGGCGCCCTCTTCCTGCTCAGCGCCGTGGTTCTGGCGATCCGCTTGGCGATCAGCAACGCTTCCCGGTCTCGCTGATCTCCCGCTCGCGAGGGTCATTATTGCGCGGCCACCGGGTCACGGCCGATGAAGGCGACCAGCCTCTCCACCGTGGGCGCATCGTTGCTGACTTCGACCTCGTACCCGAAAGTCTTTCCTGGGCCTCGGTAGCCGGGCTGCAACATGCCGCGGGCCGCGTCGAGGGCCGCCTGCGCCTCGGCATCGGTGTAGGGCACCGGTTGGCCGGTGGCGACCGCGAGGTCCCAACCGTGGCCGACATATTCGATCAGCATCATCCCGAGCACCATCGTGCCGGGCAGGTCAGACGACGTCAGGCGCAGCGGCCGGTCGGCGGCCCCGGCCTCGAACGCGGCGACCGCCTGCCGGCCCGCCGCGGCGAACTCGGCGGCCGGGTCGGCGCCGGACCGGTATTGGTTCGGATCAGCCTGATGCTCGTCGCCCGTGGCACGGGCCGCGAACATCCGCAGCCAGCCGATCAGATGATCGGTGAGCGCCGCTACGTCAAGGTCCGGGCAGGGCGTCGGCAGCGCACGCTGCTCCGGGCGTACGCCCGTGATGAGCGTGGTCGTCTTGTCGATAACGGTGGACAGCATGGCGGCGTCAGCAGGCATCCGGTGATGCTAGGCCCCGGGCCCGGCTGCGCTGTTTCGGTTGACCCCGCGGCGGTCCGGGATGACGATCGAAGTGCGGGCCCGAATCCGCTGGAGGTAAGCCGTGACCAAAGTGCTGATCGTTACTGAGGAAGCGGCTGGGGAGCCTGCGGCGGGCGAGCCTGGGGCGGGGTGCCCGTGATGGCCGGGCAAACGGGCGTCGAGGGGCTTGCCGAGGATCTGGCCGGCGAGTTGTTGTTGCGGCCGTTGCTGGAGCGCATCCTGCGTTGCGGCACCGAGTTGCTGGGCTGCGACGCCGGATCGATCTCGAGCGTCGACGAGGCGGCCGGGACCTATCGCAAGGAAGCCGAGATCGGCGTCAAATGTCAGTCCGGTCGGGTGTTTCCGTTGGCTGACGGGATGACCGGCGAGGTGGTGCGGCGGCGCGGGCCGGTGTGGTTCGACCGCTACGAAGACGTGGTCGGCGGTCACCTCAGCGAGGCCGACCGGGCGACGTTGCGGGGCGTCATCGGGGTGCCGATCGAATGGCGTGGGCGGGTCATCGGCGCCTGCGTCGTGTTCAGCCGCGACGAGCAGCGGGTCTTCACCGGCGAAGACGCCGACCTGCTCCGGATGTTCGCCCGGCACGCCGCGGTGGCCCTGGTCAACGCCAACTCGCACGAGGCCGCCGAAGAGCGCGCCCGCCTACAGGCCGCCGGCGCCGAACGCGAACGCCTCCTCGTCGAGGTGCAGGGACTGCTCGACAAGGGTCTGGTCGATCTGGTCGCCGAACTCGACCAGGCCGAACGGTTCGCGCCGGCCGCGGTGACCGGGTATCTGCGGCGCGCCCGCGCGGAAGCGGAGAGCACGATGGCCGCCGTCCGCCAGTCGCTGGGCGCCGTCGGCCACTCGCCGTTGGAGGACCGATCGCTCGAAGACGCGTTGCGCGCCGAACTCGGGTGGGCACAGCGGGCCCGGGGCGCCAACGTGCGCCTGGTGGTCGCCGGTGCGCCGGTGCCGCTGGGCCGCGCGCTGGCCGAACACGTGTTGAGCGTCGCGCAGGAGGCCGTGTCCAACATCGTCCGGCACTCCGGTGCGTCGACGATCCGGTTGGGACTGGTCTACAACTCGGCGGCGCTGGCGCTGCTCGTACAGGATGACGGTCAGGGTTTCGAGATCGACCCCGACGACCAGCGCGAAGGTCTCGGTCTGCGCCGGATGGTCGAACTGACCAGCAGCGTCGGCGGTTCGGCCACCGTCGAGTCGGTGCCCGGCTGGGGCACGAGTGTGCGGGCCTGGTTCCCCTACCAGCGGGCGGCCGGCGCCGACCCTGAGCGCATCGACGTGCTCGTCGTGGCGGCCAATCCGCTGATCCGCGCCGGCATATCCCGCCTGCTGGCCTGGTCCGGCGAGACGCTGGCGGTGGTCGGCGAGGCCGCCAGCGGAGCCGACGCGCTGACGGCGACCGCCTCCGTCCGGCCCGCGGTCGTGGTGGTGGGCCCGGACCTGGCCGACCAGGCCGACCTGATCACGCGAATCATCGCGACCGCTTCTGCGGAGACCGACGCGCGGGGGACCGCCGTCGTCGCGATGTGCGTCGCCGGCGATCACCACGCGGTCGCCGAGGCGCTGCTCGCCGGCACCCACGGCTGCGTCGAGACCAGCGCCGACGGGCCGACGCTGGCCCGGGCGGTCGTGGCCGCCTCGCGGGGCGAGTCGCTGGTGCCGGATAGTGGGGTGTGGGCAGGCAGGCTCACCAGCGACGCCAACCCGGCCGGTCTGACCGCCCGGGAACTCGAGGTGCACGCGCTGGTCAGCCAGGGGTTGTCTGACAAGATGATCGCCGCCCGGCTGTCGATCGTGGTGAAGACGGTGGAGAAGCACGTCGGTGCCGTGCTCCGGAAGACCGGATCGCGTGGTCGGGCCGAGTTGATCGCCCGCAGCCGACCCGTGCGGTAGGGACATCTCCCCATGCCGTGCGGGTGTTTTCCCTGATGCCGCAGGCGTGGCGGCCCTTCTAGCGTTTGATTCATGGGTGTGGTTTCGCTCAAGGAGATCGTCGACCGGGCCAAGCGCGACGGGTACGGGGTCGCCGCGATCAACATCGTCAACGACCTGACGCTGGAGAGCGTGCTGGCCGCCGCGGTCGAACGGCGCTCACCGATCATCGTGCAGACCTCGGTGAAGACGGTGAAGTCCATCGGATCCGACGTGCTGATCGCGATGTGGCGGTCGATGACGGCCGGCATCGAGGTGCCGGTCAGCCTCCACCTCGACCATTGCCCGGAACGCGCGGTGATCACCGAGTGCCTCGACAAGGGCTGGAACTCGGTGCTCTTCGACGCCTCGACCATGCCGGTCGAGGAGAACCTGCGCCAGACCATCGAAGTGGTCGCCGAGGCTCGCGCGCACGGTGCGCACGTCGAGGGTGAGATCGAAGCGATCAAAGGTGTCGAGGACGACGTCGGCAGCGACGAGGCAGCCAAGCGCGAGTCGCTGGAGGTCTCGGTGCATTTCGTGGAGACGTCCGGCGTCGACGTGTTCGCCCCGTCGATCGGCAATGCGCACGGCGTCTACTCGGCCACGCCCCACCTCGACGACCAGCGGGTCAGCGACATCGTCGCGGCGACCGGCATCCCGATCGCGCTGCACGGCGGCACCGGCCTGACCGACGAGCAGTTCACCGACCTGATCGCCCGCGGCTGCGCGAAGGTCAACGTGTCCACCGCGCTCAAGGTCACCTACATGAAGTCGAACCTGGCGTTCCTGCGCGAGACCGAAGAGCGCGGGAAGTGGGACCCACCGTCGCTGTTCAAGCATGTCGGGGCGGACGTCACCGCGATGGCCGCCGGCTACGTCGACCGCTTCGGCAGCGCGGGGCGGGCCTGGTGACCGCCCTCATCTTCGACTGCGACGGCGTCCTGGCCGACACCGAACGCTTCGGCCACCTGCCGGCGTTCAACCAGACGTTCGAGGAGTTCAACCTGCCGGTGCGGTGGGACGAGGAGGAATACGGCCGCAGGCTCGCGATCGGTGGCGGCAAGGAGCGCATGCGCAGCCTGCTGACGCCGGAGTTCGTCGCCGCCGCCGGTCTGCCGGCCGACCCGGAGGGACAGGCCGAAGCCGTCGCCGCCTGGCACCGCCGGAAGACCGAGATCTACATCGCCTTGGTCGCCGCGGGCAAGTTGCCGACCCGCCCCGGAATCGCCAGGATCACCGAGGAGGCGTACGCAACCGGCTGGTTGCTCGCCGTCGCCTCGACCTCCGCCGAACGGTCCGTGCGGGCGGTCCTGGAGCACGCCGTCGGCCCGGACCGGGCGCGCGACTTCACGGTGCTGGCCGGCGACATCGTGCCGGAGAAGAAGCCGGCGCCCGACATCTACCTGCTCGCACTCGACCGGCTCGGGGTGGCGCCGGGCGAGGCGGTGGTCGTCGAGGACTCCCACAACGGCCTGGTCGCGGCCCGCGCGGCGGAAATCGCCTGTGTCGTCACGGTCAACGGCTACACCGCCGACGAGGACTTCACTGGCGCCGCGTTCGTCGTCGACTCGCTCGGCGAGCCCGGCGCCGACCCGATCACGGTGCTCGCCAACGACAGCCCGGCGACACCCGGCAGCTACGTCACGCTGGCCGACCTCGCGGCCGTCTTCGTCGAAAGGGACAGGCGATGACCGACAAACCAATGCCCGCGGTCGAGTTCGTGGTGCGGACGATCGCGGAGACCGCCATCGCGAACGAGAAGTATTTCGGCGACCTCGACGCTGTCGTCGGCGACGGCGACTTCGGCTACTCCCTCGCCCGCGGGTTCGAACTCGTCATCCGCGACTGGGACGGCTTCGACCGCACCGATGCCGCCACCTTCCTGCGCAAGGTCGCGGTCGTCATCACCAGCCGGATCGGCGGCACTTCCGGACCGTTGTGGGGCACCGCCTTCCTGCGTGCCGCGACCGCCGCCACCGGCAAGTCCGAAGTGGACGGCGCCACCGTCGTCGCGATGCTGCGCGCGGCGATCGAGGGCATCCAGGCCCGCGGCAACGCCAGCCTCGGCGACAAGACGCTGCTCGACGCGCTCGTCCCGGCCACCGACGAGATCGAGCGCCAGACCGGCCTCGGCAGCGACGGGCCAACAACGGTCCGGGCTGCCGCGACCGTGGCCCGCGCCAGCGCGGACGAGACCGCCAAGCTCCAGGCCCGCCGCGGCCGGGCCGCCTATACCGGCGAGCGCAGCATCGGCAGCGTCGATCCGGGAGCCATCGCCGTCGCCGTGAACCTGGAAGCCATGGCCGACAACTGGCCCGCCGCATCCTGAAGGGAACCGCTATGAAGAAGTTCGTCAACGACCCGAACCAGTATGTCGCCGAGATGCTCACGGGCATCGCGTTGGCCAACCCGGACACCCTTCGCTACGTGCCCGACTACAACCTCATCATGCGGACCGACGCCCCGAACGACAACAAGGTCTCGATCATCCAGGGCTCCGGCTCCGGCCACGAACCCGCCCACGTGATGAGCGTCGGCAAGGGCATGCTCGACGCCGCCTGCCCCGGCGACGTGTTCTCCGCACCGCCGATGGACTACGTGCTGGAGTCCAGCAAGATGCTCGCCTCGCCGAAGGGCGTGCTCCACCTGATCAACAACTACACCGGCGACCGGATGGCTTTCGACATGGGCAAGGAGATGGCCGAGGCGGAAGGCGTCCGGATCGAGACGGTCCTGGTCGACGACGATGTCGCGGTTTCCGATTCCACGTACACGGTCGGCCGGCGCGGTGTCGCGGGGAACTTCTTCGTCATGAAGGTAGTCGGGGCGGCCGCCGAACAGGGCGCCGACATCGACGAGCTGGTGCGACTCGGCGACAAGGTCAATTCCGTCACGCGCACGATGGGCATGGCGCTCACTTCCTGCACGCCACCCGCGAAGGGTTCGCCGCTGTTCGATCTCGGCGACGACGAGATGGAAATGGGCGTCGGGATCCACGGCGAGCCCGGGCGCCGCCGCGAGAAGCTCCACAATGCCAACGAGATCGTCGACGAGCTGCTGGACGCGGTGGTGCCGGACCTGCCCTACGAGCGCGGTGACAACGTCGCCCTGATGATCAACGGCCTGGGCGGCACGCCGATCAGCGAGCTGTACCTGCTCTACGGCCACGCCCACGAGCAACTCGAGGCCCGCGGCATGCACGTCCAGCGAAACTACGTCGGCGAATACTGCACCTCACTCGACATGGCCGGCGCCTCCCTGACCCTCGTCAAGCTCGACGACGAGATCGTCAACGGCCTGGCCGCACCGGCCGAGATCGCGATCCGAACGTTCTAGCGGCGTAGGCTTGCCGGTCATGATCACCGACGCCGCGTTGGCGGTGCCGCTCTCGGGCGAGCAGTACGAGATAACGGCCGGGCCGGTTCGGGCCACCGTCGTCGCGGCGGGTGGTGGGCTGCGTGAGCTGCACCACGGAGACCGAGCCCTGGTCCTCGGGTACGACGCGGACGAACCTGTCCCCGGTGGCGCCGGGCAGCTGCTGATGCCGTGGCCCAACCGGGTCGCCGGCGGCCGATACCGGTTCGCCGGCGAAGAACACCGGTTGGTGTTGACCGAGCCGACCAACGCCGTGCACGGGCTGGTCCGGTGGGCGACCTGGACGGTCGACGAGCGGGCGACGGACCGGATCGTGCTCCGGCACCGGATGCATTCGCAGCCCGGCTACCCACACGTTCTCGACCTGGCGGTGACATACCAGGTTTCCGCGGACGGGCTCCGGTGCCGGATGAGCGCGACCAACGTCGGCAGTCGTCCCGCACCGTACGGGCACGGTGCCCACCCGTACCTGACGGTGGGGTTGCCGCTCGACGAGTGCGTGGCGACCGTGCCGGCGGAGCGGGTGGCCCTCTTCGACGAGCGGTCGCTTCCGGTCGGCATCACGAACGTCGGCGAGCAGGACGCGGACCTGAGACATCCCCGGGCATTGGCGGGTCGGGCCTGGCATTACGCGTACACCGATCTGGTCCGGGACGAGGCGGGGCGAGCCTGGTCGCGGCTCGCACCCGCCGTCGGCGGTCCCGGGGTGGCGCTGTGGGTGGACGAGGGATTCGGCTGGCTGCAGGTCTACAGTGGAGACGGCTTGCCGCCCGGACTGTCCCGCCGCGGTTTGGCGATCGAGCCGATGAGCTGCCCGCCGGACGCCTTCAACTCGGGCATCGGACTGGTGGTGCTCGCCCCCGGCGAACGGTGTGACGGTGAGTGGGGCATCGCCGCGAGCGGGACCTGACCTGGGAAGCGCGTCAGGGAAGGTATTGCATCTCCGGGAACGCCGGGGTTGGGCCGTTGAGCAGGTGGCTCCGGTGGCGCCGTAGGTGCAGGTCGAAGAACGCGAGCGGGTAGGCCTGCTGGATCCGCACCGCGCGGGCCGGGTCGAGGGTGCCGACCCAGCTCTCGAGTTCCGCCTCGCTCATTCCGATGATCGTCGCCAGTTGCGGGACCAACCACTGGTGGTCGACATACGCCGAGTGGACGGCGCCGACGGCTTGCACGTTGAGCCGCCATCCATGCAGGAAGGCCCAGAACTCCTCGACCGCCGGCTCGGCCCGGCTGAAGCCCGCGGTCATCAGCATGAACGGCCGGTCGATGTCGGTGGCCCGTGGTTGTGACTCCATCGGGCCGTCGAAGCTGAGCCCGGCCCGGACGCGCCGGTCCTCGTTCATGACCAGGGCGGTCGCGGTCGCGCCCTTCGACCAGCCGAACATGCCGATGCGACGCGGGTCGAGCGCGGCGCCCAGGCCGGCCGGTAGTGGCCGGTGCTCGGCGTCGGGATTGCGGCCGGCGGCGAGGTCTTCGATGCGGTCGAGGACGAACAGGATGTCGTGAGTGGAGTCCCACGGTGTGAACGACACGTCCTCGCGGTCGACGGACAGCCGGCCGTCGGGGAATTCGGTGAACGCGTCGTAGGTGTGATCCACCGTGACCACGACGTAGCCGTGGCTGGCGAGTTCCTGGACCACGATGGTGGCCTCGGAACGGTGACCGCCGGCGCCGTGCGAGAACACGATCACGGGCAGCCGGCCGGCGAGCACCGGCGCTCCCTCATGGCCGGCTGTCAGGGGCGCCGCCGCGGCATCGGGGTCGAACCCGGCGGACTCGAGCAGCGCGCGCATCGGCGCGACCGGCATCCACGGCGCCACCGGATGACGGCGGGCGTCCCGGGTGGCGGGATACCAGACGCTGGCCATCAGTTCGCGGTAGTGCCCGGG
>Ga0193743_1003064_pt1 | contig 11359 bp, 9 predicted proteins | sample L2c2metaG_FD_143038 | JGI IMG/M metagenome (GOLD analysis project Ga0193743, IMG submission 143038) | Soil microbial communities from a riparian zone of the East river system, Colorado, United States - L2c2 | ecosystem: Environmental > Terrestrial > Soil > Riparian zone | place: USA: East River...
GATGTAGTTGGCGTTGGCGGTGGCATTGGTGGTGGTGTTGGCGGTGATGTTGGTGTTGGTGGTGATGCGGTTGGCATCGGTGTTGGCGGTGGTGTTGGTGTTGGCGGCGGTGATGCGGTTGGCATTGGCATTGGCGTTGGCTTTGGCGTTGGCTTTGGCATTGGCGGTGCTGATGCGGTTGGCATCAGCATTGGCATTGGCGTTGGCAGTGCTGACGTGGTTGGCATCGGCGGTGGCGTTGGTGGTGGTGATGTAGATGGTGTTGGCATTGGCATTGGCGTTGACGGCATTGATGCGGTTGGGATCGGCATTGGCATTGGCATTGGCAGTGCTGATGTGGTTGGGATCGGCGTTGGCGTTGGTGTTGGCTTTGGCTTTGGCGTTGGCGTTGGCGGTGGTGATGTAGTTGGTGGTGGTGGTGGTGATGTAGTTGGCGGCGGTGATGTGGTTGGCGTTGGCATTGGCGTTGGTGGTGGCGATGTAGTTGGCATCGGTGTTGGTGTTGGTGGCAGTGATGCGGTTGGCGTTGGGGGGGTTGTCGCTTGTGTTCTCCTTGTTGACATCGGTGGTCCCCGTGTTGATGTTGGTGTTCCCTGTGTCGGCGTTGGCACTCCTCTTGTTGATGTTGGTGTTGCCGCTGTTGGCATCCCTGTTGGTATTGTCATCTGAGTTGGGGTGGTCCCCGCTGTTGTCGCTGCTGCTGTTGTCAATGCTGCTGTCATTGCTGCTGCTGTTGTCAATGCTGCCGTCGTCGATGCTGCCGTCGTCGCTGCTCGCACTGCTGTTGCTCTGGGCTGTGCTTTGGTTTTTGCTCGGTTTGTTTGATCCTGGGGCTGCATATTCAATGTCAGTGCAGCGGAGGTGACCAGACTGTGGGAGCGTGGAGAGCATAGGTACGGGGGTGGACCTCATACGCTTGGGGGGGGCAATACTAATGCTGCTTGCTTCCAAAGCAGCAACACTCCTAGAAAGATGTAAAAATGTAGAATATATTAATGTAATTACTTACCTAGTGATGCGAGAGGGCTCGGCGGCGGCAGCGTCTTTGATCGCTCGCATGACCGAAGTTTTTCTTCTGTGGAGGGGGTGAGCAATGTGCAACGACGGAGTTGGGGACTTACCCATCCTTTTTCCTCCCTTTCTTTGCTTTCCTTTTTCCCTGCACCTTCTTCGGCCTTCCCACTTTAATTCCTTGGTCATCGTCGGATGCGTCGATCTTGGGTTTTTTTGAAGTGGTGGTCTCAGCATCATTGGTTGATGTGGCGCGTTTCCTAGTACTTGGTGGTGGTGATCCACCACATTTACGGCCACTGCGTGTTGTCAAATCCTTGGAATGGGTGTCGGGCATTGTTGTTGATGTTGTTGAGTTTTGGTGGTGGTGGTTGTAATCGATGAAAATGTTGATGCAATGTTTGTTGATGAACTATGGCATGTGATGAGCCACTGTATATAGTTGTATTAGGTATGGTTGAAAATAATGGTGCTTTAGACTAATGGTTAATTGCGCTATGGGTATGCCTTTCTGAGGTCCAGGGTTTGATTCATGCACATAGATTATTTTTTATTACTACTTATATTAAGTAAGGCATTGGGCAGTCCGAGTTGCGGACAACTCGGACTGATTTCAGTCCTAGTCTGAGTAAGTGAATTTGAGCTCAGACTGTCTGTATGGACTGCTCGGAGTCCGAGTAAATTTACTCGGACTCCGAGCAGATTCACACAAGTAAAATGAGATGAAAAAATCTGTTCGGACAACTCAGAGTCCGTGCGGAGTCAGAGCAGTCCGTGCAGAGTCCACACGGAATATGTGGGGGAGTGTAAAGACCTCCACTGAACAATGGTGAGGCAGCTATCATCGGAGACTCCGTCGGAGCCATCCTTTGATTGTTCTTTGGAAAGAACGTGACCGAGCATGGACCATGACACTTGGAGAAACCGACGTTGAGGCGGCTCTCCACATTAAAAACCCTCTTCTTCTGCTGCAGTTTGGCTACAGGATCAGTTGCCCCAGACTCCTGTACAGCCATCGCAAGGGTGGTGATTGAGCCCTGCATCTCGTGAACAAGGAGAGCAGGTGTTAGTTTAGTACTTGTCCTTGCTATGAATGGCTTTGATTTCGAAGGAAAAGAAGGTGCTGAGGAGTCTGTGGTGGATTTTGGAATAGATCTGGATGACGAGGTCATTGAAATGGATGGGTTGGTGATCTTCTTATTAGCAGGCTCCAAAGAGGATTTTGAGGGGGTGATGGATGGAATATCAACCATTTCTGCATCATGAGTGATGGCTGAGAGTTTGCGTTTACCTGTGGACTCCGAAGCAAATGTTGGGTCTGTTGATGTGTTGTTGTCTTCACTGACAGTCGTTAAATCGGTGGCAGTTTCGACCCCACTCATTTTATCTTCATCTGGGGCATCGGGATTGACTGTTGGGTTAAGTGGAGCAGGGGGGGCAGCATGGATTGCCGAAAATGCATGGCCTCCTCTTGCAGATGTATTCGGCATGATATCTAGCATTTTTTCGAAATACGGAAAGCCCTTGTTCTGAAATGGGGCCATGATCTTGTTTGACTGGATGATATTAGTAAAATTACAATAAAATCAGAAATCTTGAAACATACCTTCGAGACATTGATGTAGTAGTTCCAGGCTGACGACGCTGCCTCACCCTCAATGCCTGCACCATTAAAACTACTCCAGTGCGTCCCCGATGTGGTGTCCTTATATGTCACAATCGCCCGAAAGGTAGTCTTGAGCTGCGGGAGATTCAGTCCCTGATTAACAAGCAGATAATGATTACTCACCCCTGCCCACTTCGTTTTACAGCGTTTTGCAGTCTTTGAAGGTCCTACAGTCCAGTGTTCAGCTATTTTCTCTGCCGCAGCATTGAACATGGTATTCTTGAAGGTCCCTCCGTCACCTGCCTGAGCCCTATGTTCCCAGAGAAAGTCAACAAGTGCGAGTATCTCAGAATCATTCCAGTTTGCTTTTCCATCTTCTTGAGACATAGCAGCTACAAGCAGAGACACAAAGTGAGATCCAAGAGCCGTTAGTGTTACAGCAGAGTTCAAGAGTTGTCGCCGTTCAAGGAGGGGTCCGAGAGGATTATCCATTGCGAAGATTCCGATAATCGATAGCAGGAGTTTTGAATATTCAAACTCCGTTGACCAGAAAAAAATTTGCGCGTTCTCACATGCCCAAAGCTTGTCCCACACAGAGCATCCGAACTAGCTCTAACCGTACTAAAATTTTATGTGTACTTACGTCGTAGAAATTTAAGCCCGATAAGGAAATTTGCTGATATAATTGATCGCCGGCGCCTCGGCATGATCGGAACCGTCACGCTCTGTGACACCGAAGCGGCGAGACCACGAACGGGGGTGGAGGGGACACCCCACTCGAGGGACGGGGACACCAAGGGGACACAAAGTTCCTCGAACGGGGCTTTGCACGAGGAAGTCAGCGTCCCATGCAAGGATCCGAACAACAAGGCGGCCGCCGGAGTTCCCCGGCGTCCTTCCATGCAGGGTTCTGACAGATCGATGATCTGTCACCCGTTTCGGGAACGGCACTCGCGCTCGCGCCTGGGTGGGTTGAGCAAGTGCGCCCCATGGATGCTCGCCTTTCAGCACTCCTCCCCTGCGCCACTACCTCATGTAAAATAGATATTTAGGTAGTAGATTAAGTGATATACATGATCCTGAGGCCTCCGATGCCAATTCCGAATGGTATATGATGCTTACTGTCATTCCGAGGTTTGATTTAAGGAAAAAGTAGAGATAACTGTGAAAATGGCAGAGTAACTGAGTTATCTTGTTGGATTTAATCACAATTTAACAAGATTTAAGGCGGATCACCCCTCGGAACAAAGGCTACGCTGCTTCCCAATGTTGCTCGGCTCCCAAGGCCTCAAGCTCAAGGCAGACCCTGGGTGGTGCACCCTTGATGCCGTTTTGCCTTCTCGCCTACGTAGAGTCACACCCCGATGCACTGCTGGTACCACAGTGCATTAACCTCGTGCTTTGTGATTTTTGTAGTTATTTAATTGGCAGATGGTAGCTACTACTAGCCTACTATAGTGATCCCAGAGACTCTCTCTGGTTTTTTGGCTTCAAATTTCGACTTTTCACCATAAATTTATAGAATTTTTCTCCCTCTGGTTGAACAACTTGAACTCACAGGCAATAATTTTCTGAAATCAGGCTTAAAAGACAACTTTCTTCTGTTTCAGCAGCTTCTCTACCTCCTAAACCTTCAAAAGCCATGTAGATACTCATTTTATCAACCGTTGTCATGTTTTTGGCAAGGGTTGCTCGCTCGCTTGCACCCCGACCCTGGTGTCACATCTCTGTGCCGCGTTAAATCCATTGATTGATTTAGCGTGATCGCTTAAATTCTAGCGATTATCAGGACTTATTCCCACGGAAATATCATGTGACCCACTAAACTGAGACGCGCCGCGTCGCGTCGTTTGATTACTGACTGGTAGTAGTGACCATTCAATGGCCTCTGGGCCTCCATCTCAACGAAATACTCAAGTATTCTAGGAATTCCTCTTCAGGGCACAGCATCTTCACTCCTTACTCCCTCAGTCTGGTAGCAAATTTGAACATACACCCCTACAGCACCCTACAATGCACCGGCTGCTGCTCACCACACTCAATTCATAAACTACTGGTATATAAACATTTAATATTAATTCTGCCTCCTCAGCCCAAAAGTAGAACCAAAAGTGTCTGAACAATGAATCCTGATACCCCAGTTGGGCCCAGTACCTAAAAGAGCGCAGAGAACGGGCAGTGGACCTGCACCACGGACAAACCCACTATCGACAATAGCACTACTAGTATCTGAAAAGAACAAGAGTTCTGACCGCAGTTCTGTGGCTTTAAGTTAAGTGACGGCTGACAACCATAATTAACCCATTTCTTTGCCTTAATCGGTAATAGTTTTATGGCAGATCTGCCTCCGTGAGGGCTTAGAACTCGAAAGGCTCATTTGGGGAGTGGGAAACATTGGACATGTCAGATTAAATGGATAACGCGTTCTCGAGAAAACTAATTAAACGACGCGTCCGCCGTGGGAAGAAACACGTGATCAAGTTGGTTTTAGTACGGTTAGGTGGGCGCGACTACAAGCAGACTAGTTTGCTCCTGGAATATAATTTGCGCAAGCCGATAAGCTTCCAAATATAGTTCAGCCTCTTTCCCTGACTTTGACGTGACCTTCTGGTCCAGCCACTGCAATCCCCCCCGCCAGCATTCGTAAATATCATGCATCTTCCACATCTCCACCCAGAAGCAAATAATCCACAATGGAAGGCGAGAACCAGCATACGCAGGATCAGTCACGGACTGCATACCATCAAGAATAGCCTGTCGGAAATTGGAATATAGTTTGTCGACAAATGGCCGGGGAGGGAGATTTCTGTCGGCCAGGATATCTGTTGGCGTTCTGGCTGAAACACTCTTTGGTCAAAATTCCGGGCAATGCATATGTCGGTTTTGGAAACTGTCTTTCAAGAAACTTGCCTTGTGGGCCATTGCTTTGCATGGCATAGTATACGAGTCCCTTTTTTTTACTAAAATGAATTTAGGACCAATTTTTATCACAAAAGATTTCCCAGTTTCTAACTAATTGCAAATAAATAATTACTGTACTGTACATAGAACTAATATGATTTACACTACTGTATTACATATTGATTTTTTTTACAAAGGGCCCAAACAAAGGACCCAAAAGAGTTGAAATGATGCTAAACCGTCATTTGGGCTGTTCAGCGTCGTGTATAAATAAAGTAAGCGCCCCGCATAAGAGGGGGCAGCCGTTATGAGATAAAACAATAATTTAAATAAAAAAGTGTCAGCTAACAAAAAAAAAGAAAGAAAAAATACCATGGATGGCCTAAACGACAGCCCCAACCGTCGTTTAGGCCCTTCTCAGACAGGCGTCATCCAGCATCATGTCATTGTAATAAAAAAATCCTCGAGAGGGCCGTTGTGCCGTTGTGGTGGTGTCGCATCAAAATAAAAGCCTAAGATGAAGTAAAATATTAGATAATTAATGAAGATAAAATAAAAACTTACTTTTATGGGCTTAATGTTGTTGTCGCCGTTCGTAGTGTAGCTATAATAGTAATCATTAGTAAAGTATGTAAATAGTAGAAGAAAAAAATACCTAGAGTTCCAGACGCAACTGGCGTCTCGAAATCCTGTCATTGTCACTCGTCGTCGTTGGCAATGTAGCTGTATTGTAAATAATCGTTAGTATAGAAGAATAGAAAAAAAAATAATACCTGGGGTTCGAGATGCAGTTGCGTCTCGAACCCTTGTTGTCATTGTCTTGTGTTGTTGTCATCTTCATCGGTACTGTACCTGTAGAATATCATTAGTTAATATAGAAATAAAAATAAAAATATCTTAGCGCCCAAACGATGTTTACCATCATTTGGACGCTTTGGCCCAGTTGGTAGTGATGGTGTTGAGGAAGGGAGACCTAAAGTTAAAGAACATATTAGTAGATCAACGAAAAAAAAGGGAAGAAAAACCTTGTGGTATATATAAATACTCCAGGGAGAGGGCCAGTTTTTTATAATGGCAGTGGTGATGTGCAGCTGTGTGTAAATTGGTGGCCGTTGGCCTAGTGGTTGAATGTGAGTAGAATATAAAAAAAGAAAAAAAAATACCGGGAAGCTCGAGACGCATCTGCGTCTTGAGCTTCCCCGTCTGTCGTTAACCCTTATTCCCTTCCCCTAGTTCCATTGTCGTCGTTTTCAATACTATGTATGTATCTAAATGTTTCGCTAGTAAAATAGAAAACGATGAGAAAAAAAAAGTACTGCTGGCCCACGAGCCATCAAGTCTCTTGGGCCTTTTTTTTGGTTGGTGGTGACGTGGCATCTATCAGCATCGTTTGAAAATGGGGGTGTTAGTCTTGGTGTCCTCTGGTGGTGATTGAAAAGAGTGGTCATCGTCATCATAGGGGGTGGTGGTGCTCAAAAACGGTGCTGGTGGTGGTCAGAGAGGTGTTGGTGGTCGCGGTTGAAATCAAAAAAATACACCTGGGCCAAATGACACGCCATTTTGGCCTGTTTTCGTTGTCGCTGGCCATTTTTGATCCTAAGATGTACTTCGTTTAGTAGAACCTAGATATGACGTGAAAACATTAATTAGTATCAAAAAAATGAAGCGAAAAAAAAAGCGCACCAAGGGCCCCAAACGACGCATCTGGACGCGTCGTTTGAGAGCCCCTTTTCTCATTGTTACCAAAGCTAGCCCTCCCCGTCTCTATAAAATATTAAGAGAATCTATATATAGTGAAAAACATCAGTTAAAAACAATTGAACAAGAAAAAAAATATGCACCATTGGGCCCTATTTTGTTGTCATCTCCCTCTAGCGCACATGGCCATCGTGGCCGTGTTGTTGTTATCATCGTGGAAGTGGGGCTTGAAAGGGAGAGTGGTGGTCGTGACCGTCGTGTAGAAAGGTGGTGGGGTGACAAATAGATAGTCGCTTACTGTAATGAAATAAACAATTAGCTCAAAAAAGATTAAACGGATTTTAAAAACATACTGTTTTTAGAGCCAAGACGATGCCAGTCGTTTGGCCCTGCGTATAAATGTTGTGACAGAGGAGGAAGCTAAAAACGAATAAAAAAACTCAGTTTATAAATAAAAATATAATAATGTTAATAGAGTACCTAGAGCCCCAAACGACGGGTTTACTCGTTTGGGCTTTTGCTTTGGACCTTTGGTGGTTGTGGAGGGCATCACCGTCGTCGGTGAAATAAATAAATATATATATCCATTAGTTAGGAAAAAGAAAAAAAAAAAGAAAACCTAGAGACCAAGCGACGAAACTATCGCTTGGGCCATTTTCAGTCGTCGTAGTGGTGGTTGTCCGTTGTCAGATGTCGTCGTAGTGGCTGGTTGTTGCGTCGCCAGGGGTGGTGTGATGACGTGGCAGTGGCAGTGCAAAGTTTCGGCGTTTGCCGCCCAGTTGTCCTATAAATAGGACTCGTAACTCCTTGACAGTTAAATGGACATTAGGATAGTATTTGTTTTTAATGTTTTCGGGTACTTCTGTGACTGCTGAAAAATAATTTGCCAATCCCAATGGAAAGCTATTTGCTTCTGGAACTTTTCGACCTTTTCCTATCCATTCATTGATGACAAACGGAAGGCCGTCTTCTACTTCAGAATCTGACATCGTGTTATGTAATCGTGAGCTGATCGCGAGCTGTACCAAGCGTGTGGGACAAAGATGACAAAAGGATGAAGACAATGTTGACGTGTTGATGTGTCATGTTGAATTTGGGGTTTGACGGTATAAGTAACTTACGAAAGACACCTTTAACAAGTTGCCTTCTGGCGCAGTCGGCAACATGCTTCAGGATTTAGTTGTTCTTAGTAATGGTTAGCTCGAGTTTTCGATCCCCTATGCTACCATCAATTTTTATCCAAAACCGGCCCAGGCAAAACTTGCCAGGTTCAATTTTTATCCAAAAATTCAATGTAGCATTTTGCAAAAAAATCCCAATTTTCATCCGGTCAGTCCTGAGGGATTTGGCCCAAAAATCTCAATTTTTACCCAAAACAGGACCCAGGGATTTAGGTGAATATTCCGGGGTCCTGTAACAACCCAGGTAAGCAAAAAGCCCTAATAAAAGAACAAGTCCTATTTATAGGACTCGTAAAACACCGAAATCCGCCGCCAGCCAAGTAAATCCGAAAACCCTGGAATGTACTCTTGTTTTTTTTTTTGGCTCCACTCGGGGCACTCCCTCAGAGTCGTTTGTTCTCGCTTGTCTGCATACATGATATGTTGAAATAATCATTCAAATAGCGTTTTCGACCACCTTCGCTCACAAACCCGATTCCACTACCAAGTACAGATATCTACCATCAGGAACACTTTCAAGGACCATTTTGAGAGTATCGTCGCTGTTTATAACTTCGCGATTTTTACTCCACTTCAACACAGGGTTAGACAGTCCAGAAAATATTTTGGCAGCATCAGAAACTACCTATAGAAATGTTAATGTAAATGTTAATAAAATGTCATAGTGGCGGCATATTATTGGACCTGACTTTATAAGTTACTAAGCCCCCCTGGATCGTCATTGACTTCCCATTACAAGCATTGTCGAGAAAGAGAGAGACACCGGCTGTCATATTTCTGCCTAATAATCAGAAAAAAATCTGTGAGGAGGGAAAAGTTCAGTACTCACACAAGTTGTAGAGCAAGTCGACAATGAACCTTCGATTTCTGGAACGAGTTATATATGGGATGACGAAGGACCCCTGGAAGCCCAAGTATACTATTATTACGAGTTCAAAAAAAAACCTAATCCAAAACATGTACAAGAAGTGCTACCGTGGCCCGAAAGATGCATGAGATCGATCGCGATTCTGCGTTCTCCGCAAAATTTTTCACTGGCAGCAAAGGACCCCGGATAATACGCTTGGAGCTCAGAATAGAAAATTTTGACTTTTAGGTCGAAAAATCCGAACAAAAATTTCAAAAATTTGCCCCAAATTTCCGAGCACCGTCACAGACCTCACGCCGAGGTCTGGGATTTTTCCGAACAAAAATTCCGACATCATATTTTGCATCTGTGACGTGGTCAGGCAATTTTTCCACAATGTACTTCTTCCCCTTCCCAATCCATTCAGCGGGTGTAAAGGTCGGGTCGGACATTTTATGTTTAGGGTTGGTTGACGAAGTGGTGGCCCACTGGTGGGTTCGACTTGCCTTTTTCATATGTTGGAAAAAAAGGTACTAAAATAAAATAAATAAATATATCTACAAACACAAATTTCCGAACACATTTTTTAGGCTCCCTTGAGGTGCGACGAAAATTCCGAACAAAATTTTTGACCTCCGCCTGAAAAACGCCCAAATTTTCCGAATTGATCTCAGACCTTTTTAATCCGGAGAAGTTCGGAAATGAGGGAACGATTTGTCCGTGACATTAAGGAAGCTATGTCACACGTTGGCATATCTATCAGAGTAGTACACCAAGGCCCTCATTGCATGTTTGGATAAATTTTGAGTTTTTTTTAGGGAAATGGCTTTGCAAACGACGAGCGCCGTGGCCTCTGGTGGAAAGGACAGTCGTGCATTCAACGGGAGTGTTAGACATGCAGCGTACATGAAGGATACGAGGCATATTGGATGGTATCTGACGAATTATCAAAGCAAGATCAAAAGAAAACCAATCATGATACGTGTGGGCAACGGTATAAAAAGAGACTAGATGAAATCAAGCTATGGATACTATTCCACTGTGTCACACACAAATTCAGTCTTTCCGGTCCTTTCTCAAGACCACTAACGGCAAATGTGAAACTATCCTGGTCATTTATAATCGATATCAGTCTGAAGTTGCTCAGCCTTCCTGGCTTTATCGACTAAGTCCTGATAGAAATGTTAAATGGAACGTAGGCGAAACCATAAGGTAGAAGACATCCATAATCTGCAAACATCACGTGCGTTACTTCTCTGTGACTAGCGCCACCAAATTGGGAACTTCCGCAATAAAAAGGTTCTGTAAACCCAACAACACCATTTATTCGAATTATTTTCAATAAAATCTCTTTGAAATCATGTGTAAGTCTTATATCCCCGGCGTTTTACTCACGCGATAAATATTGAGTGAGCTGAATTAAGATTACAATGTAATTACCTAAACTACTGGTGATAATGATGATCTACAAGTAATTTTCCATTTTCCAAGGCTTCACGGCCTTTTTTAACATTCTCCATCCTCTGGAGGAAAAACTTGCGCTTACGTGCCATGTTCAAAATATTAAAACACGTCCGCGTGAAGATTTCACGACGCGTTGTGTCAATATTGACGCGTTTGAATCTAATTTCGGATTCAGCACTTCCGGATCAAAATGCGTGGAAAATCTAACTACCTAAGGACTAAAAGCAGCAATTAACATGTATCTTTTATAGAACAGATTTGTGCTTAAGTTGATGTGGTAGCTACAAAGTCATATTCGAGCAGATTTTGACGGATTTGGAACTGTCACACTGGTGCACGTGATGTTTGCAGATTATGGATGTCTTCTACATCACTAAAACACATCTGTACTTGAAATCTCCTTGTAAGTACTTGATGTACTTGAAGACAGTTTCAAGTGACAACTCAAGAACAAAAAAACGGTCCAAGGACTTTTTCTTGTTCAAGCCCACTCGCTAACTTAATGTCCCTTTTCCGGACTTGATTAAGGCTCCAACCGTTTAGTATATGTTTACTTGTCAGAGGTCAAATAAACGGATACAGTTGGCTAAACAGTGTAACTAGCTATATACCGTTTAATATACAGTATGTATACACTTATTGTAAGACTAT
>Ga0193743_1003065_pt1 | contig 11358 bp, 7 predicted proteins | sample L2c2metaG_FD_143038 | JGI IMG/M metagenome (GOLD analysis project Ga0193743, IMG submission 143038) | Soil microbial communities from a riparian zone of the East river system, Colorado, United States - L2c2 | ecosystem: Environmental > Terrestrial > Soil > Riparian zone | place: USA: East River...
AAAGCTCCATTCATGGTGATAAACGCTGTACTGACAGCCTTGTACGTATGACGGGGGCCTTTGTCCCAGACTCCATGTCCCGGTCCTCGCACTGCCGGAAAGAACATCGGGCTCGATGTCGCCTCCGTTAACGTTCCTCCACGCGCAAACGTAAGCAGCGATAGAAACGGCGTCCCCAAAGGTGTATTCAGCGAGCAATCGCGCAACGTGACCTGCACGACCCACGATCCCTCCAGTTTTTTGCTCTCCCAGTCATCATCCGGCCACGACGCGGCCTGCGCCGAGGCCATGCCTAGAAAACCAGTCAGCAACAGTAACGCAAAGCTCTTTCTATAGTTAGCTTTCATAAATCCTCCTCGTAGATCTCCTCGGCCGCGTTCTATCCAGCCGAGGTAGCCCTATACTCTTCTCAGTCACGCATCGATGTACTTAGGCCATGCTGAAGATTTCTGAAAGTTTCTGAGTATCGCTCACTGTGCTCTGCGGAGGCATTTCTCTTGAAGGACACCCAGCCTTGCATCTATGACTTCGGGGATTTCCGCATCGACACCGGCAAACGACTGTTGCTGCGTTCAGGAGATCAGGTTCCCCTCAGTCCGAAGGGCTTCGACACTCTGCTTCTGCTTGTCGAAAACCGTGGCAAAGTTCTCGAAAAGCAGCAGATGCTCAGTGCCATCTGGCCGGATACGGCGGTTGAAGAAAATAATCTCAACCAGAACATCTCGACCCTCCGCCGTGTCTTCGGCGAAACCCGCGGAGAAAACCGTTACATCGCGACCATTCCAGGCAAAGGCTATTGCTTCACCGCAGAGGTGCGCACTGCCCAGTTCATTGCCTCGGAAGAACCTGCCACACACATCATCATTGCGGTTCTCCCCTTCGAAAACCTGAGCGCGGATCCTGAGTGGGAATATCTGGCCGATGGCCTGACCGAAGAGACCATCGCCGCCATCGGACAGATCGATCCGGATCATTTCAGCGTCATCGGACGGACCTCCGTCATGTCCTACAAGCGGACCCACAAGACCCTCGCGGAGATAGGACAGGAGCTCGACGCCTCTTACCTCGTCGAAAGTTCCCTCCGCGCAGAAGGAGATCGCTTCCGCATCATCTCCAAACTCATTCGCGTTCGTGATCAGCTGCAGATCTGGTCCGCTTCCTACGACAGCGAACCCAGCAGCTTTCTCAGCTTTCAGCGCGAGCTCAGCATCACCATTGCGCAACAGGTCCGTCTCCGGCTCTCTCCCGCTCGCCTTACCGCGCTCGCAAACCGTCAAACGCAGAACCCTGAAGCCTACGATCTATACCTCCGAGGGCGCTTCTTCTGGAATCAATTCACCCCTCTCACCACACGCCGCGCCATCGAATACTTCACCCAGGCCACTGCACTCGATCCGGATTACGCACTCGCCTGGTCCGGTCTCACCGATGCCTTCTGCTCCAGTCCCATTACCGGCGACGCACCCCCACTTATGGTTCTGCCGCGCGCCCGCGAAGCTGTAGACAATGCCATCCGCTCCGACCCGACGCTCCCTGAGGTTCAGGCATCGCTCGGTTTCTTCAAGTTCTGGCTGGGTTGGGATTGGGCTGGTTCCGAGATGGCACAGCGCAAAGCCATCGCTCTTGATGCAAGCTATGCCTTCGCCCATCGCATGCTGGGAATCGTTCTATCCCATCTATGCAGGCATGAGGAAGCCATCGCTTCGATCCGGCGCGCCCGCGAGCTCGATCCCCTGAGTGCGATGAACCGCGCGCTCTCCTCCCAAATCGCCTTTGCCGCTCGCGATCTGGACGCCGCTCTTCATTTCGCCCGCGAAGCCGTCGTGATCGACCCCGAGTTTTGGATCGGCTATCACCAGCTGGCGCAAGCGTGCTTTCATCTGCAGAAGAATGAGCAGGCCTTCGAATATCTCAACCAGGCCAATCGCCTCAGCTCTGGGAATTCAAAGGCTCTTTCGCTGCGCGGTTATATGCTGGCTCGTTCCAATCAACGCTCTGAAGCCCTCGAACTCCTTGAAACGATGAAGTCAATCTCCCTTCAGCGCTTCGTTCCCCCTTATGCCTTTGCCCTCATTCACGCTGGCCTCGACCAGGATGAGCTTGCACTGGATTACCTCGATCGAGCCTTCGAGGCACATGACGTTCACCTGGTCTTCCTCGCCGTAGACCCCAAATGGGACCGCTTTCGGGATAATCCGCGTTTCGCCCGTGTCTTCAGGAGCTGTGGATTCTCCGAAGCGAACCTTCTTTCCTTCAGCCATTGAGGTAATTCGCAGGCATCGCTCACCCAAACCAGTAGCCGTCCCGGTCGCCCTCCCGCGCCCCGCAAGGTCGAGCCAGCATGCGATGGTTGGGAGTGCTCTCGTCCGCAAATCTCCTGTTATCAATAAAACATATCTCTGTTTTCCTCATCGGGAGGGCTGCACCATAAGTAGTGCAAATATAAAAGATTTTCGAAAAAATTTGCCGAATATGCTAACCTTCTCACATCGTTTGAAACAGATTGGTTTTCTGCAATGCTTGTCCTGCGCGAAACCCCGTTTGTATCTACGGCAATTCATTGAGTTGGAAACGAAGGAAAGAAACAACATGGAACAGGGAACAGTGAAGTGGTTTAATGACGCAAAGGGGTTTGGCTTTATTAGTCGCCAGAACGGAGAGGACGTCTTCGTGCACTACTCGGCGATTAATACCAGTGGCTTCAAGAGCCTTCAGGAAGGCCAGGCAGTTCAATTCAACGTGGTAAAGGGACCAAAGGGTTGGCAGGCTTCGGACGTTCAGCCTCTCTAAACTCCTGATACTAGGCCAGCGATCATTTTTGCAGAAGGGGATGGCTCTGAGCTGTCCCTTTATGCATGCCATAAGATTAATAGATTCAGTCACATAGATCCAGCCTCATTGATCCAGATCGAATCACTCCATACACCTGTGCTCGCTGTTTCCTGTCCTGAAGGGATTGCCCTGTCAAGAGGGAAGTTTCGTAAACCATTAGATATCAATAGATTACTTCTGCGGATTCAGTCCGCTGCTTATGTTAGAATTAAGTACAGATAGAAAGAAAAGTCCCCGGCTTCCCCGGGGACTTTCTCTTTTGGAATCAAGATTATACCGATAAAGCCTTTGTTTGGAATATCTTACCTTTAGTATCCCAATCTAAGCCTCATGGAATCAATATTTTGCACAGAAACCGGTGGGGGATCAATCGTCTCCCGCTGCTCCCAGGGCCATGTCGACCAGGGTCTTCTCCTCGATGTCGTGGGCCTTGGCCGAACCGGTCGCCGGAGTCGCGCTCGCGCTCCGTTTCACGCTCAGCACGGCCCGGTCGCGGGCTAGCCGCCGCAACAGCGGCATGACGTAGAAGAAGGCTCCCATGTTCGCCGGCTCCTCCTGGACCCAGACGATCTCCTCGGCGCCCGGATGCTGGTCGAGAGCGGCCTGCAGCTCCTCCTCCGGCCACGGATACAGCTGCTCGACAAAGATGATGCCGACGCCCTTGTCCTTGCGCTTCTCGCGCTCGATGCGGAGGTTATGCCCGATCTTGCCGCTGCACACCAGCAGGCGGCGTGGATTCTGCACCTCGTTGTCGGGAAGCACGTTCAGGAAGCGGTCGCGGCCGAACGCCGCCAGCGAAGACGAAGCGTCTGCATGTCGCAGCATGCTCTTCGGCGTGAAGACGACCAGAGGCTTGCGCCACGAGCGCATCACCTGCCGGCGCAGCAGATGGAAGTACTGAGCCGCCGTCGAAGGCTGGCAGATCTGGATGTTGTCGTTGGCGGCAAGCTGCAGGTAACGCTCGATGCGCGCGCTCGAGTGCTCCGGTCCCTGGCCCTCGTAGCCGTGCGGCAGCAGCATCACCACGCCGGAGAGCAGGCCCCACTTCGCCTCGCTGGGGGCGATGAACTGGTCGATGATGATCTGGGCTCCATTGGCGAAGTCGCCGAACTGAGCCTCCCACAGCACCAGAGCCTCGGGGTAGTCGCGAGCGAACCCGTACTCGAAGCCCAGCACCGCAGCTTCGGAGAGAAGAGAGTTGTAGACCTCGAACCGGCCCTGCTTGTCGCTGAGATGCGAGAGCGGAGAGTAGCGAGCTTCGGTCTCGATATCCACGATGACTGAGTGACGCTGGTTGAAGGTTCCGCGCTGCGAGTCCTGCCCGGTCAGGCGGACCATGGTTCCATCCTCAAGCAGCGAGGCGTAGGCGACCAGTTCGGCCATGCCGTAATCGAACGGCTTCGCTCCAGAACCCATCTCCTGGCGCTGCTCGAAGAGCTTCTTCACCTTCGGGTGGATATGAAAATCCTTCGGAACCGTGGTGAGCTTCGTCACCAGCTCGCTGACACGCTCGGCAGAGATTCCAGTGTTCACCTCGTAAGCAGGATCGTACTCACCGCCCTTGTACTTGTCCCAGTAGGAGGGAAGAGTGGACAGGTGAGGGATATGATCGGCCTTGGTCGCCACCTTCTGCTGGTCGAGGAGCTCCTGCTGGATATTTTCAGCTTCCTTCGAAGGATTGACGCCGATCTTCTCCGCATACAGCTGATAGAGCGGCTTGTGGTCCTTGATGATTGCGTAACGGCGAGGCTGCGTGACGGTTGGATCGTCTACCTCGCTGTGACCATGGCGGCGGTAGCCGATCAGGTCAATGACAACGCCCGCGCCGAAGCGTTGGCGGAACTCGGTCACGATGGTCGCAACGCGGACGACAGCGTCCGGGTCCTCGGCGTTGACGTGGAAGATCGGAATCGGTAGCCGCTTGGCGATGTCGGTAGAGAAGCGCGAGGAGTTCGACTCCTCGGGGTTCGCCGTGAAGCCCAGAAGGTTGTTGACGATCACATGGATCACTCCGCCAACGCTGTAACCGGGCAAGGTTTCCATATTGAGGGTCTCGGCCAGGATGCCCTGTCCGGCGAAGGCGGCATCGCCGTGGATCAGGATGGGAAGGACCTGCTTTTTGCCTCCCTCGCCGATGCGTTCCTGGCGGGCGCGGGTGCGGCCGATCAGAACCGGATCGACGGCCTCAAGGTGACTCGGGTTCGAGGCCAGGTGAAGGCTGATGATCTTGCCGCTCGGCGAGGTGTAGTCGCCGGTCGCGCCGAGGTGGTACTTCACATCGCCGCCCCCCAGGGTGCTGCGCGGATCGACGTCTTCAAACTTGGTGAAGATCTCCGACGCCGGCCGGCCAATGGTGTTGGTCATCACATTCAGGCGGCCGCGGTGGTTCATCGCCAACATTGCCTTGGTGACACCGGATTCGGCGCCTACCTCGAAGATGCGATCGAGAAACGGAATCAACGACGTGATGCCTTCCAGAGAGAAGCGCTTGGTCCCGAGGTAGCGCGACTGGATCACCTGCTCGAAGAGATCGGCATGAATGAGCTGCGTAAGAATCTGCGCTTGATTCGGCTTTGGAGCCTTCTGCTCCATCTTTTCCTGCAGCCACTGCCTCTGCTCAGGGCTGGGGATGTGCATGAACTCGATGGCGATGGTTCCGCAGTAGTAGCTGCGGGCTTCGGCGGCCAGTTCGCCCTCGGGGACCGCGATTGGAAAGGGCTCGGGAGGAAGATACTGTCCGAGCGGGTCGAGCGAGGCTTGCAGGTACCCCCATCGGCGAAAGATGTCGAACACTGTCTCGCGTTCCTGTGGATCTGTAACTGTGGGTGCCTGAGTCAACGCCTCTGCCTTGGTGGCCATTGCTTCCTCGATCTTCCTGAGCAATCAATTTTTTTATTGCGCCGCAACACCGGATTGCTCTCTTTCTATGCTAGACCTTTCGCGATGCGGTTGCATAACGATTCATGCAACTTCCGGGGTCTACGGACTAAAGAGTGGCACCCAAAAGCCAGGGTTGGAACTCCTCTTCGCCGAAGCCATGAATCTCGCTACGAGTCGGCTTGCCTGCGGCGATCTCCAGAATCTCCTTGAAGATCGCGGCTCCCGCCTGTTCCACAGTCTCATCGCCATCGATGATGGAACCGCAGTTGATGTCCATATCGTCACCCATGCGGCGAAACAGTGCGGTATTCGAAGCGATCTTGATGGAGGGGGTGGGTTTGCAGCCGAATACCGAACCGCGCCCCGTGGTAAAGCAGATGAGGTTGGCTCCTCCGGCGACTTGCCCGGTAGCGGAGACGGGATCGAAGCCAGGAGAGTCCATGAAGACCAGGCCGCGTTCGCGCACCGGCTCCGCATAAAGATAGACCTCGTTGAGGTTCGTCGAGCCTCCCTTGGAGACGGCCCCGAGAGACTTCTCGAGGATCGTCGTCAGGCCTCCGGTCTTGTTGCCGGGCTGAGGGTTGTTGTCGATGGAGCCCTTGTGGCGCGCGGTGTACTCCTCCCACCAGTGGATGCGCTCGATCAATCGCTTCGCAACTTCAGGCCGCGCGGCGCGGCGAGTGAGCAGATGTTCGGCTCCATAGATCTCGGGTGTTTCGGAGAGGATGGCAGTTCCGCCACTGCGCACCAGATGATCGACCGCTACGCCGAGAGCGGGATTGGCGCTGATTCCGGAGTAGGCATCCGATCCTCCGCACTGCAATCCGATCACGAGGCTGGAGGCTGGAACCGGAGTGCGAACGGACTGATTGGCCTGTTCGAGCAGCTCATACACCGTGGCAATGCCAGCCTTGATCGTTGACGCTGTTCCACCCTCCTGCTGAATGGTTGAGGTCCGGATCGAATTGGAGGGGCCGGTAAGGGTGACAAGCTGATCGATCTGGTTGGTCTCGCAACCAAGACCCAGAAGAAGAACAGAAGCGAAGTTGGGATGCGTGGCGTAACCGGCGAAGACGCGGCGCAGAAGGTCGGCGGGCTCACCGTGCTCGGCCATGCCGCAGCCAGTACCGTGCGTGATGGCGACGACGCCGTCGACGTTGGGATAGGCGCTGAGGACCTCCGGGGTGAAGTGCGCAGCGATACGGCGGGCGACTGTGGCTGAGCAGTTAACCGTCGTCAGCACGCCGACGTAGTTTCGCGTACCCACGCGACCGTCGGGGCGGCGAAAGCCAGGGAAGCTCGCAGACAGGTTGGAATCGGCCACCTCGGTCGCGGATGCGTCCGCGCCGATGGCATACTCGCGCTCAAAGTCGGCCACGGTGAGGTTTTGAGTGTGGATGTGTTCACCCTGCGCGATGGGCTGCGTGGAAAAGCCGATGATCTGGTTGAACTTCCGGACCGGATCGCCTGCCCGGAGAGAGCGCAGGGAGAGCTTGTGGCCGGCAGGAATGTCGGAGAGAGCCGTAAGTTGCAGCTCCTCAAGGAACTCCCCAGCCCTGACCGGGCTAAGGGCTACGACGACATCATCGTTATTTCCGAGCTTGAGAAGGTGAGCCATTGACGATCGTGTCAGTATCTTCGCATTGGCGCGAGAGTGGTATGACCAAAATGTACTCTCAACCGTCTTTTTCGCCTAATGGGGTGCGGGAGCTTCAGGGTTTTCGGGCTTTGGGGGATTCTCGCTGGAGGGTGATTCCTTCACGGTAGACAGGCCGGGCAGGATGGTTGAAGTCGCCTTGAACTTGCGGTAGTTCGAGTTGGTGGCCTGGACACTTCCATCGAAGTTGACGAAGAGTAGCATGCGGACTCCTCCGCGGCCCTCGAGGTGCGAAGGCAGCCAAACCTCCTGGTTGATCTTCACCCATTCCATGGAAAAACTGGTGCCCTCCTTGATGGATATCAGCATTCCAGCGCCGATCTTGAACGACTTCGCGAAGTGTCCTTCGGTCCGCGTAAGGACGCGGTCCTGTTCGTCGACCCAGAGAGTTCCGGAGAGGTCGCGGATGGCCGACTCAAGACGATTGCGTGTCTTTGCCTTCGGGTCGCCTGTGTAGTCGATAGCGATGGTGTCCCGGCCATTGAGCTGCACTCGCCGAGGATTTGAGAAGGTGCCCAGAGTGAGGACGCGGGAGACGGTTATCTCATCGTTGCCGCGGGAGTTGGTCTCCTGCCCCTTTGCGTCAGCCTTGCGCTTGCGCTCCTGTGCTTTGGCGACCTCTTTGTCGATGCGCTCGTCTTCCTTGCGCTGTTCGTCGGCGGTCAGTTCCCTTCCGTCCTTGCGCGTCAGCTTGTGGATCTCGACACCACGGAGCCAGAAGACGTCGTACTCTCGCGTGTCGGAGTTCTTGCCGTCGTTGCGCTGCTGGTGAGCGACCTCATGATAGAGATAGTCCTTCTGGATGGCCTCGGAGGCTCGCTGGTGCGCTTCGACCTCGTGCATCAATGTGGGGATATCGGGCAGGGGGCGGCTGGTGTCAGGCGAGGATGGGATCTGAGCCGTGGCGGCAGGAGCAGCGGTGATTGCGACTGCCAGCAGGAGCACTCTGAATGGGCTATTCATCATTGGATCATTGGTGATCAGGAGGGGCCGCCGGAGTCGGGATCGTGTGGGGTGATCTCGCGGGCATAGATCTGGTGGGAGATCTTCGGGGGATCGTCGCCCTGGTGCAACTCGCGGACGCGGGCGCGGATGGCTTCATCGGCAGCTGTAATGCGTTCACGAGAACGGAGGTAGTCGAGCCAGGACTCCATCACGAAGGTTTCGTTGAGGCGTTGAGGATCGATGACGTCACGATAGATTCCCCAACGTATTGCTCCATCGCGAAGCCGAACGCCACGAAGCTGATGGATTGCATGGGTAAACTCTGCGTAACGCTCAGCAGGGACCGTGTACTCGATGGAGATGCGAACTGGTCCAACGTGAATAAGATCGTCGGCCTGGGCGGCGGAATCGGCCAGCTGAAAGGGGCTTGGCTGCGAAGAGGAGCGCGAGGACCGGAAGGGAGTGTAATCGGGAACCGGTCCCTGAAGGATGTGGAAGCGGCGGATGACCGGATAGCTGATGGCCAGCCCGCAGGCAGAGACGGTGAGGGCAATGGGGGTGGAGGTGTGCTCTGCGACAAAGCCCCAGAGGATGGAGCCGAAGGCCATGCCGCCCTGGAAGGTCATCAGGTAGGTACCGAGGGCGCGCGCCTGCACCCAGGCAGGAACAGAGAGCTGCACGGAGGTGTTCAGGGTGGACATGGTGCTGGTCCAGGCAAAGCCGGAGAGGATCAGCGTAGGAATGATGATCGCCGGATAGTGAACATAGGCGAGGACCAGTAGCGTGACGACGTCGTAGAAGGTGGAGACGGCGATAATGGTATCGGCCGGGACGCGACGGCGGATGCGAGGCAACTGCGTAGCCGCGATGACAGCGCCCAGGCCGAGCGAGCCGTTTAGAATGCCGTAACCGAGCGCTCCCTCACTGAGATCGCGCTTGGCCACGATGGCGAGCAGAGCCCAGATGGCCGAGACGAAGAAGGTAAAGGTAAAAGCTCGGACCAGCGAGGCCTGCAGCTCCGGCGCATAGCGGACATATCGCAGGCCGGTCATGATGGAGCCGGCGATGCGCTCGGAGGGAAGAGCAGACTTGAACAGCGGTGTGCGCTTCCAGTTGAAGAGGACCCAGATGACTCCGGCGAAGGAGATGGCGTTGAGGAAGAAGACCCAGCCTGCTCCAGCGTGGACGCTGGTGAAGCCAGCGACCATGAGGCCGCCCAGGGCGGGACCGACCGCGCGGGCGAGATTATTGGAGGCGGCGTTGAGCGAGACGGTGTCGGGAATGAGCTCGCGGGGGACCAGCTCGGGAACGATAGCCTGCCAGGCAGGGTTGTTCATGGCCGAGCCGATGTTGAGAAGGAACGTGAAAGCGAGCAGGGCCCATGGTGAGATCCATCCGATGAAGGTGAGCACCGCCAGAATCGCGACCGAAACGAGCATCCACGCCTGCCAGTAGATCAGCAGCTTGCGGCGGTCGAAGATGTCGGCAGTGGCTCCGGCAAGCAGCCCGAGAAGGAGCACCGGGAGCGATGCTGCCGTCTGCATGAGGGCGATCAGCAGAGGCGAGGCGGTCAGGGAGGTCATCAGCCAGGTTCCGGCCGTATCCTGCATCCAGGTGCCGACCGAAGAGATGGTGGAGGCAATCCAGCGATCGCGGAAGAGCCGGATACGTAGCGGGGCGAAACCGCTAGGGGCGGGGTCGGCGACGGCTACGAGTGGACCGGAGTTTGGAGTCTCAAGAGGCATTCGCTCGCTCTAAGGTCTAGTGTAATGTGAGCGCGACCGATACCGGACGAGGCGTGAAAGAGGAGCCCTGCTTCGCTGCAACGGAGCATGGATTGACTCGATCGCAGCGGCGGGGCGGCAGTAAGAAAGACCACGTGCAGGAATTAATCCGGCCGTCCACAGAAAGTCTCGCGATATCAGCATGGGCTGAGCGTCAGCGGAGCCGTGCGAGGCAACGTGGCTGCGGCAGGAGTCGTCTGACGTGAAAACGCAGGCTGTCTGCCTGCCAGAGAAAGGAGGACGCTATGAGAAAGACGCTATCTCTGGTCGCGCTCGCGGTGATGTCGGCTACCGTGCAGGCGCAGACACCGGCCTCTCCTCAGAGTCCGGATCCGGCCATGGCGCCGGGAACGACACAGACGGATTCGCAACCACGCGCGGCAACAGATGCCGCGGTGCCACAGACAAGTCAAAAAACAGCTCAGGTACAGGCCGCAAATATATCGGCTGAGCTGACAAAAGGAATCGACTCCAAAAAGGCAAAGGTGGGCGATCCGGTTAACGCCAAGACAACCACAGATGCCAAGCTGCCAGACGGCACCGATCTGCCCAAGGGAACCAAACTGGTGGGCAATGTCGTCGAGGTAAAGGCGAAATCGAAGGAGGAGAATAACTCTCATCTTGTGCTAGCACTCAACCGGGCCGTGCTGAAGGACGGTCATGAGATGCCGATCCGTGCCGCGGTGACATCGATGACCGCACCCACCTCCAATACATCCTTCGATACGCCCGGCGGCGGAGGCTCGGCTGGAGGAGGAATGCCTTCCGGCGGAGGCGGATCTGCCGGCGCGGGAGGATCCGGAGGCTCCTCGGGTGGAGGTGGCGGTGGAGGTACCGCATCACCGAGCATGTCATCGATGCCCAGCGGATCGAGCTCTCAGGCGCGGTCCGTGCAGGGGGAGATGGGGGAGATGTTGAAGAGCGCGCAGGATCGTGTTGCCGTGGGGAACAAGCCCAAGGTGATGTTGAGCGCGCCGACCACTCCAGAAAGCGCGGGGATACTGGACGCTCAGGGGGAGAACATCTCTCTCGATAGCGGGACCCAGTTCACCGCCAATGTCGCTTCGGCGCAGAGCGCGGGACAGGGCCAGTAGCCCGACCCGGTTTAGCGACGCTGATCCGCTCGAGTCGAGAGAAGGATGCAGGGCAGGTGTGTCTCCGCGACTGCCTGCCCTGTATGCGATCAGATGCGATGGAAGGCCTTTTGAATATCCTTCAATGAATAGCGCAGCGCGATGGGACGCCCATGAGGGCAGCTTG
>Ga0193743_1003066_pt1 | contig 11356 bp, 10 predicted proteins | sample L2c2metaG_FD_143038 | JGI IMG/M metagenome (GOLD analysis project Ga0193743, IMG submission 143038) | Soil microbial communities from a riparian zone of the East river system, Colorado, United States - L2c2 | ecosystem: Environmental > Terrestrial > Soil > Riparian zone | place: USA: East River...
TATGAGCATGGTCTGAACATTCTGAACCGGAGACCTAACCACTAAATTGCGTGTGTTGATGATACTGTATACCTCTCTAGCAACCTATCATGTTATCGCTCTGCCAAAGTCAGAGGTCATCCGGATTTAGGGAGGTCGGTGATCTCGGAGATTGTTAGAGTTCTAACCCCTTATTGAACTACTAATTATAAGTCCAAGCGCATGGAGGACCCCCGTTTATCGTTATATCTGACCATCCAATCGAGCCTGATCATCGTGGCCCTGCTTTTTTACACTCTTTGGAACGCCGTCCACCCCAGCTACCCTCCCAGGCCATTTTTCAGCTGCTGGCGAGGCCAACCCGGAACAAATGTTGGGCGAAAAAATAACCTGATCCCACCATCCGGACACAATGAGGCCCTTTTTCGGGATCAGAGCCACTCTGTAACCTTAGATACATACTCCATGTGATTTTTTTTTCAATGGCGGTGTGGTATATAAGACGCCTCTCTACAGTGACGGGCTTTTCTTTTCTAAACGCACATAATGCAAGGTATTTCGCTGCTGGTTTTGGCTTTCGCCGTGCTCTATCTCGGTCGCAACCTTTTGGCTTTCGTCAAAGCACTCCGAGCGATTCAGTATGTAAATCATCTGATGATTCGAGGCAGTTTTTACTTACTATCATCCCCTTAGGTACCACCCCGGGAGCCGTACTCTCATTTCAATGTCAACCTTTCTTGGCAACGTTCTACCGAAAATGTCTTGGGTTAGTATGGGGGGCAACTATCTATTTGTCGGAAAACATAAGCGTGAGCGTCCCTAATCCTAGTTCGCCCCATACATCGCTTAAATCAAGCTCTACAAAAAGTTTTCGAGTCAGCGGGTTGGGACATCTTCTCATTGGTGAGTTTCATGATACTAGTATCATCCATACTCTCTTCTGAGGTTAGAATTTCCAGGTAAGTATGCTCCCAAATGTTACAACAACGTTGGTACTGAGCGATGCGGCAGCCATAAAAGTGAGTCGCAGTGAAATACTTTTATACGATCGTTCATCTTGCTGCTCAGGAAGTCACATCGTCGCGTTCTCGGTTCCCGAAACCAGTTGAACAATATACAGCTTTATCTTTCTATGGCCACAATATTGTCGCTTCGGAAGGTGAGGAATGGAAAAAATATAGAAAAATATCAGCACCTGCTTTTTCGGCTGTGAGCCTCCCTTCTTGATGTCCAGATCTTGAAATTTCACTTAGACATGATATTTCATTTTATTTCCTTTAGCGTAACAACAAGCTAGTTTGGGAGGAGACCGTCAAAGTCATGCAGAGCCTTTTCAACGATGTGTGGACGGATCGAGACGTTATCTCAGTGGACGATTGTCTTGACATCACATCATCTGTATGCTTTCACGATCATCTTCTTTCCATTTTTTGCTTCGTTCCTTACCCGGGGCTCTACAGATTGCACTTTTCGTTATCGGAACTGCAGGTATGTGCTTAAATTCACTCTCATTGTATTTTTTTAATCTATTTTCCTAAGGATTTGGAAGAAGCGTTTCGTGGAAAGAGGAGTCGATTGTTCCTCCTGGCCATAAGATATCCTACAAACAGGCTCTACATATTGTTACCAACGATTTCATTGTCAAGGTGTTCACTCCTAGTTGGGCGTTGGGCCTGACACCCGGGCTGCGGAGAGTCAAGCTTGGGTTTGACGAGCTGTATGTGCGTCGCCAAAAAATCCACGCTGCTTGTTCTTTCTGAGATAATAATCATTAATTGTGTAGATGTATATGGCAGAGATGATACGCGACCGTGAATCGGAGGTTGAAAAAGTGGAGCGGTATGATCTGTTTAGCAGTCTGTTGGCAGCAAATGATCATAACTTGGACCTAACGACTCTGACCGAGGCTGAGCTTATAAGTATGTTTTTTTTTGTATCTTACATTCTTCAACTGTGTTGACTGATTGATCTTCCTAAGGCAATATTTACATCTTCCTCGTTGCTGGACATGAGGTCCGTTTCCTTACAACTTTTTTTCCCGGAAAAAAAAGTTGACAATATGATTATGTAGACGTCAGCACATACTTTTGCCTTCGTATTTGCATTGTTGGCGTTGTATCCCGATGAACAGGAAAAGCTCTTCGAACATATCAAGTCTGTCACCAAAGGGCGTCTTCCAGTACGTTCTTTTTTTACTTATTTTTCCTGTATATCGTATTGAATTCCATCTAGACCTATGAGGAAATGCCTCTTTTAACTCGATGCCTGGCGTAAGTCGACGTTTTAACTGTGATCGACCATGGCGTTAACAAAAACTTTTTTTTCTTCTCTCAGTGTCTTCAACGAAACATTACGAATGTTCCCGCCTGTTCGTCCCTCCCATTATATGTATGTTTGATTCGAAGCTCATGATAACCCTGACTTCACAGGTGACAAGTATTCCAAAGTTTTCTGCTGAAGACACAAGTCTAGTGACTAGCAATATCCATGGTGAAAAGACAGCTGTGGCGGTTCCAAAAGGAACCGAGATTATCATCGATACTCCTGGACTTCACTATAATCGTAAGTGGACGGTTGGTCTTTAGCTGATGCGATTGTTGATGTTCCACCTTTTTTTTCCAAAAAAAAAAAAAAAATTTCAGCTCGTTACTGGAAAGATCCGCATACATTCAACCCTTCACGTTTCCTCGCAGATTGGCCTCGTGATGCTTTTGTGCCTTTTAGTGCAGGTGAGAAATCCCCCCCCCTTTCACCCCAGAATTGTGCGCTTCCCTTATAAACTATATGTGCAGGAGCCCGTGCATGCCTAGGACGAAAGTATATACTTTGTTTCAAATTTTACTCAAAACTCAAAAAGCATTGACTTTTTTTTTTTCCCCCTTTGATTAGGTTCTTCGAGACTGAAGGCATTGTAGTTCTGACCATGGTTGTCTCTCAATTCAAATTAACAGTCAAAGAGGAACCACAATTTGCTGGCGAGACGTTTGAGCAAAGGAAAACAAGGATTCTGTCTGCGCGTCCTGGTCTAACGTTGACGTACGTCCCTTGGGTTTTGATCCGTGGATGAGGAAAAAGTTGATTGATATTGATGAATGTGTTGCTGCCCTTCTATATAGGCCTATTCGTGTTCCTTTGGTTTTCACTCGTCGTTGAGTAGCATATACCTCGGGTATAGGAGACCTTTGGGGGTGCTCCTTGATTCTTTTTCTTCTCTTTGTTTCAATCGACTTTCGCTACATTTGTAGATGCGACAACTGACTGAACTTTGGTCTCGAGATCTGGTACTAATATTTAATCGATCTGTGATAGCAAGGAATATTATGTAATTATTACTGGATGTGTTGCAATTTGCAAATCTTCTACCCAAGAAAATGAACCGGGTATACTAGTGAAAAATCAATCCATTCCCGTTGGCAATGTGACTGAATAATAAAGAGGACACCATGTCCTAGGACTTCCTCCCAATAACCCTCTCCGCTAGTACCTCTAATGCGGTTCTGGCTTCGCTCTCTGGGAGGTCTTGTAGCACTGCTTTGGCTTTATTAGCATACTCTTGTGCTAATGCTCGTGTGCGCTGTACGCCTGAGGAACGCAGAACGAGATCCCTTGCCTTTTGAAAGGGAAAAAAAAAGGGTTTGCATATATGCGTTAGATATTGGGTCTCCAAAATGGAAAGGACCAAAGGAATAAAAACCTTTTCAACATCCCCAGCTTCTCTGAACTTCCTCTGTATCAATATGCCCATTTCTGGGTGTTCTTCCCAAGCGTAGAGTGTAGGACCGGTGGCAAGTCCTAAACTTAAATCTGCACCACCTGGTTTACCAAGTGTGGCAGACGCGGATTCATAGTCCAGGACGTCGTCAACGAGCTGTAGAGTGTCGCAGGAGAAAACTCCCCTCAATCAGAAAACAAGAAAAACGAAGGAAATAATAAAAATATCAACCAACCTGGAAAGCAATTCCCAAATTCCTCCCATAAGCATAGGCAATTTCCTTCCACACCTCGCCCTCTTTGCATCCGCCTAGCACTACAGCAGAACGAGCACCTTTGGCCATGAGACTAGCCGTCTTGAGGTATGTTTTTTGCAGGTAAATATTCCATGCCTCTTTGCTGCCTGTATCTATCTTCCTGTCTGTACAAATTTCATCCACAACAATGCTATTTCCTTTCCCTTTGCTATCCATCCTGACTTCTTTCATTTGTAATATCTCGCCCTCCACTAGATTAGAAATGACACTTGCTATCAGTTCGGTGACTTCTCCGTCGCCTAACCGGGCCAGGGCGGCCGAAGCTCGTCCCAAGATGAAATTTCCCCCCAGCACCGAAAGCTTGTTGCCAAAAGCGGTTGGAGCAGATGGAGCCCCACGCCGTAGGGTAGAGGCGTCGATGACATCGTCATGGAGAAGTGAGGCAGTGTGAAGTAGTTCAACAATTTGAGCTAAGCGGAGCTGAGTAGGCAAGAGGGTGTTGGTGAGATTTAGAGGTGGAAATTGTGATGGGGAAGAAGAAAGAGCAGGTGTAGTGGGACAAATCGTGTTTTCAGAGGTAGCCGCAGCAAGTAATGGAGGTATGGGTACTGGTACGGGCTGTCGATGAGGTACCCCGGGGTTTAACTTGAATATGGGGTCAAAAGCTCGCGTGTCATCTGGCATCTGCGGGTTCCAGTCGTTCAATACCTCTGGTCTCGTGAGAGGTTGGTTTAGCTCTTCTGCTCGCCCTCCGGCACCATGACATTGAGATTCCCAGAGTTTACGAGGCCAATTCGCGCCTAGCCCGTTTGTTGCCTGAGAAAGGAGGAGCACAATGACGGGGCGAACTTGTTTGGAAGGGTGTAAGAAGTAGTACTTGGTGATCTCAGTGATAGCTGGGTGGCCTGAGCCGAGCATTGTAAGTAGGGAGGTCCGTAGAGAGGTGAGCAGCGGCGAGACGAGAGTAAAAGGGTCTGGACGCGATTTGTTGGCGAGCACTGTGTGACTACGCGTTGGGACACGTCTTCGTCGACGTGGAATATCATGAATGTTGCAACGGTCTGAGTTGAGCGCAATGCGCTGGAGTATGCATCGCTGATACATAACTCAGTCAATGCTATTTTCACCCAGCACTTGGGTCGAGAGCACGTGATCATGTAGTTCCGATCATTTTCAAACTTCGTTGGATTCGGAGGGAAATAAGTTATAAGTAGTATATAAAAGAAGGTCTGGCGCACTGGTAGTTTAGTGGATGCTCAATCCACAGTCGCATAGATGCTTCATCCAAACGCACATATAATTCTTGGAACAGAGTACTTTGCAATCTGAATCATGGGAATAGACGACAAAGTTCATTTTTATTCATCAGACTATTTCTCAAGGTCTCCAGAACATGTTTACTAAATTTCGTGCTCTTCTCGGACTTCAGTGAACTGTGGTCATCCCATTGAAGCTCCGACAAGGTATCTATTAAGGGACTTCTTTTTAGGTCGTCCTTGATAAAGTACATAGGCAAAAAAGCGATGTGAGGAGTAATTCATCAGCCAAGAATCAAATATCCTTAGTTGTCCTATACCAGGTTCCAGACCTGGTTCAGGCCACCGTTGCATGGATAGGTCTGCACTTGAACGCCATTCTTCGTTGATGACTCCGGCACATCGAGGCATAGATCTAAATGTGAGGTTATTGACATGATCAGTATAGGAATAAAGGGATACAGTTGGTGCAGGACGAACTCGTGTTATTCGCTAGTGTGAGAAGGCCATCGTCGGTATATATCCACTGCTGCTGTGGATTTTGGTTGCATTCCCAGATTTTCACTTTGTTGCTGCTATCAACTATGCAAGAACAATCAGAAATGCTTGCATTCGAGCTGCCAAAAAGAGATGTACGGACCGTCAATAGCATCCAAACAAAATTTTACCTCCAGATCCGGATCTGCCACTCTGACTTCTGTAAGTCCGGAGAAAATTTCCCATTGTTGGGCAGTGGAGTTGTTGCAATCAAGTCTAAAAGAATAACGATTAAATTCCATCAGTTGTAAATATCATTAAAATGTTGTTCAACCAACGTCTGAACAGCCGTTCCATCCTTAAATTTGGAGCCTCTCACATCCAAACATTGAGAGGAAGAGGCAGACGAAATAGCAGCAACAGGACCTTGGGCGCTGGCGGATGCGATGAGAAGAGAGAGGAGAGTGGGGTAGAGCATTTTCATCATTGTGGTAATAATTGGAATATGCAGCGCTACACACGGCCGAGTTGAAGCTAGGGTGCCGTGCAACACCTTTTCGACGCGTTATTTATACTAAGTCGCTCTGGTGCCCGATTCAATCGCGGGTGGCGAGCTGACACGTTGACAAGTTTTCTATACCAATCGGCGCAAGGCAAGAACGTTCAACTTGATTCAAAGATCAGTGAGATCTCGAGGCAATATACGGAACCTACTCCTTACTTACATTGGCGGATCGAGGACCCTGGATTATCCCTAGGCTAGACTCCAATCCAGACAGGTTTTTGGACTTTTTGGGGCGATTCTGTTGTGATATGTCCGGACATTATTTTATTTTATTATTTTCTGCCACAGACGCAATCAAGCCAATGTGGTCTAGCGTTTTGCATATATACCTAATTACATAGTTAGTTAGTCAGGGATAAAAAAAAGAAGCGACACCAGTTGCCGGAATCAGACCAAATATGTAGTAGGCCCAGTTCCAATGATCTCTGTCCATTGTCCAACGAGTCAATAAAAATATGAGAGGTATTGGTGTAAAGAATAAAGGAGTCAGTCACGATATATTATGTAGCCAAACATTGAAAAGAGGATCTAGAAAAAGGAAACAATGGAAATGAAACTTTTAACGAACCAATGAGAGTGAAAATTTGGATCAGCCAGATTTAGCATGAAAACAGCATATATGTATTGCCTATTTGATAATATTCTAACCGGCTTCAATTGTATAACCCGTGTCATGCTTGCTGTCAAATGTCAACAAAAAAAAAGGACTCCTGGTGTCGATTTGTTACAATTACTTACACATTTCGCATCCACGAGGATCGGATATTGGAGTCATCAAATGCAAACTCCATCTGGTTAGATTAGATATAATACATTAAAATACCTTGAAATGCGCAAGCGCAAAAAAAAGTGAGATTGAATAAAATGTTAATTACCCATCCCCACCCGGTCATCAAATTCTCATACAAGATGGACCAGTAGTGGCCTGTGCTTTCTCTTCATCAACAGTAGTAGCAGCCTGCTGAAGAACTTGCGCCTTTGGGCCTCGCTTAAACAATATGGTAGAGCCTTGGCCTGGCTCACTAGGATTAAATTCAATAACGATCGAAGAACACGCCAAAAGCCACCAGAAATCCGAAGTTCTAGTATGTTGGTCAGTTACGAACAAGAAAAAGGGTATTAAGCATGAACTCTTGGCACTAATAACCGAGAGATAATTACGTCCACTGACTGTCGCCTGGCCAGACTGTGACCCAACGACCGTACAAACTTGGTTGGCCAGATACCTTCGTAGCCTGGACTTGACGGTACAAGAGTTGAGCAAACTTCATCCAAAGTATGGAATTCGTTGGTAATGAGACCATCGAAAGCGTGTCGGATGGGCTGTTCAAAGATTCATGAGGCTCCAAGTCTGATTGAAGAATTCCGAAACCTACATTAATGAATGAGATCCAATGAAGAGCACCTACCACGGACATATACTCATTCATAGAGAAGGGGCTCAGATGATGACGACGAAGAGCACAGGGGGAGGAAGAGAAGGATACAGCCCGTGACAAAACCGAAACGGACAGAGGGGCGAGTAGAAAATGGAGGGAGGGGCAGAGGAGATATATAAAACTCCAAAAAAAAAGAGCTCATGGGTCAAACGATCTACACAAGAAAAGTTTAGTCACTAAAAAAAAAGGGGCGGAAAACGGAGACATGCATATCCATGCTAGAAAATCATCACTCCCCGTAGCCAGAACATTTCCAGCCAGACTCAAATCAATTGGTATTACTAGACAAAAAAGAAAGACACGTTAGCCATTCCATATCCAACAACTCCGAAACAACAAGGAAGAGAGAGAAGGGACTCACTCGATTTTACATGCCCCTGCAACATGCATTGCGCAATTTGCAGTTCTCGAATGCAAAAAAGAACTGGACGCCAAGATATTTAGATCCTGATACAACCCACGCGCCATCATACGAGAGACTGCTACAGACAGGACATATTCCTAGAGATAGGAATAAAATATAATCAGAATTTGAGAGAAGGGAAGAGAAGAGTGAGAAGAGAAAGACACACAATTTATGTCCCATAAAGTTCATCGTACATTGACTACCCCCCGCAGCCGACAACGAAGATTTATCTCTTTCCTTCCTAATGACCGCAGCAGCTCCAGGTCCATTAACAACGGAGGTCGGGCAGCATCTCTGATTTGGGCGCAAGGCGCTGGAGTATGCATCGCTGATACATGATCTATAATACACTTTTGTCAAAAGAAAAAGGTCCCAGCTGTGAATAGGGATACTCGCGGCAATTCTTTCTCGCTCGTTTCTCGTTCCATTTCTCCACTATAAATTGCATTTGGAAGGAGACATGAATCAAAAATGATTGGCTAGCGCTGCGAGAGACTGACTCAACCTATTCACTGCTTCCGCATCTTCTATCCCACGTAGTCTCCTCGCGGTCGACCCTACGACAATTATCGAGTAGAAGAAGAAAAAAATTGACCTTGTTTCGCAAGACTTTTTATGAATATACATAGGCTCCTCAAGCGTCGATCATCACCAGTACTTAAGGTCGATTGGACCAGGATGTGAGCGTACTGAAAGTCCTACATCTTTGCTTGATCATCGTAGCCCAAGGACCTCCATCACGAAATTTTCAAAACTCACACGGTCAATGAGCAGTAAACTGGATGATTTCGCATTGCACGTCGAGCATGAATGATATACATTGTCTAGGTAAATAACCAACTAAAAGACTAGAAGAATGGAGTATATCCATCAGACAGACGCTCAACCCGCTGGCTCGATCTCCAAGTAGCTTTTGCAAGCGCACTCGGAGGGAACGAGCCAAACGTCCTCGAGACCCTCACTGAGAAGAGCCATGTTCTCAGTAAAACGGGCGAGCGCTAGATGTCATCGAGTGGATATGAAGAATGTGGCATTTGTAAAAATGCGAGACTCGGTCAGTTTCTGTAAACAGATCCTGATTGAGTATGTTCTAAGGGAAAAAGAATGGGGGTGAGCAGGCTTATATAGGGATTTGGGGATGGTCTGTGCGGCCTATGATCACGTGCCCGCGCGCACCATTTCCTGAATCCCAATTGCAATCTTCAAGATTAGGCCTTTCCGAGCCTGATTTATTTCCACAGCCGCTGCCTGTCCACGTCAACCGTTATGCTGCAGGCTCTCTGAAATATAATACATACACCTTCTGTGAGCTAATTCACAGTGACCGTGCTTCACCGCTTCAACTTCAATTCTGGTTTGTGTGAAGTTCTTTGGGTACATGATTTTCCACGTTCCGACACAGTCAGGTCGCGATCACATCTAGAAAGAAACACTTAGCTGTACGGATTTCTTGTAATAGATTGGATTTGATTCGGTTCTATATTGATCATGTACATTGCTGTGAGTGTCATCATAACCTGATTTTAATCCGTTGTTTATGAACCAACAGTCCAGAGTGCTAAAGGTTCGGCTCCTTCACTAAACAATCACCCTTCCCGGCCATCCTTTGACAACGTCCGGGATACATTCAGTTACTTAGAAGAGGCGCTTACCGACTACCGGTCTTCGAAGCAGAGGGTAAGTCAGTTGTTTCTTGCATCTCATGGTTTCCACTCATCGGAATAGGTCAGGCTCTTCAACGCGATGTTATCGTTGTGCCATCAGTAGCAGGTATGATGCGCAGTGAATTTAAGTGGTGGCAACAGTTGCTAAAAAGTGGAAGCGACAAAAAACTCTCGAAAGGCGCTCAAAAAGGGAGATGATGATGTTTCATAGTCGCCAATCCTCGACAAACGCGTACTAATGGTGCACACCTGACCGGTCAAAAATCGATCCGCCATGTTGTTGTTGACATGGTCAGCATATATAAGAATAAGGGGATACAGTCGGCGTAGGACGAACTCGAGTCGGCTAACCTGAGAAGGCCATCCTTAGTAACATTCCAAGTCTGCTGCGGATGGTTGTTGCATTTACAGATCACCACTTTGTTTTTGCCAGCAACTGTTAAAGAAAGGACAGTCAGAAATGGTATTTGAGGCGTCAAAAAAGATATACAGAAGGTCCAATCCTCTCACCACCTGGACCTGGACCTATAGAAATGGGGCTGGTTCACTCTCCCACTGGCCTTGACACTCAGACCTATGGGTTTGGTCCAGTCCAGACCCAGGTCCATGAAGGCCAGGACCAAACCCTGGACAATCTACTGCAGTGTAACACTGTAAGGCGCCAGCCTTACAGTGCGTATTTGGTTGTGTTTGGGGCGCTCCCCATTTAAGGAAGCGCATTATGTAGATTGATTCCGGATTCTTCTCCTTTTCTTTTTCCTCCTTCTCGCTTCTCTCGTAGTTCCCCTCTCACTAGATGTTGATCCTGCTCGTTGACGTGTGAGTTGATTCTTTCAAGTGTTCCCCTAGCTGTGAACTATTCCAAGGCTTCTTTGTATCATTTAGGTACTCTATTACTAGTACTAAAGCTATATATACTAAAGGGAGTTGGCCCATGCACTCGAGGGCCTTTAGCCCACGAGGCTGCAATCGGTGGACATCGGTAAAGGGGTTTTCCCTCTAAACGGATATTCTGCGAGACCGTGCGAAGACGAGGCTGGACTCATTTAACAATGTTCTGGTATTGGGGATGGGTGAAGTGCAGAGTATACGTAGAATACAGATATCCGCAAGTGCCTCAAAAAAACCTTTGACGACGCCAGGGAAAGAAACTCGATGCGTCGTTTACGTGCACTGTGGGAAGCCAAGTTCATATTACATAAAGCGCCGTCTAATTGACATACCTACAAGTTGGACTGACAGGGAAGCAGCCATGATGCCATAGTCCAAGTTCCAGGTAGGCTAAAAAGTCAAATTTTTAGCCCAAGAAATGTAGCCGTTCGTAACTAACTACTTTTGGGAAAAACATCGGAGATGGCCAATATATTCTGATTCATGATTCTGTAAGGAAATTTCACTGGTTCCGTCAGATATTTGGAATTGTCGTCTTCGTTTGTCCAGCAACTATCAACGTAATCGACTCAACAAGACATGGTTACGGTTGGCGAGCAGGCTCAGGTCTGTTTTTGCCAAGAGAACCTAAAATCTGACAGGTATTGGGGGTCCTCGACACCGCTATTAATTTGCGTGACATTACATAATACTCTCGACCTCATCATGCAG
>Ga0193743_1003067_pt1 | contig 11355 bp, 10 predicted proteins | sample L2c2metaG_FD_143038 | JGI IMG/M metagenome (GOLD analysis project Ga0193743, IMG submission 143038) | Soil microbial communities from a riparian zone of the East river system, Colorado, United States - L2c2 | ecosystem: Environmental > Terrestrial > Soil > Riparian zone | place: USA: East River...
CTCACCGCCCCTGCTGTCAGTCGTTGTCGCTGATGGTGCCGGTCACGGTGACGGGGAGCTTGACGGTGCCGCCCTCGGCGTGGTCGATCACCGCTGTGAAGGTCTCCGTAGGCTCCTTCACCTTGTGGTCCAGCAGGCGCACCTGGATCGTGCCGGAGGTCTGCCCGGGCTCGATGTAGCCGTCGACCGAGCGATCGACCACCGGGTCCGTCCCGTTGTCCCACATGCTGGTGTAGTCCTTCCGGATCACCGCCGTGCCGTCCGCGAGCTGCCCCCTCACCCAGACGAACTTGTCGCTCTGCGCGGACAGTTTCAGCGGGAACTCGAGGAACTCGGCGTTCTCCGTCGCCGTCGCCGGGCCGATGGTCAGCGTCGGCGTCGGGTCGTCGTCGATCACCACACCATGCCCGAAGGACTCGGCCAGCAACCCCTCGTGCGGTGCCGAGAGAACCAGACTGAAGTTCAGGTCGTAGCTGTCCCGGGTGTTGGCCTTGATCGGCACGGTCACCTTCTGCCGGGTCTGGCCCGGCTTGAAGACGAGCAACCGGGCGACATCCCCGACGGAGGTGCCGAGGTCGCCGCTGGTTTCGGCGTACACCTTGACCGGCCGCACGCTCGGCCGCGACATCGTCACCCAGAAGTCGACGTTCTTGGTGCCCGTGTCCCCCTCGACCACCTTCACGCTGGAGGCCGACAGCCGCGGCAGGAGCGCCGGCGCAGACCGTCCGAGGCTCGGGGTGGAGAACGCCAGATCGCTGACGAACACCGATCCCTTGGCGACCCGGTCGGTCCGCAGCTCGATCGCCCGGACGTCGCGCAGATCGATCCCCTTCAGCGAACTGGTCGGGATCCGCACGGTCCGCAGCAGGTTCTTCGGCAGGCCGGTGTCGTCGGCGCCCGGCATTCGCACCAACGCATCCCCGAGACTCGATGCGGGGATGGACGCCGCGCGCCCGTGACCGTCGATCACGCGAACACTGAGGTCGGTCCGGGGTGCGTCGGCCGGATCCGGAGACGCCCGGAACGACAGCGCGGAGTACCGGCGAACGTCGCGTTGCGCGGCCGTCAGGTTGATCCGCAGGGATCCGCTCTTGCCGGTCCAGCTGAGCTTGGTGACAGCAGTGGTCGGAGTCTCGGCGGCGTAGTACGCCTCGGTCCAATGCGGCGACTGGGAGCTGTCATCGTTCGTCACGCAGGTGCCAGGCGTCGTAGCCCCAGCCGGCCGGACGCCGGCGCACACCGTCGCCGTCGCGCTGCCAGTGACAGCCCCGGCAGCCAGTGGCTGGTCAAGACGGTTGATGTCCCGCCGGCTCGCGGCAGGCGCTTGCGACACCACCCGTACTACGGCTCGCCCGGCTGAGGTGGCTCGGCTGTTGGACCCGTCGAGCAGCGGGAGCAACTGGGTCTCGTGGCCGAGCTGGAGCCGGAAGAATCCCGCGACATAGGCGGTCCCCACGGCCTGCTGCTCCTTCGCGCTCAACCTTCCCACGTACTCCGAACCACAGGGCGAGGTCTTCTCGTCGCCCCACCAGTCGTCGTTCGAAGGAGCCTCCGACTGGCCCGGGGTCCACTCGGTGTTGAAGAAGTTGTGGTTCGCCCCGAGCACCGTCACGGTGGAACGTGGTGCGGTGTCACCGGACACGGAGTACCGGGTGTCGTCGTAGAACTTCTGGCCCTGCAGGTCGGAGACATCGCCATCGCAGTACGGCAGGATGACGCTCATCGCGACACCGGGCACGGTGGCCCGGGCGAAGTCGGTCGGCGCGAGCGGCAGTACTGCGCGGATGCCGTACTTGCCACCGCGATCCGCATTGAGGACAGCGGCACGGGCAACGCCTTCGCCGCCGCGCGAGTGGCCCATCAGGCCGATGTTGTTCAGGTCCACCTTGCCGACGAACTTGCTGCCGAACGGCCCGCCGCCCAGAGTCGACCACTTCTTCCACAGGTCCAGGTGGTCGAGGATCAGCTCGGCCCGGGCCTGCGCGCCGGAGTCGTAGACGTCACCGTCATAGGCGTTCACCGCGTTCGCGCTGATGGACACCACCTGGTAGCCGTTGCTGGCGAGGGCCTCGGCCGGACCGTCGTATCCGCGGTAGCTCGGCACCGGCTTCGCGCCGCCACTGCAAGGCCACGGGGTTGTGGGCGGCTCGGTGTCGTCACCGCCGTAGCAGTACTCGTGCCGGCCGTGCAGGAAGACCACGAGCGGTCGCGCACCGACCGCCCCGCGCGGCGAGTACACCTTGCCGCGGACCTCCGACTTCTGCCCGAGGCCCGGCAGGTAGACCGCCTGGTCCCCGAGGTTGTACTCGGCCGTCTCGACCTGATACTTGCCGGTGGCACCGGGATCCGCACTGAGTGCGGGCCCCTGCGGCGCCTTCAGCCAGTCGGCGTCCGTGGGACCTGCCGCCTGCTTCGAGCGGAGGTCGTTCAGCGCGGGATCGCCGGTCCAGACCGGGCGGACGTCGCGGGCCCGCAGTACGGCTGGATCCTTGCTGATCAGGCTTAGGCTGCGGCGGTCGGGCGACTGCTTGGCGACGCCGACCGACTTGCCGTCCACGGACAGCAACGGCAACGCGTCGCGGATCGGCGCCGGCTCGGCCAGCCGCAGCGTGATGCGGTAGCCGCCTGGTGCCGGCACCACTTCCCAATCCTTGCCTTTAGCAACAGGTGTCTTGTTGTCGGCGCCCGGTGGTGCGGCGGCGGCCGGGCCGGCCAGTCCTATTCCCAGTAGTGCGATCATCCCCAGCGACAGGCTTCGGGTGAATCTGCCGATACCTCGCACAGCGGTCCCTTCGTCGACGGACAAACCACTCGTCAGACTCCGTGGCCGGGCGGAAAGTTGTCCTGGTCAACTGATCAGCTGGCGGAAAGCGCGCTCGACCTCCTGCGGATGTTCCATCTGCGCCACATGACCGGATTGCGGCAGGTAGAGCGAGCGAGCGTTCGGGAAGACGCGCTGGGCCTTGGTCCTGATCCGGGCGTCGACCAGCCGGTCGCGTCCTCCGTAGATCAACAGGACGGGACAGGTGATCCGCGCGGCGTCTGCCCACAGCGACCTCCGCGGCGGTGCCAGGGACGACCGGACCAGACTGCGCGCACCCTCGACCGTCGGGAGTGGTTCCCACGCCTCCGCATCCCGTCGGCGCAGCTCGGCCTCATGAGCCTCCAGTACTTCGGGCGGCAGCGCGCCGGGGTTCCCGTAGATCATCGAGATCGACGCCTTCAGCCGCCGGTCGAACGGGATCCGCCGGGACCGGTCCAGCACGGTCGACCCGAGCCGGGGAGTCGCCAGCGCCAGGAACCACAGGGTGGTCACCGAAGCTCGTGGATGCGGCAGCGCCGGGGAGATCAGGGTCAGCGACTTCACCCGGTCCGGCCGGCGCGCCGCGAGGGTCACTGCGACCGCTCCGCCCATGGAGTTGCCGAACAGGTGCAGCGGCTGGTCGAACTCGGAGTCCATCAGTTCCTCGAGCACGTCTGCCTGCTGGTTGATGCCGCCCAGGCCCGGCAGGGGCGGCGTACGACCGAAACCGGGGAGGTCGGGTGCGATGCCGCGGACTGTGTCGTTCAGCAACAGGCCGAGCGTGGTCCAGTTCAGCGAGGATCCGCCCAGGCCGTGCACGAACAGCGCCGGCGGCAGGTCCTTCGCTGCGTCCGGTATGTCCCTGACCAGCAGATCCACGCCTGCGACCGGCACAGTACGAGCCGGCCATTCCTGCACCCCGATCGGTACCGCAGCGCCGATTACCACCCCATTGCTCTCCATTGAGCCATGCTAGTGCCCCGCGTCGGTAGTCCTTTGGCGCTTGCGGCGCCCAGGCAATCACTCAAAGGACTACCGACGCGGGACACTAGGTCGCATGGCCGCACCGCAGCAGCTGACCACTGAGGTCGATGGGCAGACGATGAAGCTCACCAACCTCGGGAAAGTGCTCTATCCACAGGTGGGCTTCACCAAGGCCGAGGTGATCGACTACTACCACCAGGTCGCATCCCTGCTGCTGCCACATCTGTCGGACCGGCCGCTGACCCGGAAGCGCTGGCCGGACGGTACGGGAGCCGCTTACTTCTTCGAGAAGAACGCACCCCGCGGTACGCCGAGCTGGGTCCGCACAGTGACACTCCCTACCCCGGGTAGTTCCACTGGACGGGACGAGGCGGACTTCGTGGTCGCCGACGACGTGCCCACGATCGTGTGGCTCGCCAACCTGGCCGCGCTCGAACTGCATGTCCCGCAGTGGCGGATCGGGCTGTCCGACACCGGCAAGACCCCGCGGGCCGACCTGATCGTCTTCGACCTCGATCCGGGACCCGGGGCCACCATCGTCGAGTGCTGCGACGTCGCCCTCGCGCTGCGCGAATTGCTGGGTCACTACGGCCTCGAAGGCTGGCCGAAGACCTCGGGCAACAAGGGGATGCACCTGTACGTGCCGATCGAGCCGGCCCCATCCCGGGCGGCCAGTGCCTTCGCCAAGCAACTCGCGGAACAACTGGCCGAGGCCCTGCCGGAGAACGTGACGGCGAACATGACGAAGGCGCTCCGCCCGGGCAAGGTCTTCATCGACTGGAGCCAGAACGCCAGCGCCAAGACCACGCTGGCGCCGTACTCGCTGCGTGGCGCGGAGGAACCACGGGTCTCCACGCCGATCGGCTGGGACGAGGTTGCCGCTGCCACGGATGCGGCCGAGCTGACGTTCCTGCCGGCCGACGTACTAGCTCGGATCGAGGAGTACGGCGACGTGCTGGAGGGCCTCTACGACGACCCCAAACCCCTCCCTTCCTAACCGCCGAACCGTCGGCGGTACGGACACCGACGACTACCGGTAGGTAGGATTCGCTGCAACGAACCGGTGGCTTGCCGCTGCCGGCGCCGCACCATCGAAGGAGCCGACGTGTCGACGACACCGGAGACCGCGCCCAAGCGTGGCAGCCGCCTGCCGCGTCTGGCCCGCCGCGCGCAACTGCTCGAGGCGGCCCAGGAGGTCTTCGTCGCGAACGGCTACCACGCCGCCGCGATGGACGACATCGCCGATCGCGCCGGCGTCTCGAAGCCCGTGCTCTACCAGCACTTCCCAGGCAAGCTGGAGCTCTACCTCGCGCTGCTGGACACCTCCTGCGACGCGATCCTGGCCTCGGTCCGGGACGCGCTGCGCTCCACCGAGGACAACAAGGAACGCGTCGGTGCCACCATCCACGCCTTCTACGAGTACGTCGCGAACGCCCAGGGCGCTTTCCGGCTGGTCTTCGAGTCGGACCTGACCAACGAAACCGCCGTCCGGGAGCGGGTGGACCGGGTCACCCACCAGTGCGCCGAGGCATGTTCCGAGGTGATCAGCGCGGACGCCGGGCTGAGCAAGGAGCAGTCGATGGTGCTGGCGGTCAGCCTGGTCGGGATGGCCCAGGTGAGCGCGCGGTACTGGCTGGCCTCGGACAACCCGTCGCTGACCCAGGAGCAGGCGGCCGACCTGGTCGCCAGCCTGGCCTGGCGCGGCATCCGCGGCTTCCCCCGCACCGACGGCTGAATCCCGTCCTGCGAGTCGCCCCTGCTCGTCGACACCGGGTTCTGCTGTCGGCGGACGGGTGAGAGCTGGGGTCGCCCAGCGGATAGGCTCGAACTGGTACCGGCGAGAGCCGCCGGTCGCAAGGTGCCCGGGAGGGTTTCGTGGAGGTCAAGATCGGCGTCCAGCACGCCAATCGCGAGTTGGTCCTGGAGAGCGAGCAGAGCCCGGACGAGGTCCAGCAGGCGGTCGCCGAGGCGCTGTCCGGCAAGGCCAACCTGCTGCAGCTCACCGACGACAAGGGCCGCCGGGTGATCATTCCGGCCGACCGGCTCGCCTACGTGGAGATCGGCGAGGAAGCGATCCGCAAGGTGGGCTTCGGCGCCATCTGAGCTTGCTACCGGGCGGCGATCCGAACTCGATCCGGACACGGGTCGCGTGTCCCGGTTGCGGAGGGCGATGAAGCGGGCACGATGAGGGTAAGACCTGCACGTTAGGTGGTCTGTTTAGCCCAGGGCACCCGAAGGCTGCAGGTCAGCCACCCCCTCTAGGAGGAACCGTGTACTGGGTCTGGATGATCATCGTCAGCCTCATCGCCGGAGTCATCTTCGGGCCACTGGCCCGGCTGGTGCTACCGGGCAAGCAGAACATCAGCCTCGGCTGGACCATCCTCGGCGGCGGCATCGGCGCCTTCATCGGTGGTCTGATCGCCTACTTCCTCGACATCAAGGAGACCGACGGCCCGGACTGGCTCCAGTACCTGATCCAGATCATCTGTGCCGCGATCGTGGTCGCCTTCATCTCGTCCCGCAACAGCAGATCGAAAACAGCAGCCTGAGCAACACCCACAGCGGCCGCCACCCCTTCGAGGGCAGGCGGCCGCTCTGCTTTAGGGCTGCAGACCGAGGGCGGTCATGCGGGCCGTATGGGCCTCAGTCAGCCGGGTGAACATCCGCCCGATCGCGGCCAGGTCCAGACCGGGCCGGTCCACGCTGCCGGCCAGCAGGGCCGCGAGGGGGTCCCGGTCCGCGGCGATCCGCTGGGCCTGGCTGAGGGCCTCACCCACCAGGCGGCGGCCCCACAGCGCCAGGCGGCCGCCCAGCTTCGGATCCTCCTCGATCGCCGCCCGGACCCGGTCCACCACGAACTCGGCCTGGCCGGAGTCCGCGAACACCTCGAGCACCAGCGCCCGGGTGTCCGCGTCCACGTACGCCGCGACCTCGCGGTAGAAGTCGTTCGCCAGGCCGTCGCCGACGTAGGCCTTCACCAGTCCCTCGAGCCAGTCCGACGGCGCGGTGTGGTCGTGGAACGCGTCCAGCGGGGTGACGAACGGCTGCATCGCGTCCATCGGGTCCACCCCGAGTGAGACCAGCCGGTCCCGCAGTTGGACGAAATGCCCGAACTCGGTGGTGGCCAGCTGGGCCAGTTGAGCCTTGTCGTCCAGGGTCGGGGCGAGCTTGGCGTCCTCGGCGATCCGCTCGAACGCGGTCAGTTCGCCGTACGCCAGAACTCCCAGCAGATCCACCGCCGCGGCCCGGTAAGCAGGGTCGTCGAAGGCTGTCGTCTCGGTCATGGGCCGCACACTATCGGGCGCCCGGGGGTGGGGGCCGGATGTGCGCGGGGCGGCTCCACCTGGTATTCCAGCTACACTGGAGGTTGTTTCGCCGGTGACGCGCCCAGATGGGCAGCTGGTGCGAGCCGCTTGCACAGTGTCCCGCGCCGTGAGTACAAGGGTGGATCTTGACTGATCCGCCCTCGGCGCCCGGCCCTGTTGCAACTGTCCGCACAAGCATGTGAGAGGCGATCAGCCTGACCACCTTCCGAGAGCTCGGCGTCCTGCCCGAGATCTGCGACGCACTCGATCGCGTCAACATCATCGAGCCTTTCCCGATCCAGGAGATGACGCTCCCCGTCGCACTGATGGGGACCGACCTGATCGGCCAGGCCCGTACCGGTACCGGTAAGACCCTCGGGTTCGGTATCCCGCTGCTGCAGCGCACCATCTCCCCCGGCGAAGCCGACTACGAGGAGCTGGCAGCGCCCGGCAAACCCCAAGCGCTGGTCGTCACCCCGACCCGCGAACTGACCATCCAGGTCGCCAAGGACCTCGAGACCGCTTCCACGGTCCGGACCGTCCGCATCCTCACCATCTACGGCGGCGTCGCGTACGACCCGCAGCTGGACGCGCTGAAGACCGGTGTCGACGTCGTCGTCGGTACGCCGGGCCGGCTGCTCGACCTGGCCAACCGTGGTGTCCTCGACCTGAGCCACATCAAGGTGCTGGTGCTCGACGAGGCCGACGAGATGCTCGACCTGGGCTTCCTGCCCGATGTGGAACGCATTCTGCGCAAGACCCCCGAGCTCCGCCAGACGATGTTGTTCTCGGCAACGATGCCGTCGGCCGTCGTCTCGCTGGCACGGACCCACATGCGGCACCCGCTGAACATCCGGGCCGAGTCGCACGACGACTCCCAGATGGTCCCGGCGACCGCGCAGTTCGTCTACCGGGCCCACGACCTGGACAAGCCGGAGGTCGTCGCCCGCATCCTGCAGGCCGAGGACCGTGGCCGGGTGATGATCTTCTGCCGCACCAAGCGGGAGGCGTCCCGGCTCACCGACGATCTGATCGACCGTGGCTTCAAGGCCGCCGCGATCCACGGTGACCTGAACCAGCAGGCCCGCGAGCGGGCGCTGACCCGGTTCCGCGGCGACAAGATCGATGTCCTGGTCTGTACCGACGTCGCGGCGCGTGGAATCGATGTCGAGGGCGTCACGCACGTCATCAACAACACGTGCCCCGAGGACGAGAAGGCCTACGTGCACCGGATCGGCCGCACCGGCCGGGCCGGCGCGAGCGGGATCGCCGTCACGTTCGTGGACTGGGCCGACGTGGTCCGCTGGAAGACGATCAACAAGGCGCTCGACCTGCCGTACGACGAGCCGCAGGAGATCTACTCGACGTCGCCCGAGCCTCGGAGCGACCTTCGGAGCGGCCCCAGCGCGAGAAGGCACCCCGGCGTACCGAGAGCCGCAGTGACGACAGGCGCGAGGGCCGCTCCGAAGGTCGCTCCGAGGGTCGCTCCGAAGGCAAGACCGAGGTTGCGGTCGAGTCGGGTACGGACGAGGCTCGCAGCGCCGCCCGCAAGCGGAACCGCAGCCGCCGTCGTCTCCGCAGCGGTCAGCCCCTCGACGGCGACCAGGCAAGCGGCACAGAGCAGATCGCCGCGAAGCAGGCCGAGGAGAAGTCCGACGCCGACGTGACCACCAAGACCGAGGTCCCGCCGACGACTGAGTCATCCACCGAGGCAGCGGAAGCACCCCGCAAGTCCCGCCAACGCACCCGCCGCCGTACCGCGGACACCACAACGTCCGACGCACCGGCTGCTGAGGCGCCGGTTGCTGAGGCGCAGAAGGCTGAGGCGTCCGCGAGTGGGGCGATCATGCCGACGTTCAGTTCGCCGGAGTAGTCGGCCGGCCCCGACGCGTCACCGTGCGGATGGGCGAGACCAGTTCGTCGCCCGTCCGTGCCTGAACGGTGACCGTCGGCCGCAACACCCGCCATCCCCACACCGTCCTAGCTCCGAGAAAGTTCATCGGAGCGAAGGGGTGTGGCGATGACGAGGACCCGTCTTTCGGCCGCGGTTGCAGGAGCGATCCTGACCGCGGCCGTTGTGCTGTCCGGCTGCAGCGGAAGCGGCGACGATTCCAGTACGTCGGCTGGCGCGCCGGCCGCAGTACCGGAGCAGGCCGACGCAGGAACCGGCGCGGCGGATGGCAAGGCAGCACCAGGCGCGGACAAGGGTGCAGGCAGCGCGGCCCAGCCGACGGTCACCCGGGCCATCATCAAAACCGGTTCCCTCACGCTCGAGACACCCAAGGTCGAGGAGAGTCGGCAGAACGCGGTCACCATCACCGCGGCTTTGCAGGGCCAGGTCGCGTCCGAGGACTCCGGCAGCGACGCCGATGGCCGGATCACCCGGGCGAATCTGGTGCTGAAGGTCCCGACAGCGTCGTACGAGACCGCCATCCAGCGGTTGTCCAAGCTCGGGACACGGACCGCGATCCACCAGGAGTCGAGTGACGTCACCGAGCAGGTGGTGGACGTCGACAGCCGGATCGCGTCGCAGCGGGCCAGCCTGGGACGGATGCGCACCCTGCTGACGAAGGCGAACACGATCGGCGAGATCGTCTCGGTGGAGACCGAACTGACGAGGCGCGAGGCGGACCTCGAATCCCTGCTGGCGAAGCAGAAGGCACTCGCGTCGCAGACGGAACTCGCCACCCTCAACCTCGTCCTCGCCGAGCCGGGCAAGGCGCCGGTCGAGGAGAAGGACGACCGCGGATTCCTCGCGGGCCTGAGCGGCGGTTGGGACGCGTTCACGGCGACGTTCTTCGCACTCGCGACGGCCGTGGGCGCGTTGCTGCCATTCCTGATCGCACTAGCCCTGATCGGCGTCCCGCTCTGGCGGATCCGTCACAGACTCCGTCGCTCTGCCCCGGCTTACAGTAGTGACGAGGCGAGTTCTCGGTAGGCCTTGGCGCCCGCGGTTTTCGGGGCGGTGGTGAGGATGCTGTGGCCGATCGCCGGGGCTTCGGCGAAGCGGATGGACTTGGGGATCGCCGGGCTGAGGACTCGCAGCGAGTACGTGTCGGCGATGGTGTCCAGGACCGCCCGGGCGTGCGTCGTACGGCCGTCGTACAGGGTCGGGAGCACGCCGAGGACCTGCAGGCCGGGGTTGGTCAGCCGCTGGACATCGTGAATGGTGTCCAGCAGTTGGCCGACGCCGCGGTGCGCGAGCGTCTCGCACTGCAAGGGGATCAGTACTTCGGACGCCGCCGACAGCCCGTTCACCGTCAGCAGTCCGAGCGTCGGCGGGCAGTCGATCAGGATCCAGTCGTACGCCGCGCTCAGCGGGCGCAGCGTGGTCCGGACGACCTGCTCCGTACCGCTCTCCCGGGACAGCTGCACCTCCGCGGTCGCGAGCTCGATCGTGGCCGGCAGCAGATCCGGGCCGTCGTCGAGTGTCACCAGCACGTCGCGCGCCTTCACCCCGCCGAGCAACACGTGGTGGATCGACTTGTCCAGGTCCTCGGGGTCGATGCCGAGCGAGAACGTCAGGCAGGCCTGCGGATCCAGATCGACCAGCAGCACCCGCTGACCGAGATCGGCCAGGGCAACACCGAGTGAGGCAACCGTGGTCGTCTTGGCCACGCCGCCCTTCTGGTTGGCAACCGCGAGTGTGCGAGGCACCCGGCCATTGTGCCGCACTGTGGAACGCGGCGACCGCCACCCTGGCGCGCGCCCGGCAACGGATACCTTGTATGCGTGAGTACGCCGCGCACGTTGACGCTGCCCGATGGGGTTCACCCCGCGACACTCGAGACCGACCGTGGCGATTTCGCCACCCTGCAGGCGGTGCCGGACGTCGGTACGCCGCTCGGCACGGTGCTCCTGGTCCCTGGCTGGACCGGGAGCAAAGAGGACTTCACGCCCCTTGTCGATCACCTTGCTCGCTATGGCTGGCGGACCGTCGCCGTGGATCAGCGAGGCCAGTACGAGACCCCCGGGCCGGCCGACCCCTCGGCGTACACGCTGTCTGAGCTCGGGGCGGATGTCGTCGCCATGAGCCAGGCGCTGGGCGGGTACAGCCAGGTGGTCGGGCACTCGTTCGGCGGGCTGGTCGCGCGGGAGGCGGTGCTGACCGACCCGAGCGTTTTCTCCACGATCACGCTGCTCTGCTCCGGTCCTGGCGCGTTCAGCGACGAGACGAAGCGGCAGGGGCTGGAGATGCTCGCGTTCGGGTTGGACAACCTGCCGATCGAGCAGGTGTACGACCTGAAGCTCGACCACGACAGC